>OZSS01000138.1_pt1 | contig 32365 bp, 35 predicted proteins | sample 1779911 | NCBI WGS metagenome assembly OZSS01 (sample SAMEA2603589, study PRJEB24840) | metagenome | biome: Water; feature: Photic zone; material: Seawater sample | place: Mediterranean Sea | collected 2013-11-12 | depth 10 m
TAGTCTAAAATTGATTTATGGGTGCTAGTCGAAATTGTTTTGGAAATCTTTGGGTCCCAAACAACAATATCTGCATCTGCTCCCTCTAAAATTGCTCCTTTTTTTGGATAAATATTTAGAATTTTAGCAATATTGCTTGAAGTAATTGCGACAAACTCCTGTCGGGTTAGACGCCCCGTTTCTACGCCCTCTGTCCAAAGAACTGATAACCTTTCCTCAAGTCCATTGCTACCGTTTGGAATCTTAGTGAAGTCATTTACTCCCATTCTTTTTTGTTCTGTGGAAAATGCGGCATGGTCTGTAGCAACGACTTGCAGAGATCCAGACTGAAGACCAGCCCATAATCCGTCCTGATGAGATTTGTCTCTAAATGGAGGCGACATCACACGTCTTGCTGCATGTTCCCAATCTTTATTAAAGTATTCGCTCTCATCCAAAGTAAGAAATTGAATGAGCGGTTCACCAAAAACTCTCATACCTTTTTGCCTAGCTCTTCTAATAGCTTCATGAGCCTGCTCACAAGATACGTGGACAACATATAATGGTACTCCTGCAGCGTCTGCTATCATTATTGCTCTATTAGCTGCCTCACCCTCTACTTCTGGAGGTCTTGAGTATGCATGTCCCTCAGGACCAGTTACGCCTTCTTGCAGATATTTTTGTTGAAGCTCGGCAACAATATCACCATTTTCTGCGTGAACCATGGGTAGAGCGCCAATAGCTGCACATCTTTTGAAAGAGGCAAACATTTCATCGTCTTCAATCATTAAGGCTCCTTTATAAGCCATAAAATGCTTGAAGGAATTTACTCCCATCTCAACTACCTTAGGCATGTCATCAAAAATCTGTTCAGACCAACCCGTAACTGCCATGTGATAACCGATATCAGAACAAATTTGAGGCTCTGATTTTCTGTGCCACTCCTTTACTGCATTGACCAAGCTGCCATCCTCACCTGGAAGACAGAAGTCTACTAACATAGTTGTTCCACCGACCGCGGCAGCCCAGGTGCCTGTTTCAAAAGTTTCGGCGGCGGTGGTTCCCATAAATGGCATCTCAAGGTGCGTATGTGGGTCTATTCCGCCGGGGATCACATATGCTCCTTCCGCGTCTATGGTCTCGTCCCCGCTTAGATTTTCTCCAATTTGCTTAATTGTTTCATTTTCTATTAATACATCAGCTTTCCACTCTCGATCAGCTGTTACAATAGTTCCACCTTTTATTACTTTTGTCATTTTACCCTCCCAATTAAACTATTTCAGCAGCTTCTAATACTGCGTGCAATAAAACATCAGCACCTGCTGAAGCCCACTTTTCAGATATCTCTTCCGCCTCATTATGGCTTAAACCGTCAACACATGGACACATTATCATTGCTGTAGGCGCTACTTTATTTATCCAACACGCGTCATGCCCTGCTCCCGATATTATATTTTTATGTGAATACCCTAATCTGTCAGCGGCTCTTCTAACTTTGTCTACACATTCTTCATCGAAGGTCACGGGGTCAAAATGCCCGACCTTTTCAAATTCCACAGTCAATTCCAAATCAGAAGCTATTTTTTTTGCTCCTTCATACAAACGTTTTTCCATATCGTCCTGTACGTCAAATGATGGAGATCTAAAATCTATAGTAAACACCACTTTCCCAGGAATTATGTTTCTACTATTAGGAAACACATCGCATTGACCTATTCCACCGACTGCGGATGGTTGATGGCTCATAGCGATCTCTTGAACTAACTCGGTAATTTTAGCCATACCTAGACCGGCATTTTTACGCATCGGCATTGGGGTTGATCCTGTATGACTTTCCCTACCAGTTAGTGTAACTTGGATCCAATTAAGCCCTTGTCCATGGGTTACTACACCAATATCTTTATTTTCAGCTTCTAATATTGGACCTTGTTCGATATGTAGTTCAAAAAAGGCATGCATTTTACGCGATCCAACTTCTTCGTCACCGATCCATCCTATACGCTTAATTTCCTCTCCAAACGTTTTCCCTGCTGCGTCCTGTCTTTCGTAGGCCCATTGAAGTTCGTGGACCCCAGCAAAAACCCCAGATGCCATCATTGGAGGAGCAAAGCGCGTACCTTCTTCATTAGTAAAATTCACGACTACGATGGGATGCTTCGTTTTAATATCGAGCTCATTCAGTGTTCTTATTATCTCTAATCCACCTAGAACGCCTAAAACTCCATCATACTTGCCGCCAGTTGGTTGCGTATCAAGATGGCTACCAACGTAAACAGGCAAAGCATTTTGGTCTGTTCCTTCTCGCCTAGCGAACATTGTGCCCATTTTATCAACACCCATTTCCAAATTTTCGTTGTCGCACCACTTTTGGAACAGCTCTCGCCCCTTGGCGTCTTCATCCGTTAGTGTTTGTCTATTGTTACCACCGGCAACCCCTGGACCTATTTTTGCCATTTCCATTAGAGAGTCCCAAAGACGAGATGAATTTATTTTTAAATTGGCAGCTGGTGTTGACATTCGATCCTCTTAGCAGTTTTTATATCCTCGCTTTTGTATTATCACTAATAAGCATAAATAATGCAAAGGCAATTATCAGACCTCCAAAAATTATGTTAGAATTTGGAAAACGAGAGTTAATCACTATTTCGCCTAATGCCACCCAAAAAGGAACGGCATAAGTGTAGGCCATTACTTTTGAGGCGCTTATCCTTTTCGCAGCAAACTGGATTAAGAAAAAAGTAAAAGCTGTTGCAATAGTGGCCAGATAAATAATGGTAACCCAGATTAATGGAGACAAGGTTAGCCAACTTGTTTCTAAAACATCATTAGTAAAAATTAAAATTAGTAGCAGAAATCCAGCACTTAAAGTTCCTAAGGTTTGTGATGCAGCATGTTCCCCTTTGTTTAGAACGGGAATCAAAATAGCATAGAGCGCGTGTCCAACACAGCCCCAAAAAAAGAGGAGTTCGCCATAGCCAATTTTAAATGCTAAAAGGCTTTCTAGATTGCCTTCAAAAATTACCCAAACTGCCCCTAATGCTCCAAGAGAAATGGCAAGGAATGCCTTGAGTGTCACTTTTTTCTTTAAAAAATATTCAAAAAAAAGTGCAATGAAGGGGGTGAGAGTGAAAACTACAGCCAGTGATAGAGAAGAAGCTGTTTTAAGTGCTTCGAACATTAATACAAAATAGATGACTATGCTTAGTCCGAGAACAAAAAATCGCCATGGTTTTTTGAAGTCCACTTTCTTAAGGTTTTTCGAAAGGAATAATACCGTTCCCATCACAATTGCCCCTATAAAAAACCGTGCTGCTGTTATGGCCCCTGGTTCTATATCATTTGCAACCAGGGCTCCTAAAATGTAAGAGACTGATACACATAAAGAGAATAGGAGCATTGCCCCGTGCCCCCAAACCTCTGAAGGCTCTACAGAAACTTTTTTTATCAAGAGCTAATTTACCAAAAATATTCGCAATGTCTTAAAATGAAGCGCAGTTTTTTTAGCGAAGATACTGCAAAATAGACCATTATTCATGACGTGAAGCACGTTATGAAAAAGCCGGTATAACATTTTCGCCATATTCTGCGATAATTTTCTCTTCGTCTCCGCTATCCAGATAAATATTGAATTGGGTAACTCCAAGTTCTTTTAATGTTTTGAGTTTTTTTACATGCTGATCAGCGGTGCCCAAGACACAAAACTCTTCAACTATTTCATCTGTTATAAATTCTAAATATGGATTGTCGCTCTGACCGTGCTTAGAGTAATCATAACCTTTGCGATCTTTAATGTAGTCCGTAAGACTGTTCGGTATATCTTTATTGTCTTCGCCATACTTTTCAACTATGTCAGCTACGTGATTGCCAACCATCGCAGGGAACCACTTTACTCTCTCAATACTCTCAGCTCTATCTCCAAAGTAAGCAGGCGCGGCGACCATTACCTTGTAATTTGACATATCACGTCCGTATTCTTCTCCCGCCTTAACCGCTTGATCTCTGAGCCACTTGCAGACTGTTGGAGAAGCAATTTGAAGCACTAAACCATCTCCAACTTTTCCAGCAGATGTAAGAGCTTTTGGGCCATACGCAGCTACCCATACCGGCAAATCATATCCTTCTGCCCATGGGAATTGAATTGGGTTTGGAACGTCACCATACTGGACTTCTTCTCCCTTAACCATAGCCTTAACCTTTAAAATAAATTCTTCCATTCGTGCTAGGTTGGCAGGTTTCTTTCCCATTACGCGAACAGCGCTGTCGCCTCTTCCAACACCAATATCAAATCGTCCATTGGATTGTAAAGCAAGTGAGCCAAACATTGATGCTGCTAAAGACCAGTCTCTAGTATTGGGATTGGTCACACATGGTCCAAACCGCATTTTTTTAGTGTGTTCCATACACATTGCCATTTGAGCAAAGCTTTCTCTCCAAAGTATGTGGCTGTCGTAGAACCAGCAATATGTGAAGCCAGCGCTTTCTGCCAATCTAACCAGTGCCTTTGCTCGATCTGGTTTAACAAACCCTTTAAAACAAATTGCAAATTCCATATCTTCCTCCTAATTTACTTCTTCTGGCGGCCAAATTTTTATTCCAGCGTGTGAAAAAGGCACTGCTTTGGACATATTTATTCTAATCAATATAGGCGTTATAGCCTCTAAACATCTCGCTGATGATGCATCGCCGGCATTGTAAGCTTGGACGTCTAAGTTTTTTAATAGGGCTATTGTTTCTAACCTTGCATCCAAATTATTCCCGCAAACCAGTATATCACAATTAATTTTTTTCTCTAAGTGATTAAGTGTATTCGCTGAAACATTATGAAGAGCGCCAATTACTGGTATGTCAGGCCCTAATATGGCTTGGGCTGCTTCTGTTGCTGAGCCTTCAGGTGGCATAGCCACTTTTCTGGGGTTTCCGTCTTCTAATGGAACAACTATGTCAACAAGTACCTTATCCGAAAGCATTCCTTTGATTTCAGAAAGTGTATTGTTGTGACCTGTCCAAGGCACTGAAAATATTACAAACTTGTCTGTAAATGCAATTGCATCGCTGTTTGAAAGGCCACTTATCGATCCTAACAGGGTTGGGTTCTCTGAAGAAAGACTATGCGCAACTTCGATTGCTCTGGTTTTATCACGTGAACCCAAAGCAACTTCAAAACCTGCCATAGCAAATCTGAGTGCAAGGCCTTTCCCTTGAGGCCCAGTTCCTCCAATAATTGATAACTTCATCTAAACATATCCTCTTTTTGTTCCCGTAGAATGTCACTTGCAGAACCATTCTCGCCACTCCAGCTAAGTCCTCTAAATAAAATGGCAGGGCATTTTCCTGCCTTGCTCATGAGCAGGCCTGAAGATGCTGCTATTTCATCACAAAAAGCTGGCTCTGTCACGTACAATTGATTTCCCCATGCGTCTCTAGTTCCTTGCTCTTTTTTTGTAGCGGGTAGTCCTGCTATACCAATGGCGACATTAACCTGTCCAATCCTCCACGGTCTTCCAAAGGTATCGCTCATAACTATCCCTAAATTTTTCAAATTAAAATAAGGTGCAAGGTTATCTCTTAAAAGTTTTATACTAAGGTCGGGATTTTTTGGAACTGTTATTACTGTTTCATTCTCAGCTAGATTAGACTCGTCAACCCCTGCATTTGCGCAGATAAAACCGAGCTTGTGTTGGCAAATGAGCGTTCCTTCATTTTGATCAGCTCTCTTAAACGAACGAATTATTTTATTACTTTCTTGTAATACGACTTCGACTTTTCTTGGGTCCTTGTTAAGGCTTTCCCCGAGTTCGATTGCTTTTCTGGAGGGAGAAATTTCTTTTAAATTTATTATACATCCCTCAGCTTTTGAGAATATTTTATGTGCTATACAAATAACGTCAAATTCTTTAAGACATATAGATGATTTGTTTAAAACAGAAATTAAAATATTGCTTATGTTATCACCTTCATTGATGTCAGGAATATTTGGTATAATTTTTAAATTTAAACTTGAATTTGACATTTTCTTTGACCCCAACTCAGAGTAAATAATATTACTTATAAATCATTAACTGCAATAATCTTTCGGATCAAGGCGCTCTCTAAAAGTTCATTCAAAATGAATCAATCAATCGATAGGATGGTTAATTATGAACTTAGCTAGCTTCTTCTTATCTGCAAGAGATGTCATGAGAGTATCCGTGAATATAGATTGTTGATTTAACGCAGAAAATTGTTTCTCTAGAATTTTATCGGACTTATCCAGAATGAATGATTTACAGATATCTTTGTAAATCTGCATACAAGAAAAAGAATCTGCTTTGAAACCCAATTGTTTAAGCATATTAATGGCAGGCCCTTTTACGGCTTTTCCTTGGATTATTGGACTTATTGCTATTACCTTTTTTTTGTTTTTTTGAATAATTGACTTGAAGCCAGGTATTTCGATTATTGGTTTTATGCTTACTAAAGGATTTGACGGAGCAATAATTATAAGTTCAGCGTTAAAAAGCGCTTTTTTTGCCTCTTTGGTAATTTTGGCGGATTTAATTCCGGTGTACTTTAGTTTTATAATTTTCGGTGAACACCGTTTTTTGACAAAATACTCCTGAAATGATATCCAACCCGACTTAGTTTGCACCTCTGTTCTAATCTTGTCGTCAGTCGGTAAGATTATATCTGCCATTATACCCAATTTTTTAGCGATCTCCTTGGCTATAATTGACGGACGATCATTTTTTAACAGTCTGAGTTGTCTGTAAATATGGAGACCAAAGTCAAAGTCTCCCAAAGACATCCACGTTTCTTCGCCCAGTTTATTTAATACCGAGAGTGATTTATAAGTATCATTTTTTACTCCCCATCCTTGCTTTCGGTTCACCATTCCTGAAAGTGTGTACGTTAAGGTATCTATATCTGGAGAAACCCTTAGCCCATGAAACTCATCATCATCTGCAATATTACCAATAATAGCGAGATTTATATCTTTTATGGAATGAAGTCCTTCTGCTAATTTTGCACCACCTACACCACCTGCTATAAGAACGATATTTTTGATTGATCTTTTCATTTTCGTTAAAGTGTGTAACCTTTATTTTAGTTTCGGAAAGTGGATATGATTAACTCAGCTAAAGTTTAATGTAAACATTTGATAGAGTTTTTAAATTCTGGCTTGAAAAAAAGAATATTACGCTATTTCCAAGATGAGATTAATTTGCACCTACACATCTATGGCAAAAAAACTGATATATATATGCTGCCTTGCAATTTGCTTTACGCTTTCGATCACGTCACTTTCTGTTTCATCAAAAGAGAAAAACAGAATAGAAGTACTTCTTGATAAATTAGCATACTCACCAAGCCCCTCTGACTCAGGGCTTATAAGAAGAGAAGTTTGGAGTTTGTGGTTAGAAGGGTATATCGATAGAACAAACAAGAACAAGATCGATGAAGCATTAGAATTATTCAATGCTGGAAAATTAGAAGAAGCAAAGGTCGCGTTCAGCGAAATAATTGAATTAGATCCAGATTATGTCGAAGGATGGAATAAAAGGGCGACAGTAAAGTTTTTATTGGGTGATTTCTATGGATCACTTAAAGATATTGAGGAGGTTCTCAAAAGACAGCCTCGTCATTTTGGAGCAATATCTGGTTCTGGGCTTATTCATATTCACAATAGCAATTTTCTTGAAGCATATAAGTCCTACAAGAGGCTGACTGAGATCGATCCCCATAATGAGGATGGTAAAAGGTTTTTGCCTATGCTAGAAAATAAAGTATATGGAAAGAGTTTATGAAAAATGCAACCAATAACTGCATATCTCTGCCTTCTAGCTGCAATTGTCTTTGAGGTGAGTGGTACACTTTTGTTGCCCTCGTCTCAAAATTTTACAAATGTAAAAGCTACTATGTCTCTATTGTTACTCTACGGTGTTTCCTTCTACTTTTTGTCATTTGTTGTGAACTTTATTCCTATTGCGATCATGTATGCGACGTGGAGTGGATTAGGAATTTTTACTTTGGCCCTAGTATCTTATTTTGCTTTCAATCAATCTCTCAACTTTTTGTCTCTGATTGGATTAGCTCTAATAGTTATTGGTGTTGTTCTTGTAAATATGAATATAACATTACCCAAATAGATTACTAAAAACTATTTCTTCATTCCGTGCGTATCAAAAAGAAACCCAGTATGAAGACAGGAAGCCACCAATTTATTCTTTTCCTTAAAAATCTTACCCTCTACCGACACGATATTTCTGCCTATTTTTAAGATGGATGCCTTTATTGTTGCAGGTTCTAGAGACAATGGCCGATGGAATGTTGTATGAAAGTCCGTTGTGTTAGGAAATCTTTTGCCTTTAGTAGAAAACAAAACACATAGTGCAGTGCAATCATCTAGTACGCTAGTAATCATTCCACCTTGTACATTTCCTTGAGGGTTTAAACAATCAGGAGGAAAGCACACTTCAAAAACAAATTCGCCATCAGTTTCCTCCAAAAAATTAATTGAGAAAAATTTCCCAACACCTTTGCTTTGGTACACCTTCATAACGGCATCAATAAGAGCTTTCTCAATAGACATCTCGACCTATCCAATATGCTATACTGTTTCCTTAAACTGTCATTTCTGGTCTTTAAGTCAATTATAAATTTTATAGTTTGAGAAGATTACAAAGTATCTTACATTATACATAATGGTTAACAACTGAAAGGAGGTGGTCCAATGTCTAGTGATTATTCGAATATAGTGGCAGACATAGATACCCTCTCGACAAGAATTTTCGAGGGGCAAAAAAGGATCTGACACTAAATCGTCAGTCACCGAAGGAGGCTTAACAGCCTCCTTTGCTTTTTAATTATGGTGAATTTAAAAACTCAAGTAACGATAATAGGCGGGGGTCCATCGGGCCTACTATTATCCCAGCTTCTTATGAACGAGGGTATAGAAACAATCGTTTTAGAGAAACACACTAAATGCCATGTTTTGTCGAGAATAAGGGCGGGTGTTTTAGAAAGTGGGACCGTTCAAATATTGAAACAAGCTGGTGTAGGTGAGAGAATAGATATTGATGGGTTTGTTCATGAAGGTACTTACCTTTCATCAGAAAATAAAGGTTTCCGAGTTTCTTTTTCAGAGACTGTGGGTAAAAGTGTTACAATTTTTGGACAAACAGAGGTAACAAAAGATTTATACCAAAAGCAGGAGGAAAGAGAAGCTAATATTTTTTTTCAAGTGAAAAATGTAAATATAGTTGACCCAAAATCTTCAAAGACGGAAGTAATATTTGAAGATAAAATAGGTAGAGAAAATAAAGTTGTATCAGATTTTATAATAGGCTGTGATGGTTTTCACGGCGTTACCAGGAAACGTATTCCCTTAAGTCAAAGAAAAGAATATGAAAGAGTTTACCCCTTTGGTTGGTTGGGTATTTTGTCTGAAACCCCTCCAGTTAGTGATGAGTTGATTTACGCCAATACATGTGATGGGTTTGCTTTATGCTCTATGCGAAATAATAATCTATCGAGATATTATATTCAGTGCGATGCCAATACCAGAGCAGAGGACTATTCGGATGATTATTTTTGGAAAGAATTAATTAAGCGATTGCCTGAAAATGCAAGAGATAATTTGAAAACTGGCCCATCAATTGAAAAATCTATCGCCCCTTTGAGGAGTTTCGTAGTTGAGCCTCTACAGTACGGAAATCTCTTTCTTGTAGGGGATGCTGCGCACATTGTTCCTCCAACTGGAGCTAAGGGTTTGAACTTAGCTGTATCAGATGTGCATTATTTATCGGAAGGCCTCGTATCCTTTTATAAAGGAGAAGGAAAAAAGAAATTATCTGATTATTCCAAAATAGCATTAAAGAGAATATGGAAAGCGGTAAGGTTCAGTTGGTGGATGACTACTGTGATGCATGAGTTTCCTGAAACAAAAGAATTCGATAGGAAAATAAAAATAAGTGAATTAGAGCATCTCGCTCACTCGAAATTCGCGCAAGCCCATTTTGCAGAGAATTATGTAGGCGTACCATTGTGAGAAGGCTTATAGAAACTGCTTTGAAGGTCATTGAAGAGGAGATAATCCCTGAAACAAGAATAGGTGTTTCAAAGGGAAATAAAGTTTTTGGAGGAGCAATCCTTAGTAAAAGTGATTATGCAACCATCACCATTGGTGTAAATCAAGAAGTTGAAAACCCCCTTTTTCATGGAGAAATCTCTACTTTAAATAAATTTTTTTCGGAAAACAAAAATCGGTCCACCGATGATCTTATTTTTTTGTCAACACATGAGCCTTGTCCTATGTGCTTATCTGCAATTACTTGGGCAGGTTTTGATACTATTTACTATTTTTTTAATTATCAAGACACAAAGGATACTTTTAACATATCGCATGATTTAGATATCCTATCTGAAGTGTTTGGAAGGTCAGATGGATCATATTGTAAAGAAAATTATTTTTGGAAATGTTATGCAATAAAGGAGCTCATAAGCAAACTCGAACCTAAAAGCAGGGGTGACCTATTAGAAATAACGGAGAGAATATCGTTAATATATGATAATCTGTCCGACAAGTACCAAAATATGAAAAGTGACAATAGCATCCCACTTAGCTAGATATATTTTTATTGAGCTCTAGTTATAAGGTAGGTCGGCCAAAAACTGATGTTGAGCATTTTTTAAGGAGGTTGAAATATGTTTGATGAGAAAGATTACTTTGACCCTAGGAAATCGCAACTAAACGTAAATGGTACAACCCTCGAACCATGTTCAGTTGATCCTCTAACGGGTTTTTTGAGAGACGGTTGTTGTAATTGGGACCCCAGGGACGGGGGAAGTCATACAGTATGCGCAATAATGACAACAGACTTTCTTGAGTTTTCAAAAAATAGAGGAAATGACTTATCGACACCTAGACCAGAATATCAGTTTGAAGGTTTAAAGGCTGGTGATCAGTGGTGTCTTTGCGCGGCGAGATGGGAAGAAGCTAGGCAGGCAGGTAAGGCTCCAAAGGTTGTTCTTGAATCAACGAACATCAAATGCTTGGAGATCTGTGATTTAGAACATTTGAAAGAAAATTCTGGAGGAAATTAGATGGAAGAAAGCTCACATTCTACTGAAGACTTTAGGGTCTTCTCTTTATCAATAGAACTTATAACATTAATTTATGGTCTGTTTATGGTTGTTTGGGCCTTTTCAATATCGATTATAGCAGAAAGTTCCTCACTAACCTCATTGGTTCCTGCCTTTATTGGGTGCCCGCTGATACTTATTGGATTTATCACAATGTTCAAACCGACGTTAAGAAAAGCTTTAATGCATATAGCTGTATTGATAGGTATACTCGCTTTTTTGGGTGGTCTCGACTTTTTTAGAGGAATGTTTAATAATTATTATGCTGGCCTATCGAAGCTAATGCTGTTAATTACGGGTTTTGTTTATGTTTATTTTTGCGTCCAGAGTTTCCTCTTTGTTCGAAGACAAAAAAAATCGAACCCTAATTGAAAATAGTGTCCTTGGATATTTAAATATTTTTGGTTGACACGACGTAAATTTACTCCATCTTACAGCGTGTGGTCCACAATTCTTTTAGGAGGATAATATGAGAATTTTTTCATTTACGATAACATTATTTGCTAGTTTTTTAGTATCTGCAGCTGTTTGGGCGGCGGACATAGAAGTCAAAATGCTAAATAAAGGTGAAGAAGGAAAAATGATATTTGAGCCTTCATTTATTAAAGCTCAAAAAGGCGACAACATCATTTTTCTACCTACTGATAAAGGGCATATGGCGGCATCCATAAAGGGATTAATCCCTGATGGAGCAAAAAAGTTTAAGAGTAAGATCAATAAGAAGTTTACTTACACTGTAGAGGCTGAAGGACTATACGGAATTCGCTGCACCCCGCACTACGCGAACGGAATGGTTGCACTTATCCAGGTTGGAGATTCTGCTGACCCAACAGATTTTTTAAAAGGTCAAAAAGTTCCAAAAAAATCTAAAGAGCGACTTGAAAAGTATCTAACGCAAGTTGGGTCGTAATTAAGTCTTTTGTTTAAAGGATCTCCGCAAGGAGATCCATACAAAATAAGCAGTACTCATTATCCAAACGGTAAAAAACATTGCATGAAAATTGTTGAAAAGATCTCCGTGTTTATGCAATACGAGATAAACTGCGCTAACAGACCATATTCCAACCATCAGAATTGACGAGTTACGCAACTCCTTTACCCTAAATGGATGTATTATCTTTACTGGGATAAATGTCAGTATCAAACAGAAGCAAACCGCTACAAAATTAAACCATAGCCCAAGGTCTATAATAAAGAGAAAAAATATCAACAAGTTCCATAGCGCAGAAAAGCCCTTGAAGTAATAATCGGAAGTTTTGATATTTTTATCTGAAAAGGTGTAACAACTGGCTAACAAAATGGCGATACAAGTTAGATAGATTAATTCATACGGAACCATTGAAAACCAATAAATCATCAATACAGGTAGTATTGAGTAGTTAAACATATCAATTACATTGTCTAATGAGCTTCCATCCACTTCCGGAAGTGCTTCTGCAACATTTACATATCTAGCTAGAGTGCCATCAACGCCGTCAATGACTAAAGCCAAACCCATAAATAGAAATGCTAGAGTTTGTTCACCATTTAATATTGCTATCAAACCTAAAAAACCGGAAATGAGTCCCGATGCAGTAAAAATATGAGCTGCCCATGCAAAAGCCCTATTGACTTTTTTTGATTTAAAAACAATGTCCTTCAATCTCATGTTTTAAAAATAAATAAATAACGATATAAGTCAAATAATTAGAAATTTAAGATCTTTCCATTATCTCTGAAACCTTAAATCCATCTTCCCTTAAGGCCTTAATTATAGAAGCAATATGTTCTACGCTTAACGCTTCAATGATAGCATCAATTTTTGCATTCTTTACAGGAACGTCATTAAACATTCTTTGATGGTAGATTTCTATAATGTTACCCCCAAATTTAGCAATTAAATTTGAAATTCTAGCCAACATTCCAGGCTCATCAATTATATCAATCCGTACTTTGGTCATTCTTCCATCCATCAAGAGTTTTCGATTAAGTATGCTGGCAAACAGCCTTGCATCGATATTGCCCCCACAAATTACTGTTCCTACTTTTTTACCAGAAAATATATCTTTATTTTTCATTATTGCCGCTACTCCTGCAGCGCCTGCTCCCTCAGCAACAACCCTTTCGTTTTCAAACAAAGAGCTGATTGCTTTTTCAAGCTCAAATTCGTTAATGAGCAAAATTTCATCAACATGATCTTTTATTATCTCTGAAGTAATTTTCCCAGGTCTCTTGACGGCAATGCCATCGGCTAAGGTATCCCCTAAAATTTCAAGATCCTTTTTGTGGATTACATTATACATAGACGGGAATTTTTCAGTTTGCACTCCAAATATTTTAATATTGGGGTTTAGGCTTTTGGCAATTATTGATATACCTGATATTAAACCACCTCCTCCGATAGGAATGACAAGAAGTTCCAAATTTTTAATGTCGTCCATAATTTCTAAACCGAGTGTACCTTGTCCAATCACGACATTAGGATCATCGTATGGATGTATCAGGGTTAACTTTTTATTGTGCACTAGCTCCGATACAAAAGTTTGCGACTCATTTAGAGTTCGGCCTTTAAGTATGACTTCTGCTCCTAAACTTTTTGTTTTCATCACTTTTGATAAAGGGGCTTGTTCAGGCATCACGATTGTTGCTTTAACACGTTCTTTTTGCGCCCACCAAGCCACTGCTTGCGCATGGTTGCCAGCTGACATAGCAATTACGCCCATTCGTTTTTGTTTTTCCTGCAAACGCTTTATAGAAACATATGCTCCCCTAACTTTAAAAGAAGAAGTATATTGTAGATTTTCCAGCTTAAGAAAAACGTCGGCATTTATTGCACCGCTAAGATACTGTGATCGAATAGTAGGTGTTCTGATTATATTGCCGAACAGTTCTTTGCTTGCGTCTCTTATTAAGTCTATATTGATTTGCATTTTCGTGCTCAAAGTTTGATGCTCTATATTTACTACTTTCTCTCTAAAATAAAGAAAAAGTTATTGGTGAGTCCCAAAAAAATAGAAATTAGGTTAGCTAAATTTTTAATAATTTTTTACCAGGGCTTTTTTATTTATACTAAATTATATATACTAGATAAAAGAGGGTAGGTAATACTTGAATATAAAGATAGTCGGCAAAAATATTGAACTAGGGGAATCCTTCCAAACCTACAGTAGTGGCAGGATTGACGAAGTTTTAAAAAAATATTCATACGATGCTGTTAGTGCCCAAATTACATTAGAAAAGAGATTCGGTAATTTTAAAGCTAAGGTAAAAGTATACTTAAAAAACAAAATTGAACTAGATTCTACTGGCAGAGGTAAGGACGCTAATAATAGCTGTGACGATGCACTTGACCATATAGAAAAAAAACTGAGACGGTATCACCGCAGGATGAAAAGTCACAGAAACTCTGAGAGTAAGAATATTTCAGCTTCTGATGAACCCTTAAGGATCTACCAAAGTGTTTTGAACTCTCAAGAAGATGAGATAGACATCAACAATAGTGACGGTATGCCCGTAGTTGCAGAACTTTCATATAAAATAGAGGAACTAACAGTTGAGCAAGCCGTTATGCGTCTGGAGCTAGAAAATGAAAGCTGTATATTTTTCAGAAATGCCTCTCATTCAGGTTTAAATTTGGTTTATTATAGGAAAGACGGTAATATTGGCTGGGTTGATCCGAGAGGAAGTCGAGAAAAAACTATAGCCAAAAGTCTTACTTCCTGAGCAAGTCATCGCAAAGGAAAGTATAATGAGCGAAGAAGATATCATATCCCTTTTTTACGCGAAGTCCCATCGAGAGTCTTATGAAACTTTAATTCCCCTTGCACGTAAAGGCAATAAAGTCGCTAATTATTTTATCGGCAATATGCTAATCTCCCCTATAGATCAAACAGTTGAGACTAACGTTATCAAGGGAATAAGGTTTTTGAAGGGGTCTGCAAGAGCTGGCTATTCGCCTGCGCTTGAATTTCTAGGAAACTTATATGCTTACAGTGAGAAGGTGAAAGATGATATTGTCAGGGCGCATACTCTTTTTTACCTTGCATCCATTATTGAGAATAGGGTTGACATAGGTTACCATTTAATCATTGAAGATGAGTTCGAAATCTCAGAAGGGGAAGCAAATAAATCAAAAGAAGCTGCCAAATACTGTATAGAAGTTGGGCTAGAAAATTGTGCAATACTTGCAGAATAAATATAATGTAGGATCAAGCGATGTTAAAAAAACAGTGTTTTGAGTAGTCAGCAAAATATGAGAAGTTCACAAAGAAGTATAATAGACCCTTTCCTTGTAATGGATATAATGGAAAGAGCTCAAGCTGTTGAACACAAAGGCCAATCAGTTGTACATATGGAGGTTGGGCAACCTGGAACCTCAGCACCGAAAGCAGCCAAGGAGTTTTTAAAATCTTCTATGGAAGATAACCCAATGGGTTATACCGTAGCGCTTGGCTTGCCTGAATTAAGAAAAAAAATTGCTGAACTGTACAGTGATTGGTATGGATTGGATATTGACTGGAATAGAATAATCATAACTAGTGGTTCTTCAGCAGGGTTTGTTCTCGCTTTTACAGCTTTGTTTGACCGAGATGAGAAAGTGGGTTTAGCAAATCCTGGCTATCCTAGCTATAGACAAATTATGAAAGCTCTTAATTTAGAGCCAGTACTTATAAACACTACTGAAAAAAACAAGTTTCAGCCACATCCAAGTGAGCTTAGCAACCACACTATCAATGGCTTACTGATAGCATCACCAGGAAATCCAACTGGCTGTATGATCAAAAGAGATGCATTAAATGAGTTGATAAATTATTGTAATCACAAGAAGGTTTCACTGATAAGTGATGAAATTTATCATGGGATTCAGTATGAAATGAAACCTTCAACAGCGCTTGAGTTTAGCGATAGCTGCTATGTTATTAATTCATTCTCGAAATACTTTTCGATGACCGGTTGGAGGATAGGCTGGATAGTCGTTCCCAAGGAGCATGTAAGGATAGTTGAAAGAATACAGCAAAATATGTTTATCTGTGCGTCTCATGCTAGCCAAATAGTAGCACTCGGAGCTTTTGGGAGTAAAGGTGAGCTAGAAAAAAATTTAGAGACCTATAAAGAGAATAGGAAAAAATTGTTAAATGCTTTACCTGAAATAGGGTTTACTAATATTGCGCCACCTGATGGTGCATTTTATTTATACGTAGATATCAGTGAATTTTCGTCTGATAGCTACGATTTTACAAAAAGAATGCTTGATATTGGTGGGGTTGCTATAACGCCTGGAATAGATTTTGATCCAGTCAATGGCAAGTCAATGATTAGAATATCTTACGCTAGAAGTACACCTGAGATATTAACTGGTATAGAGAGAATAAAAAAATTCATGCATGAAAAGAAATATATTCGATAAAAAAAGCATAAAGGATAGGAGCTGCCATGGTAAATAGATTGCAAGACAAAGTAGTTGTTGTTACAGGGGCAACGAGTGGTATAGGGCTTGAAATAGCTAGGTACTCGGTTTCTGAAGGAGCAAATGTTGTTATTTCGGGGAGAAGAGAGAATGAAGGAAAAAAAATAGCAAGTCAGTTAGGGGAAAAGTGTAGGTTTATTACCTGTGACGTCTTACACGAAGATCAGATATGTACACTTGTTGAAGACACATTTGGCTACTATGGTAAGATAGACGCAATGTTCAACAATGCAGGTGCTCCAGATTTTGTAAGGAACATTGAAGACATCTCATACGAGAAAATAAGACATAGTATAGACCTTCTTCTTACCAGCGTAATTATAGGGACACGAGAAGTGGCTAAAGTTATGAGTAAGCAAAAATGTGGTAGCATAGTTAATACCGCTAGTATAGCTGGCCATTGGGGTGGATGTGGTGGCTCAGTTTATTCAGCTGCAAAAGCTGGAGTAATTCATTTTAGCAAGGTAACTTCTCTTGAATTAGCAAAAAATAAAATACGAGTTAACTCGATTTCTCCAGGAGCAATAATAACTGAGATATTTGGTGTTGGTCAGAAATTGTCTGGCGAAAAACTATCTTTGAGTGACGATCATCTTAAGTCAGGCGACGCTTTTAATGAGTTCCAACCAATACCTAGAGCGGGATTGCCAGAAGATATCGCTAACTTGGCTATTTACCTAGCTAGTGATGAGAGCTCATTCGTTACTGGACAAGATTTTGTCGTAGATGGCGGTCTATTGGCTGGACGGCCTCTAAATGTAGCAAGTGAGTCTTTTAAGAAGATAAATCAGTCTTTAAAGTCTTTTTAACGTTCTCATTCGATTAACTGTCCGCTAGTTAAAAAATTGGCTAAAGAGCATAGGGTTCTCTATCAAAAACATTGCAACTGCAGTTCCACTAATTGCGGAACCGATCATAATAGCCCTATCGCCCCACTGCATACCAACATATATCCACCCTATCGCGCTTATTAAGTAAGCTATTTGTCCAAAAAGATATATCTCTGCAGATATCAGGAAGACACCCAATACCCCTAATATCATAGAGCCCCATTTCACATACCAATCTCTAGTTCCAGTTGGAGTCAGGGGTTTAATATCATCGTATTCACCTTGCAGCTCCTCAAGTTCTTGTGCAAGACGTTTTTTCTCTGCAGATAACTCCATAGCCAGTCTCCCGGCCTTTGAGGTAATGTTGTGCATCTTACCAGTTTCCGCAGTTTCACTTAGGTCATCATGTTCTAATTCTTTTGTCATTTTTTTGCTCCGATATTCGCCCTGATCTTCTACAAAAATTTAAATCTTTATCAAGCATTTATTTCTTCTTGCCTAATTTTTATGCAGACTGGGTAAAGTTATTACCCAACAAAGGTTTGGTAAATTTTTTTCTTACTAATTCACAGGGTTTTCCACAGATTATATGGAAAACATCCAATGAAGAATATTTTATGCGTTATATTTTTGATATAAAATTCAGTATGTATTAGAAGAGCCAGATTGGAGAAAAGATTTTATGCCAGAAAAGAAACCTAAAAGTATTCTTTTAAAAGTAACAAAGTTCTTTTTAACCTTTTGGTTATGTTTTCATAATGGTCCTACAGAAGCTGAATCGCCTAGAGGCCTAATAAGAGAGGGGCTTAACTCTTATGATCAGGGAAACTACGCTGATGCTTTGCAAAGATGGAAATCAGCCTCAATGATCGGTAGTAGAGAAGCGGATTTTCTTCTAGGTTTCTTATATGATGGAGTCTTGCAAAATGATAAAGAAGCACTACTTTTCTTCACGAAAGCAGCATTATCTGGTCATGTCCAAGCACAAGTTAATGTCGGGCTAAAATATGAAAAAGGTGAGGGCACTAGCGTAGATAAAGAAAAAGCTGTTTATTGGTATACCCTTGCAGCGTTTAATCAGGACGATATTGCTCAATTTAGGCTTGCTTCTTTATTGCAAGAAGAAACTGGGAAAGCTAAAGAAAGCCATTTTTGGTATGAAAAATCAGCCGAATTAGGAAATCCGGAAGCCCATTTAGCATTAGCAACCAACTTTATTTTGGGGCGAGGCGTAGAAAAAAACCTAACATTTGCTCACGTTAGTTGTAACTTGGCAACTTTTCTTTCAAGAGATATTGGTAGCATTAGCAGAAGTATTCAGTTGAGAACTGAGTTAGAATCAAAAATGTCCACAGAGCAAATAAAGAAAGCTGAACAGTTATCAAGAAAATGTATTGAAAAAAAGTTTAAAGAGTGTATGACTTACGTCAAAGAAGTGGGACAATAGGTTGAAGAAAATATATTACATTACTATATCGTGTTGGGTTCTTACGTCTTGTTCTGGGCCAAGCTACTTTAATAGCCCCACTGATTATATGGGTGGGAATAGGAGTGCTGCTGTCGCAACCCACTGCGCTAGACAAGCAGGAGAGGGCACAGATACGTTAGTGTATAAGTTATGCGAACAGTCCTTTACCACACACTACGGGAAATAGATCAAGATAAAGCATATATCCAAAAGGATGACGTAAATATCGTAAGACCGGTAGAAATCAATATAGTTGTTGCTACTACTTCCCTACTATTATTGTACAAATTAGCAAAGAAATAAGCATTCAAACCAGGAGCCATTGCAGCCATTATTATCGCATTTCTTAGTGTTTCCATTTCAATACCCCAAGAATATATACCTAGAAAATATACAATTGTTGGCTGAACCATTAACGAGGTGAAAATTATTGCCAACGGCAACATGTAAGAGGTAGCTATCCTATAGTAATAAAGCACACCACCCATTGTAAAAAGTGCAAGCGGAATTATCCAATTCGTACCTCTCTTTAATATTTCCTCAGTTTTTGTTGAAAAACTCAAATCAAGAAAGTTAAAACCGATACCTAATAATATTCCTATTGCTAAATTATTAAAGAGAATAGCTTTACCAGAATTTTTCAGTCCAAGCACAAATTTTGCTTTATCATTTTTGACAAACTCAATTAGTGTTATCCCAACGAAGTAGCAAAGTGGTGCATGCCCAGTAATAATTGCATAATTTGTAAAGAGGCTGTCAGATCCGTATGCAAGTTCGCTAATTGGAAGTCCCAATAGAACTCCATTAGAAAACATTGCGCAGAACCCTAAAGTAACCGAATTTATGTAAGGTTGCTTAAATATGAAATAACTTACACAACTTATAATAATGAAAGAGATGATCATTGAAGTGTAAAAGGAAATTATTATCCGAAAATCGAAAGCATTATTTAGGTCAAGAATCGCAAAGTTGAAAAATAAAAGGAAAGGTATTCCAAAATCTTGAAAAAATTTTGCTAAACCATCAACTAAGCTCTTTTTCAATAATTGAATATAGGAAGAAATAAAACCTCCCGTTATCAGTAAAAAAACTGGAAGAACTATAAGAGCAATTTCAAAAAGCATTATTTTATATTAATTTCAAGTCCATCAAATGCTGGTTCAACATTTTTTGGAAGCTCTTTTTTTAGCTCTGAATAGTCTAAGTCATTATGTAAGTTTGTTAAGATCGCTTGCTTTGGCTTTAGTTTTCTAAGCCAAAGAAGTGTTTTTTCTAAGTGTGTATGGGACGGGTGGGGATCTCGACGAAGCGCGTCTATTATTAAAATATCAAGATTTTCTAAAGCCTTCCAACTCTTAGAGGGAATTTCCAGAACATCAGGAATATATGCTAATTTACCAATTTTAAAACCTAATGCGTTAATGTCACCGTGGTTAACCAATAGGGGTCGAAAATTGATTTCACCGCCTTTACCCTGGATAATTACGTCAGCCGAGCTTATTAGATGTAAATCACAGATTGGTGGGTAATTACTCTTTTTTGGTGTTTTAAATATGTATGAAAAGCCTTGTAGTAATCTTTTCTGTGTTTCTTTATCCGCCCATACTGGTAATTTTTCTCTTTTCTTATAAGCAACTGTTCTTAAGTCGTCTATTCCATGAACATGATCAGCATGGGAATGGGTATATATTACCGCGTCTAAATTAGTAACATTTGCTTGCAATAGTTGTTCTCTTACATCAGGGCCGGTATCTATTAACACTGTTGTTTTTTTTGTATCTATCATCTTCTCAACAAGTAAAGAGCAACGTAAGCGCCTGTTTTTTTTATTTTTAGGATCGCATTTTCCCCATCCAAAACCTACCCGTGGAACCCCACCAGATGATCCACAACCCAGAATTCTAAATTTATAAGACATTCTTAAAGTGCTTTCTTAAAAAGGGAAAAAAAATTTTTTGTAGTTTGAGCTCTGAAAAAATCTTCATCTACACCAAAAATTTCTGCTCCAGTTTTTGCAACATAGGAAACTAAAGCGGGTTCATTAGGTTTACCGCGATGCGGTGTTGGAGCGAGATAAGGACTGTCAGTTTCAACTAAAACTTTCTCTATTGGTATTTTTGAAAAAATATCTCTAAGATTTTGGGAATTCTTAAAAGTAATAATACCTGACATTGAGAGATAAAAACCTAGGTCAAGTGCTTCCCTTGCAAGATAAGAGCTCGAAGAAAAACAATGCATAACGCAATTAAAGGCACTTTTAACGTACTCCTTAGATAAAATTTTTGCGATCTCGTTATCTGCGTTTCTTGCATGAATTATAACAGGTAAATTTGCTTCTTTGGCCACTTCAATATGCTGTATGAGTGACTTTATTTGGTCTTTTTTACTATCTTGTGAATAATGAAAATCTAAACCAGTTTCACCTACTGCTATCATTTTTTTGTGTGCGCAAATAGATAGCAAGGCTTCACTATCAAACTGTAGATCCTCAGTTGGTTGGTTTGGATGAATACCTGCAGCAAAAAAGATCTCTTCAAATCTTTCGCTTAAGGAAATAGTCTGATCAGGTTTTTTAAAGTTTGTACAAATAGTCAACATTTTTAAAACACCCTCAGATTTTGCTCTGCGTAGCACTCCTGGTAAATCATCTGCCAAAGCCTTAAAGTCCAAATGGCAATGACTGTCTATTACACTCGATCTAATTTTTTTTATCTTTTGCAAAGGCCAACTCGATAGTGTTTAAGGCAAAGAAGACTGCTCTCTTAGGTTCAAGATTGTACTCTAATGATTGATATCTAAAAAGTGAAATTTGTGAATATAAATGAGCAGCAATCAAGGCAATATCATCATTAACAATTTCTGTACCGATCTTCAATGTGAGTTCTTTTTTTGCTAAAGACGAAAGTAGTCTTAAAAGAATTCCAAACGCTGATTTATCAGGATCATTGCTAGAAAGGTAGTCTTTGTTCCCCGATAATAATGCAATTGCTTTTCTTTTGTTGAGGTTCGGTAAGTCTAATAATAATGTCTTCATGCTGTTGAAAATTTTTATATAGTCTTTGTCTAGAAAATTTAGAAGCTTTCGTACTGACCCGTCACAGGCCGCAACTGCATCAGCATCTATTATTTGCTCAACTTTATTTTCCTTTACAAGGCTTGCGTATATATCTCCAAGATTTTTTTCATTTAATCTTTGAAAACCAACTTTTTGACATCTTGAAAGAATGGTGGGTAGGATAGATTGCTGGTTATTTGAAACTAAGATGAAAAGAGTGTTTTTGGGAGGTTCTTCAAGTATCTTTAAAAGAGAATTTGCTGCAGAAATATTAAGGTCCTCTGTTGTATCAACTACGCAGACTTTGTAAGAGTTATCTGTAGAAGATAAGGAAAACTTTCTATTTAACTCTCTTATATCTTCGATGGAAATATACTTTTGAAAAAGCTTTTTTTTGTCATCCCATTTTCTTCTGCAGTAGAAAACATTGCTAATGTTTGCTGTAGTTTTTGGCCTTCTTATATCTTGTTCGGAAATGGACACTACGTGGTTCTTTTTTGAAAAGTCGATATTTGATAATACTTTTCCTATATTCAACGCTAGGGAAGATTTACCAATCCCCATTGGCCCATGAAAAAGCCATGCATTGGGAATCTGGCTCGTTCTCAACCGATCTAAGAGAAAGCTTATCTGTTTGTCATGCCCAAAGAGAACAGAACTCTCCTGATTTAAAGATATTCCTAACGTATCATTTTCGTCCCTTATCATATCAAATAGCTAGAGGCTCAATGCTTTCATTTATTTGAGCTGCAACATCTTCTGGAGTTTGATTGCCATCAATTATCCTAATTCTGTCACTATGCTTGTGTGCGATATCAAGAAAATTTTTTCGCAACTCATGTTGAAAGCTAATTCCATAGTTTTCAAATCTATCTTCTTTTGTTGACCTGCTCAATGCTCGTCTTAAGGCAATTTCAGGCTCCATATCAATTAAAAATGTTATGTCTGGGTTTATTGCTATTAATTGAAACAAGTCTAGGCTCAACTGTTTAGCCCTAGAGCTTCGCATTCCTTGATAAACCAAGGTGCTATCCATAAATCGATCGCATATCACAATTTTATTATCATTTATTGATGGTTTTATAACTTTTTCTACATGATCATTCCTAGCAGCCATAAACAGTAATGCTTCAGTTTCCACTGACCACTGAAAATTATTTTCCCTGAGAAGAATTTTCCTTATTTCATTTGACCCAGCAGTACCACCAGGTTCCTCGGTCTTTACAACTGGTTTTTTCATTTTAGCAAAGCGTTCTGTAAGGAAATTTATTTGAGTAGTTTTTCCACAACCATCAATTCCTTCAAAAGTAATAAACAAGCCTCTCATTGATTTGATCCAAATAGAGAGAAAAAGTTAGATTTTAGATTGCGCAGATTGGTGCTAACTTTATTAACCACCCCGCCCCTACCTAAATCTTCGTTAACTATTATGGGAAAAAACAATTGTTTTTTGTCATTATTTTCTTTTATGAGGGAGGTTGTTTCGACTACCAAATGACCATTAATTTTTTGTCCCTTTTCCAAAGGAGCTATGAGGGGTTCTTTAAGCACTACATGCATTTTAGGATCGTTCTTTGAGTCATTAGCTATAAGTAGTTGAACATGGTTGGCAGCCGATATCTTAACACTTTCTTTTTTGCCTCTCCAAACAGGTACTTCTAGGATTGTGACATTCTTTTTAAAATAAGTTCTCAATCTGAATTTCTTAAAAGCCCAAGTAGTTATTCCCTTTGCTTCGCGGGCTCTCTGTCCAACTGATTTAAGCCCAGTAATAACAAAAGTAATTCTTCTTTCATTTTGTTTTGCAGAGGCGATTAAGCCATAACCTGCTTCATCTGTGTATCCGGTCTTAAGTCCATCAGCACCGAGGTTCATTGAAAGCAAAGGATTTCTATTCCTTTGACTAATTCCATCCCAAGTAAACTCCAGATCATTAAATATTGAGTAATAGGATGGATATTCTTCTCTTATCTTTGTCGCTAGAGTAACCAAATCACTTGAACTCATCTTATGGTCAGGATCCGGCCAACCGGTTGAGTTTTTAAAATTCGAGTTTGTTAATCCAATTTCTTTTGCTCTTATAGTCATCAGTTCTGCGAAATTCTCCTCTGTTCCTGCTAGCCCCTCAGCTAAAACGATACAGGCATCATTTCCTGACTGGATGATAACTCCCTTAATAAGGTCTTCAATTTTTACAGACTCTCCTTCCCGGAGAAACATCTTGGATCCACCCTTCTTCCATGCTTTTCTTGACACTTTAAAGGTATCATCCATTGCTAGCTTCCCTTCATCCAAACTTTCAAATACCATCCATAGAGTCATTAACTTTGACATTGAAGCAGGAGGGATAGGTCTATCAATGTCTTTTGATAATAGAACTTCACCGGTTGTATTATCAATTACAAAAGCCGTTTTTGCAGTCGTTGAAAATCCTTGAACGACTGTGCTCCAGATAGAAAGCAAAAAAGTGACTAAAATAAATAATTTTTTCATAAATTGATTTCTCTAATTTTTAATTCACTATTATCATAAGGCTTATAATAAATTTTTGATATTGCTTTTAATATTAAATTTGGAGTCTCTAAAATGATTGATAAAACCCATTTTGATATCTTAAATGTAATTGAGACTCACGGTACTTATCAACCTGAAAAGCTTGCTATATGCTGTGATGGGGTAAAAAGGCAGTGGCGAGATCTTAGAGAAAATATTAATAAAGTAGCAAATTTTTTTAAGAAAATTGGAGTTGAGAAAGGTGATAACATCGCACTTCTTATAGGTAATCGGCCCGAAATTATAGAGCTTATTTTTGGAATAGTTAAAATGGGCGCTTGTGTTGTGCCACTCTCAGGTCTTTTAACTAGAGAACAAGTAACGGTTTTGGTAAATAATAGTAACGCAAAATTATTTATAGCAGACTATGATTTTGTAAATTTAGTCACTTCGGACTTGTCTCAGTTTAAGAATATTGGTGAAGAAAAATTACTATTTCTAGGCGGAGACGCCAACTGTTGGGAGAAAATAGCCCTTGAAGAAAAAGAGTATAGCTTCGAATATAATTGTGCTCCCGAAGATAATTTCAACATCATTTATTCATCAGGAACAACAGGTGTACCAAAGGGCATAGTTCAAACACATCGAGCTAGAAGTCATTGGGCAACATCTAATGCGATCGAAATGTCGTTTAATTCGGAGTCTAAATCTCTTACAACAACAGCTCTCTATTCAAATGGTACATGGCTCATGATGCTTCCTACCTTATTTGTGGGTGGTACGCTTCATGTGATGGATGGTTTTGATGCAAATGCTTTTGTGGAATTGGTGAAGAACGAAAAGATTACCCACACTTTCCTCGTTCCCCCACAGTTTAGTGCGATTCTGTCTTTAGAAAACCTTCAAAAAAATTGTTTCAGTTCCTTGAAGACTGTCTTGTCAGCTGGATCACCTTTGAGGCTTGATATTAAAGAAAATATATTATTAAGGATCAGTGAAAACTTATTTGAACTATATGGATTTTCTGAGGGTTTTGCAACAATGTTAAAACCTTACGATCAGAGAAAAAAGTTTGGTTCTGTTGGCACTCCAGTGTTGGGATTTGAGATAAAAATTATTGATGAGGAGGGAAAAGAGTGTCCTTCCAACGTAGCCGGTGAGATAGCAGGTTATGGTGCAGGCATGATGAAGGAGTATTATAACGAGGAAGAACTCACGAATAATCTTATATGGACTGATCAAAGGGGTAGAAGTTTTATTAAATCAGGAGATATAGGTAGCTTGGATGAAGACGGTTATCTAACTATTCTCGATCGAAAAAAAGACATGATAATATCAGGGGGGTTAAATGTATTTCCTGTAGACATAGAAGAGGTAGTAAGCAAGCATCCAGACATATCGGATGTTACCGTGATAGGGGTTCCTCATGAAAAATGGGGAGAAACATGCTTAGCTCTTATAATCCCACGGCATGGAGTTGAGATAGACTGCGATGAAGTTAAAAAGTGGTGCAACGAAAAGCTGGCAAAACACCAAAGATTGCATAACGTTGAAATAAGAGAAGAGTTTCCTAGAAATGCACTAGGAAAAGTTTTGAAACGGATCCTAAGAGAGCCCTACTGGGGCTAACAAGAACTTTCCAAGATTATTACAGAGCACGCAGCCTCTTCGAAACCAATTACTCCCCCGCCATTCTCCGCAAGACCGATTTTGTTTCTTTCGCTTTGCCTATTTCCTGCTTCTCCTCTAAGCTGGACGGCAAGCTCATGTACCATAGAGAGACCTGTTGCGCCTACTGGATGGCCTTTTGACACCAAACCGCCTGATAGATTGACAGGTAATCGTCCTCCAAGTTTTGTATGGCCTTCTTCAATAAATTTTCCTCCTGACCCCACTTCACAGAAGCCAAGCATTTCGAGTTGATATATCTCACAAAATGATGTTGCGTCATGTACCTCCACAACATTCACATCTTTTGGTTCTAAGTCAGCTTGTTTATAGGCCTTTTTTGCTGCCACTCTAGACAGGCCCGGTTCGTGAGGTGCTCTGTATTTGCCGCCTGATAACACGCTCGCTTTAATTTTTATAGCTGATTGTTGAATTTCGGTTGGAAAGTGCTTTAGTCCTTTTTTAGAGCAAATAAGAGCTGCCGCCGCACCATCTCCAATAGGTGCGCACATTGCTCTTGTTAATGGATATGAGATTTCTCTATCATTTAAAACATCTTCTACGCTTACTTTGAATTGATATTGAGCTTTATCATTTAGCGAGCCATGAAAATGATTTTTCGAAGCTGCTAGAGCTATTTGCCTTTGAGTGGTGCCATAGGTCTTCATATGCCAAAGTGCTTGAAGACCATAAGTATCCATGAAAATAGTTCCTTTTTTATTTTCAGGGTCGAAGGGTTTGTCAAGTTGATCTCCTATAGATTTATAAAAATCTAACCATTCATTTCTATCAAACTGATCAATGCCTCCATCATATATTTCTTGAATTTTTTCTGGTCTATTTGGCTGATAAATTTTCTCCACGCCTATCGCTAAAGATACATCTTCTGTTCCAGAAATGACGTCTTTCCAAGCTCCATGGAATGCCATAGACCCTGTAGCACATCCTCCCTCTACATTGACTATGCCAATTCTCTCTGGAAACATTTTTTTTTGTACAAGGGGAGTGAAACAAACTTGACCTCTTATATTATTTTGTCCAAATGTACCCATCCCACAATTGCCAAACCACGCTTGTCCGATCATATCTCCATTTTCCACTTTAGCAGATTTAAGAAGGTCGCGATAAACTTCCTCCGTAAGGTCTTTAAATGTTTGATCTGGCTTTTTTTCAAACTTTGTACACGCGGTAGCTATAATATATGCTTCCAACTTTTTCTCCTTTTTTTAGGTCAATCTGACATCTAGCGTTTTAAGGCCTCGGGGAACCATTGCGTCGATCCACTGATAGGAATTCTCTGCCTTAAGCTTAGTTTTGGGGTAGTGTTTAAAAAAATTATTTATAGCAATTCGACCTTCCTCCCTGGCTAGAGCGGCGCCAATACACAAATGAGGGCCATAGCCAAATGTTAAGTGACGGTTCGGTGAGCGATCTATTTTAAATATATCTGGTTCACTGAAAATATTTTCATCTCTGTTTGCGCTAGAAACCATTGCAAAAACTCTATCACCCTTCTTAAGTTCTTTATCATGAAGTTTATGGTCTCGCTCAACATTTCTTACAAGTGAGTTTGTTGGTCCATCAAATCGCATGATTTCTTCTATCGTGGAGTCAATTAAATTTGGATTTTTAAGTAGTTTTTTTAATTCTAATGGATTTCTAATTAAGGTTAGTATGCCATTTGAAATTAGATTTGTGGTTGTTTCATGCCCTGCGAATAAAATAAGCATACAAGTAGCAATTAACTCATCATCAGAAAATTTATCATTTTCAACGGACGCGTTTATCAGGTCCATTAAAAACCCCTCCGACGGTTTTTTTCGCCTCTCTTTAATTATTTCTCTGAAAAAAGAAACCATTTTTCGACATCCTCGAGATGCTTTTTCGTACTTATGCTTATCGTTTCGAGCACCGCCAATGAACTTGGACATATCATCTGACCATGATTTAAATTCCTCCAGCATATCTATTGGAACCCCCAATAGGTGCATTATGGTTAGGGCAGGTATTGGGGAAGCATAGTTGTTAACGAGGTCAATTTCATTTATGTTTTTTAGCTTGGATAAGGTAGCATCTGTAATAGCATTAATCTTAGGTTGCATTTCAGTTATAGATTTCCTCGTGAAGGCAACCATCATTATCTTTCTTATTCTAGTATGATCCGGAGGGTTTCTAAATGCAGCCCACAGATTCAAGTACTTTACAATTTCTTCCAACAGCTTTGCCTCATCACTAGGAAGCTTACTATAGAAAGTATTTAATCTATCCACAGTTATGTTATCGCTGGAAAGTATGGATCTAACATCGTCATACCGGGTGATTATCCAAGATTTCAGCTTTGCATTCCAATGTATAGGGTCTTCCTGCCTCAGAGAAGAAAAATAAGGGTACGGATTAGCGAGGATATTTGGATCAGAGGGATCGTAATTCATGCAACATCACTTACAAAATTCTTCCAAGTTGACATATAGTCGACAAATGTCTCTGATAGGCCTTCTCTTAAAAGATGGCTCCTTGTAACAGGAGCTGAGTAAGGCTGAAAGTTTGATCTTTCAACCTTCAGGCGATTTGGAAATTGATGGTCTAAAATAGCTGCTCTCCCAAGGCAGAAAAAATCGACACTATTATTTTCAAGTATTTCTATGTCTTCATATGAAAAAATCTTCCCTGCTACAGTCAGCAACTTTTCACCTCGATCAATATCTGTGAAAAGTTTCAATAAGCTCTTTCCTTTATGAGGCCCATCGTCGACTAATTTGAATGAGTCCCAGAGTGAAACATCAATAAAGTGAATGTTTTTATTTTTACATAAAATTTTGTATAGGGTTATCATTTCATCAGTATCCAGGCCAAACCTCTCTGGAGAAATTCTAACACCGATCAAAAAGGATGATGATGTCTTCTCTTTTATTTGATCGATAATATCAATTAAAAGTTTTGCTCTATTATCAAACGAACCGCCATAAACATCTTTTCTTTTATTGAATTTTGAGGACAGAAATTGACCAATAAGATAGCCATGAGCAGCATGTATTTCAATGCCATCATAATTGCAATCATACGCTCTTACAGCACAGTCAACAAATGCTGCTTTCATTTTTTCGATTTCTGCAAACGAAAGTTCTCTTGCAGATTTCTCTAAATTTGCACTTGGCCCCACTTTATCATCTGCATAATCGATATTTGCTCTCACCCCAGCATGAAATATTTGTGCAATCGAAAGCGCTTCTAGTCTATGCAATTCGGCATTTAATCGTTTGTGACCCTCTTCATGAATAGGATCATAGATACCAAGTTGGCCTTTCCACCCTATACCAGACTTTAACACCGGCATCGCGCAGGTCATTATGATTCCAAATCCTCCTTCAGCTCTTTTTGTTAACCAATTAAATTCATCATTAGATAACTTCCCTATATCAGGACTTTGCATATTGGTTAGTGGTGCAAGTAGAAATTTATTTCTTGCTTTCACCCCGTTTGAAAAAGTGAGTTCTTTAAATAGGTGTTCCATATCTCTATACTAAAACAAACTTTTATCCTAACAAAGATCTATTAATGGTTTTAAAAAGCTCGTTACTGTTTTCGTTTATTGTTGTATTTATTACATCTGTTTTGTTAAGTGGCAACCTTTTAGCAAAAGAAATCTATACTATCAGGAGCACAGAAAAACTTAACTTTAAATATTTTGTAAGTGGAATTCCTATATCAGGTGAGTTTTATATCGATAAAACATCGTTCACCCTAGATTTTAATAAAGAGGAGCAATCAAGGTTTTATATTAAAATAGATTTAAAAAAGAGCACGGCAGGATTTCCACTGGCTACCAAGGCCATGTTAGGTTTAAGCGTGTTAAACTCAGAAAAGTATCCATTTATGGAATTTAAAAGCACCAATATTTCAAAAAAGGGGGTGAGGTATGAAATCAATGGATTGCTCAACTTAAGAGGTTTAAAGAAGAATGTAACTATTTTCGTTATAGGCAAAAAGGACAACAAAGAAAATGCGAAAACCCTTAATTTTGCAATTAAGTCGTCTATCAATAGATACGAGTTTGGAGCTGACGGTTACTCTCTTCTTGTTGGCAAAGAGATTAAACTAAACTCTAATATTACATTAATCAAAAAGGAGTGAGATGGCTAGGCATCGAGGAAAATTTGATAAAGATAATAAAGAGCCTTACGAACTAAGTAGAAGTAGAATTGAAAATTTTGTTAGATGTAAGGCGTGTTTTTACATGGAACAAGTGGAAGGAATAAAATTCCCCTCTATTCCTGGGTTCAATATTAATGAGGCAACGGATATATTACTTAAACGGGATTTTGACAAATATAGAGCGATCGGAGAACCACATCCTTTTTTAGTAGCCAATGGACGGGACTTTCTTATTCCTTTTCAACATGAACATTTTGAGTTATGGACTCAAAGCTTACACTTTGGAGCAAAGGATAGGCTTAACTTTGTCCACGCAAATACAAACCTTAAAGTTGGAGGTGGTCTAGATGATGTATGGTTAAACATTAATACAAATTGTCTGCATATAGTCGATTATAAGAGTACCTCCCAAAAATCGGACAAAGGGCCTATTACATTGGATGATTTTTGGAAGGCATCCTATAAGCGACAAATGGACCTCTATGTGTGGGTTCTAAGAAAAAAGGACTTCCATGTAGATGATGTGGGATATTTCCTTTACTGTGATGGAGATAGGTTTAGTGACTACGATTTCTTATCTAGTACTATGGCCTCCATGAATTTCAAAATGACTTTGATTGAATACCAAACTAACGAAACGTGGATTGAACCAACTTTAAACGAAATTAGAGAGTGTCTGCATGAAAATAAAAGACCTGATCACTCAGAGCGCTGTGAATATGGAACATTTCTTGCTCAGAGTTTAAATGAATGAGCTTAGAATGCTGTTCGAATTGTTAAGCTTTTCGATGTTTAGACCAGCGACTGATTTGTATTTTTGCGAGTGAGCTTCAAGTTCATTTTGGCTAATGATTTCCTGTACATCATTAAAGGAGCCTGCACAACGATCCTCCACGACTTGTAGAAGAGCATCAGGACCGGAATCTCTATTTGCCACCGTAATTTTGGTAGTCAGTGGAAGCATTTCTTTTTCATAATTCAATAAAGCTTTTTCGTTAGTTCCGGTTACTTTTAAGTGGAATGCAAGTTTTCTTGCGTCAATAATTGCCTGGCTGGCGCCATTTGAGCCCACAGGATATGTTGGATGCGCAGCGTCACCTAAAAGTGTCGTTCTTTCAAAGGTCCATTTTTCTAATGGATCTCTATCAACCATTGGATACTCATAGATAGAACTTGTTTCTGAAATAAGATTAAGTGGATCTATCCAGTCAAAGCTCCAGTCTAAAAAACTATTTAAAAATTTTGATTTATCTACCTTTTTACTCCAATCACTTTTTGACCAAGGCTTTTCGGGATTAAATTTTAGTTCAGCTATCCAGTTAATTTTTGCGTTTCCATCAGTATTTTTTTTACTTATTGGATATGAAACAAATCTTTGGGTATCATGTCCAATCATCACCATAGAGGCATCTGTTCTAAAGGGAGAAGCGAACGCTAGCCCTCTCCATAAAATTGCCCCATTCCATAGAGGTTCTCCTTCATCCGGGAAAAGCTGCTTTCTGATGCTTGAATTGATTCCATCGCAAGCAATGAGAGCATCACCATCGAAAGTCTCAAGTTTGTTTGTATTTCTATTTATGCATTGTAATTGTACTGAAGATTTAAAATTTTTATAGCCAGTGGCTTTCATGCCTAAGTTCACAGTATTTCTTTTCATTCGTCCAATAAGAGTGTCATAAAGTAATTTTTGGAGTTCACCTCTGTGTACTGAAAATTGCGGCACACTGTAACCGGCTTTTAGCCCGCGTGGTTCCGTCCAAATTTCTAAGCCTTTTTTTGAAAACAGTCCAAATTCCTCTGTTTGTATTCCAATCCTACTGAGACCATCTTTTATTCCTAACGCATAAAGCTCTCTGACGGCGTTAGGCTGTAGGTTGATTCCTACTCCTAAAGGCTTTATAGATCCTGATGTCTCAAATATTTGAAAGGGAATTTTTAATTGTTGCAATGATAGCCCAAGGCATAATCCACCAATTCCCGCTCCACAAATTAGAACAGTCATTTTAGATTGACCTTTTTAGAATTACTTTCAAAGAGTCCATATTTTGCCTGCATTTAATTAACATACAATGGAAGGGCTGTGGAAAATGTCCAAGCCAATGTTATTCCGTTAGCTAAACCTACTGATAACGTGTTGTTGTATTTTCTACTTA
>OZSS01000139.1_pt1 | contig 32276 bp, 36 predicted proteins | sample 1779911 | NCBI WGS metagenome assembly OZSS01 (sample SAMEA2603589, study PRJEB24840) | metagenome | biome: Water; feature: Photic zone; material: Seawater sample | place: Mediterranean Sea | collected 2013-11-12 | depth 10 m
TGACTGAACAACTGACTCTAATAATGGCAACATCGGCTGAAGACTAGCTAGCTTTTTTTCATGCAAAAGAATTAAACAATCTTCCATTTCTGCTTTCATTTTATCTGCATTAGTCACAAAATACGGGCTTAAATAGCCTCTATCAAACATCATACCCTCTACAACGTCTAATTCTGTGTCTAAGCTTTTGGCTTCTTCAACTGTAATGACACCTTCTTTTCCAACTTTTTGCATTGCTTCAGAAATCATTCCTCCAACTTCACCATCACCATTTGAAGCGATAGTTCCAACTTGTTGGACTTCTTTATCTGACTTAACAATTTTAGAGTTTTTTTGAAGCTCAGAAATAATTGCATCTGTAGCAGCTTCCATTCCTCTTTTTAAATCCATTGGGTTTAATCCAGCAGCTACTGCCTTCATTCCTTCGGTAGCTAAGGCTTGACATAATACAGTTGATGTTGTCGTTCCATCACCAGCAGAGTCATTTGTTTTATTAGCTACTTCTTTAATCATTTGAGCGCCCATATTTTCAAATTTATCGGCTAGTTCGATTTCTTTTGCAACTGTAACACCATCTTTTGTTGTTCTTGGTGAACCAAAAGATTTATCGATTACAACATTTCTACCCTTAGGTCCTAATGTTACTTTGACTGCATCAGCTAGTATATTTATGCCTTTAAGCATTTTTGCTCTAGCGTCTGTACCAAATTGAATTAATTTTGCTGACATTTATAAAATTCCTCTCAATTACTTCTCAATAATTCCCATGATGTCTGACTCCTTCATAATTAGAAGCTCTTTACCATCAATTTTAACTTCTGTACCAGACCATTTACCAAACAAAATTCGATCACCTTTTTTTACATCTAAAGCAACAACTTGTCCGTTTTCGTTTCTAGCACCACCACCTACAGAAATAACTTTACCTTCCATAGGTTTTTCTTGAGCAGTATCAGGAATAATGATACCGCCTTTTGTACGATCTTCTTGTTCAACTCTTTCGACCAAGACTCTATCGTGTAAGGGTTTTAAATTCATTTTTTTACCTCTATATCTAAAATTTAGTTTTTAGCACTCACTTTTATAGAGTGCTAAGTCATATTAGTAAATGGTAAATATATTTGTGGTTTCAAGAGAAAAATGCCAGAAATAATGAAAAATATTGAAATTTCTCCCTAATTACACGATTATCCGTATATGCATAATAGCTTAAAATTAAACAACTTAGCTGAATTATTCATTATTTATTGTTTTTTCAAAGATTGGCTTTCATAATTGTTTGAAAATAATTTCACTAAACAGTTAGTTTTGATAGGTGGTGGGCATGCAAATGTTCAAGTTCTTAAAAAACTAAGTATGAACACAATAAAAGGCTACATACAATTTTAATAAGTGAGCATTTCGAGGCTACTTATTCAGGTATGACTCCTGGATATATTCATAAAGATTTTAGTAAAGAGGAAATTAGTATAGATCTTCAAAGACTATGTTTTAATGCGGGTGCAACATTTATCAAAGATAAAGTCGTAAAGATAGAAACCAACTATCAAAAATTAGAATTGCAAAATTTACCCTCAATGTATTACGATTTATTATCGATCAATACTGGTTCGATTTCAAATACTAAAGGAATAAAGATTGAAAATACATCTAGATGTTTTTTTGTAAAACCTATTAGTTTACTTGTAAAAAATCTAAGTGAGATCGATCAAATTGTAAAAAATAAAAAAAATAAAATTGCCATTATAGGTGGAGGAGTAGCTTCTTATGAATTAGCTTTTAGCTTATCAAGAAGATATGAAAATAATTTAGAAATAACTATTTTAGGAAAAAATATTTTAAAAGAGAAAAACTTAAATAAAAAAACAAAAAAAAATTTAAAAAAGATCTCAAACTATTTAGGTATTAAAGAGATTCAAGGAGAAGTAGTTTTAATATCAGAAACACATCTAACTTTAAAAAATGGTGATATGTTTGAATATGATATAAGTTTAGTCTCTTCTGGTGCTGATATTGAAACTTGGTTGTCTAAGAGCAGCCTTAACAAAGACAAAAACGGATTTATAGCCGTTAATGATAATCTTTTATCTACCAATGATGAAAGAATTTTTGTTACAGGTGATGCCTGTAGTTTAGAAAATAATTATAGACCAAAATCAGGGGTAATGGCAGTTCGTCAAGGAGAGGTATTAAAGGAAAATATTTTTTATAAATTAACTGGTAGGCCTCTTATTAAATTTAGGCCTCAAAAAAATTGGCTTTATTTAATTGGTACTTATAAAAATTATGCATTATTAAACTATTTTTTCTTATCTTTTCATGGTCGATGGTGCTGGAGATTAAAAGAATGGATTGATAAGGGATTTATTAAAAAATTTAAATTTACAAATAATATTAGTATGACAAAAAAAAATCTAGAATTAGAAAAATCAAAAGATATTAAAATGTATTGTCAAGGTTGTGGTTCTAAAGTTTCAAAAAATACCTTAGTTAATTTTTTAAATGCAGAAAATTCAAATCCTGAATTATCAGACTCATCAATAATAAACACTAATTCCTCATCTCTACTACAAAGCATTGATCACATAAAATTATTTACATCACTCAACCCTTATGATTTTGGAATTATTAGCTATCTACATTCTCAAAATGATATTTTATCAAGTGGGGGCTCTGTTCAAACAATCAGTGTTTCACAAGCCTTACCTTTCTCAGAGGGGATAATAGAAAACTTTTATATGGAATATTTTATGAAGGGTATAAAATCGGAGTCCATTAAAGACGACTCAGTTATTGTTTCAGGACATAGTTATCAGTCAAAAGAACCTGGTATTACAATTACTATGAATGGGGTCTTTGAAAAACAAATTTCTAAAAACCAAGGACAAGAAGATGATCTTATCTATCTTTCAAAACCTTTAGGTACTGGATATCTTTTAGCTGCATATTTTAATAATTCAGACTTTCTATCAAGTATCGATTTTCAAAATTTACTTGAATGGCTCAAGAAAGGAAATAGTAAAGCATCTGAAATTTCAAAGAGTTTTAAAAGTAATATCACGACTGATATTAGTGGTTTTGGTTTAGCATCTCACTTATCAGATATTTGTAAATCTTCAAAATTATCTGCTGAAATTAAACTCAATAAAGAGATACTGATTAATAAAAATATTGAAATATTAAAAAACTTTAAAAGCACAGGCTTTGATAATAATTATTCATCTTCTGTAAATGAAATTTTAATATCTGATAGCAATAAGTTAAAAAATATTCTATATGACCCTCAAACTAATGGCCCCCTTTTATTATCTATTCATGAAAAAGATCAAATTGAATTTGAGAAGAAATTTCAATTAAAACTTGGATTTAGGCCTATACTTATTGGAAAATTCAAAAAGTCTGTGGGTAAATTAATAAATGTAATTGATTAATAAACTTATTTTTTAAACTTTTTTTTAAAAAGAATTATCATAATAATTAAAAAAGCTATAAAGCCTATAGGTATTAAGTACTCTGGCTGTGCTATAAGAGAAAAGCTAAGTTCAGTTTTGTTGACAAAAATTTCTTCTAAACCTTGGCCTATGCTTCCAAAAATAAATGACCAAGGGGCCAGTCCAATTAGAGTAGTATAAAAGAATTTTTTATTATTGGCTCCGAGCCCTGCTAGAATTAAATTTTGTAAAAAAAAGGGAGTTCCAGGGACAATACGGATTAATATCATTAACTCTAAATCATTTTTGTTAAAATAATTTTCTATATATGAATATTTATTCAAGAATTTTCTTTTGATAAAATCTAAAAAAAAGAATTTAGCAATTAAAAAAACACCGAAGGCTCCAAGTGTTCCTCCAACTATAGATAAAGTACCTCCTATCCATGTTCCAAATAGAAAACCATTAATCATTGATAACAAAGAAGCAAATGGAAAATTACACATTATTAAAAAGCTATATGAAAGAATAACTATAAATATTGAAATTAAGAAATTCTGTAATATGAAGTTTTGTATAATTTCTAAATTAGAAAAAAAGGTTTGAAGTTGAAAAAAATCTTTATTTAAAAAATATATCGTCCATAAAATTGCTATTATTATTAATAAAAAAAAAATTAGTAATTTTTTTGATAAATTCACTAGATTAGAAGCATTTCTAATGAAGGTAAAATTGAATTAAGTTGAAAACCTAAAGATTGAATTGACCCATTAAAAATTAACACACCTGTGATAAGTAGAATTATACCAGTAATAAATTGAAAATAGCGAATGTATCTATTTAAAAAACTAGTCATGATCAATAATTTACTCATCATAAGACCAACAATAATAAAAGGTACTGCCAAACCCATTGAGTAAAAAGACAATAATATAACTCCATTTACACTATCTTTAATAGCAACAGCCAATACTGATCCTAAAATTGGTCCTATGCATGGGCTCCAACCAAAAGCAAATGCAACTCCTATTAAAAAAGGAAAAAAATGATTATTTTGAAAGCCTTGTAACTTCAATTTCCGTTCAAAATCCAAAAAAGGTATTTTAATTATACCAATAAAGTAAAGTCCCAGAGTAATAATTAATATTCCTGATATAAAATTTAATTGCCTTTTAAAATCAAAAAAAATATCACTTAAAAAATCAATGGAAGCTCCCATAATTATAAAAACAAAAGAGAAACCTAGAGTAAATAACAAGACATATGGAAATAACTTAAGAGTTTTCAAACCTGATGAGTTTTGTAAATCAGCGAAAGATTTACCAACAATGTATGATATAAATCCTGGGACAATAGGTAAAACACAAGGAGAAAGAAAACTTAGAATACCAGCTAAAAAAGCAATAGTTATGGGAATGTCTTGAACCATGGAATTATAGTAACATTATACTAAGCTTACAATAACACAGATGTTTGATCGCCGAATTCAAAAATTTACTCAAAAACCACTAGTTCTTATTGCAAAAATTATAATAAAATTAATAAAACCTAATCATATGACTATATTAGGTTTCATACTTGGACTATTAATGTGCGTTCTAGTTTTTTTTCAATTTTATCTTACTGCTCTTATACTTTTAGTGCTAAACAGATTATGTGATGGCCTAGATGGAACAATGGCTAGACTTACTATCCCTTCACCTTTGGGAGGGTACTTAGATATTGTCTTTGATTTTACTATCTACTCGGGATTTGTTTTAGCTTTTGGATTAAGTAATAGTAATTACACAATCATATCCATGGTCTTACTTTTTTTATATATAGGTACAGGTACAACATTTCTTGCAAGGGCGGCCATACAAACTCAATTAGATAAAATTCCTGAAAGCTCTGATTCTAAGAAAGAGTTACCTAAAAGTTTTTATTACTCATCTGGGTTAATTGAAGGCACTGAAACAACTATTTTTATGATTTTGTGTCTGTTATTGCCTAATTTTTATATTTTTATATCAATTATATTTGGAATTTTATGTTTGATAACTTTCGTCTCTAGAATTGTTGTTTGTTACAAAGAGTTTATTTGATAAAGGCTAAATAACCTTCCATAAATATTTTTGCTATAACTAAAGTAATAAAAAAGAATATTAACTTTAAAAATATTCTTGCAATTCTTCCTGACTCAAAACCAGCGTAATAAGCTTCAAAAATATTAAATCCATCAAATAAATATTTGATAATAATTCTTTTTGATTTGTGAAGAACGTAGGCTAAGGGCTTGCAAACTAAATGATATCCCAAAATACTAAATATGATCACTATTATAAGACTTATATTCATCATAAAAGACCAAATAATCAAAGAAAGTATCCAGTATCCAAGAAATGTCATACGTTCAAGTTGATCTGAACGAGAAAATATTTGGAAGTAATTCAACTATTGAAATCCTGCCTCAGCTAGTTCATTCGAAGAAACGGTTGTGAGTTGGTTTTTTTCTTTAGAAAGAGTTAAAATTTTAATTAGCTGGTTTTTGATACCAATAAGTTTATTTTTTGCTTCAGTATCTAAATATTCCATATCCTCTTTAATACTTGAACGTAACGCTAAAATAATTACCCCTCCAGCATTTACACAATAATCAGGACAAAAAGTAATACCCATATCAAATAAATTTTTCTCAATAGTATTATTTTCTAATTGGTTATTTGCAGCACCAATAACACAATCGATTTTAACAGAATTTGCAAACTCAATAAATTCTGTATTTAAATCTCCTCCTGTTGCGCAAGGAGAGAATATATCTATGCTATCGAAAGATGTATTCTGATATTTTGAAAGGAATTTAAATCCTGCGTTCTCAATAAGACTTCTATTAGACTCAAAATCAACAACCTCTACTATAGCCCCTACCTCTTTACAAAAATGAGCTAGTCTTGATCCAACTTTTCCAAAACCTTTAAGAACAATTTTTTTATTTTCAATTGAACTTGAGTCATATTTAAATTCATTGTAGCCCAATATCGCATTAAAAACACCGTATGCTGTGCTTTGACCTGAATCTGTTCCTTTTGTACTACAAACATAATTAGTATATTTTTTTAGTTCGACCAAATCTTGATCTACGATGCCTATATCTCCAGCTGTAATGTAAGAACCATCAAGATGATCCAGCATTTTTCCATAAAGTTCATACATTTTATTTTTAGAAACCCTAGAGTTAATAGTAGCTTTTCCACCTCCAAAATCTAAGTCAGCTAAAGAATTTTTATAGGTCATAGCCTTTGAGAGTTTCAAAACATCTTTTTTTTGATCATCTTCACCATGGTAACCAAAAAAACGACATCCCCCTAGAGCAGGACCTCTTTTTGTATTATGAATAGCTATTATAGAATAAAAACCAGTTACATGCTCTTCAGCTAGTAATACTCTTTCGTATCCATCTTGTTTTAAATCAGTAAATTTTAAGCTCATTATTGATAATTTGATCTATAATTTTTTTATCACCATCAAGAAAATCATAGCTAGGTAAGTCCTCTTTTTCAATCCAATTCAGATTATTATGCAAATTATTTTTAATTTCACCTTTATACTTTGAAATCAAATAAAAATTTAAATGAATGTGCTTATCTAAGTCTTTGTATGTGTAAAAGTAGTCTGTCAAAAAACTATAATTTTGAATAGTTATTGATAGCTCCTCTTGTATTTCTCTAGTTAGTGCTATCTCCTTTGTTTCTTTATCCTCAATTTTACCTCCAGGAAATTCCCATTTTAAACCATGATCTTTATTCTTTGTCCTCTGACAAATTAATAGTTTTTGATTTTTAATAATCAAACCTCCTACAACATTTATAATGTTATTTCTCATATTTTGTTCGAGCGATATAAATTCCTATTAGTATTAATGCACTTCCAAAAAACTGAATTGTTGTCAGTTTTTCTTGAAAGAAGAAGTAGGCTAGAACTGTTGCGGCGATGGGTTGAATTAAAAGACATAGAGATGAGAGAGATGCAGATAAATATGCCAAAGAATACGTAATAAATGATTGTCCCATAAATTGACAAATAAATCCTAAAAGAAATATTATCGTAATTGTAAATAAGGATTGTGGAATCAAACTTTGCTCAAAAAGTATTGAAACAATTAAAAGAATTATTGCTGTCACTATTCCTGAAAGAAACATAATAGAAGTTGAGTTATATTTTTTTCTTAATTGACTAATTGTAACTATGTAGCTTCCATACCAGACTGCTGTTAACACTCCCAATAGATCTCCTATAAATTGTGATTTGTTAAATTTAAAGCTCTCACCAAGCAACATTAACATTCCCACCATAGACAGTAATACTGCTAAATAAAAAAATTTAGAAAATCTCTCTTTTAAAAAAATTAAGGAAAAGATAATAACTACTATTGGAGCGAGGTTTGATAAAAAGGTAGCTTTCGAGACAGTGGTAAGTTTTATTGACCAGTGCCAACAAATCAAGTCTAGAGCAAAAAAAATACCTGAAACTAGAAAAATTACGTAACTATTATTAAATTCAGGAAATTTAACTTTCTCAATTATATTGAAAGATGAAAAAAATAAAAAAAAGGGCAAGCTTATAAAAATTCTATAAAAAGCAGTCATTATTGGATCTACATCAGAAAATCTTACAAAGATCGGGGAGAAAGCAATCGCAATGGCACCTATTATTAAAATAAAGAATGGGTTAATTTTAGGCAAAAACTTCTTCTGATTTTTCTTTTTCTACAATAGGTAGGTGAATAAAAGCAGAAAATAATGAGATAACTATTGCCATTATCCATGCTAAGTCAAGAGAACCATAAGCATCTATTACTAAGCCACCCACAAAAGATCCAAAAAAAGCACCTGCTTGATGAGAAACCATTACAATACCAAAAAGAGTTGATAGGTATCGTGTTCCAAATCTATTTGCAACAATACCTGAAGTTGGAGGAACTGTTGAGAGCCAGAGTAAACCAATTAGACAGCTAAAACCAATCACAACAAAATTATTAGTTGGTAAAATTAATAGGAAAAATATTACTATGCTCCTTGAAAAATAAATAAAAGAAAGGACATATTTTTTTTTAATAATTCCAGAAATCTTTCCTGATATTAAAGTACCCATCATGTTAAATATTCCAATTAATGTTAATCCCGTTGCGGCAATAGTAGTTTCAAGTCCTTTTAATTTTGTAAAAACTGGAAGATAATTTGAGATTAAAGCTACATGTAAGCCGCAAACAAAAAATCCTAAGATTAAATATTTATAACTTTTATCTTTGAAAGCCTCTTGAAGAACATCTGAGATTTTTCTTTTGGTAAATTCTTTTTTATTTTTCTTTTCAGGTTTAGGTAGTAAAAAAATTAAGGATAAAGGTATCATAAATAAGAAAAAAATAGATGTTATTTGAAATGATAAACTCCATTGATATGTGGATACTAAAAATTGATTTATCGGTGTAAATATGAACATACCAGAGGCAGCAATAGACATTAATATCCCTGTTACAGTACTTTGTGTTTTATCATCTGCATAAAACTTTGACACGCCTCCAATAATAACTGGTACAGAAATTACTCCAGCAGAAAGTCCGCCTATAACGCCAATGCCAAATAAGAAATGAATCGGGTCAACAGCGGATGATGCTACATAAAATGATAAAGAGACACCGATAAATCCTACGCAGAGAGTTTTTACATACCCTTTTTGTTCAGCAAATGCCCCTGCTATAGGTGACATGGAGCCCCACAGTAAATTAAAAATTCCATATGTTAGTCCGATTAATGAAGCACTAAAAACAGTTGAGCCTAATAAATCAGGAACATAAATACCTAAAGACATTCTAAAACCATTCCCTACACATAGTATTAATCCACTGATTAATATGAGGAAAAATGATTTCATCCGCATAAATTATATTAATGGCAGAAAAAAAATATGTTTATTTTTTAAGTTAAATATCTATTATACGCCGTCATGGGTTACCCTAAAAAACATCGTGGCAGACGCAAAATCGGTTCTCGAAAACGTCGCGCTAAACGAAGAGCAAAAAAGAAATAATTATATTCATTTTTAATTTTTTTTTCTTAAAATAGTACTAATATTTTGAATAGAAGATTTTTTTTAACTTTTACTTTAGGAGGGTGTTTAGTTGGGTTGAAACCTTTATTATCCATGGAAAAATTAGTGCTAACAGAAACAGAATGGAAAGCAAAACTCACAGAAGAGGAATATTATATACTTAGACAGTCAGGAACAGAGCGCCCTGGTACAAGTGTCTTAAATAACGAAAAAAGGAACGGTGTCTATCAGTGTGCTGGATGTGATCTTCCTTTATTTAATTCTGATATGAAATTTGATAGTGGAACTGGTTGGCCATCATTTTTTGATTACATTCCAAATTCATTGGGTTTTAAAACAGATTTTAAAATTGTAATACCAAGAAAAGAATATCATTGCGCCAGATGTGGTGGTCATCATGGTCATGTCTTCAAAGATGGTCCAGAACCAACTGGACTAAGATACTGCAATAATGGTTTTGCTTTAAAGTTTATTCCAAGTTAATTTTTTTTTATTAACAAATAAGAAATTGAGATAGCTAATGCTATTTTTAAAAGTTCGCTGTAAATAAAAGGATATAAACCAGCTTTAATTGATTTTTCAAAACCAATAAAACCAGCAAGATGAGATAATCCACAAACAAAAATTATAGCCGCCCCAATCAATATTGAAAAAGTGACCTTTAGTAAATTTTTATTAAATAAATTTTTTGAAAAATAAGCGATTACAAAAGAAGCTAAAACCATGCCATACAAAAAGCCAAAGGTTGGCGACATCATATAGCCAAATCCTCCACCGGCAGCAAAAATAGGTAATCCTATTAACCCGAGAATAACATAGGATAAAGTTGAGTAGAACCCAACCATGCCCATAGAGGCAGCAATAAAATAAACCACAAAGGTTTGAAGAGTCATAGGAACTGGGTAAAATGGAATACTTATTTTACTAGATACTGATAAAAGAATAATACCTAATAAGAAAAAACCTAATTTAGAAATATTGCTAGACAAATATTGACTGAGAATTGTGATATTTTTTCTATTTTGCATAGATATTATTTATAATTTTGTTTGAAGTTTGGCAATAATTATAATTGTTCTCTAATAGTTTCCTTGAGTTTTAGTAGGTCTTTGTTGAATAATCTAATTCCCTCAGCAAGCTTAAAGGAAGCCATTTGATTCTCATTTAAATGCCAACGAAAAGAACTTTCGTTTACGTTTATTCTATCAATGTCAATTTGACTAGATTGATTTTGTGATAGTTTTTGATCCAAATCCCCTTCTGATTTATTTAATTCTTCAAGCAGAGATGGGCTTATTGTTAATTTATCACATCCTGCTAAATTAATTATTTCTTCTTTGTTTCTAAAAGATGCAGCCATTACAATCGTATTATAATTGTACTTCTTAAAATAATTATAAATTTTCTCAACACTTTCGACACCAGGATCGTTAGTTGCATCATATTCTTTTGAGCTGTTTGCTTTGAACCAGTCAAGAATTCTTCCAACAAATGGTGATATCAAAAAAGCACCCGCCTCTGCACACGCTACAGCTTGGGTTAAAGAAAATATTAATGTGCAATTACATGATATTCCCTCCGCTTCTAATTTTTTAACAGCTTGAATACCTTCCCAAGTTCCAGCTATTTTTATTAAAATTCTATTTCTAGGAACTCCAGATTGTTCGTAACTATTGATAATTTGTTTGGCTTTTTCAACAGTTGCCTCTGTATTAAATGATAAATCAGAGTCCACCTCGGTTGAAACGTAACCTGGCACTATTTTTGTCAATTCTATTCCAAAAGCTATTGCAAGTTGATCTGCAATATAATCAACTTGATCATTTAATTGATTAAATTTTCTACTTTTTGAATTAGCTAATACTTCATCAAAAAGTTTTTTATATTTATTGGATTGAACTGCTTTGAATATTAAAGATGGATTTGTCGTACAATCATCAGGGCTAAATTTTTGTATACTGTCTATATCTCCGGTGTCCGCAACAACTGAAGAAAATTTTTTTAGACTTTCTAATTGAGATATCATGAAAATAAATATTGTTTCTTAATACTTATTAAAGCTATATATTAATAAAACTTCTTATGCAAAAAAAAATAATTATATGTGGATTAGCAGATATTCAAGATTGTGTTGACAAATACAATCCGGATAAAATGCTAACCATCATTAATAAAAACTTTGAACCTGAGACACCCCTAGGTATGGATAAAAATAGACACCTTAAAATGTTAATTGATGATATATCTGAGCCTAGAGATGGATTTATATTACCTGAAAAACATCATGCTCAAGAATTATTAGATTTTACTGATGACTGGGATAAGACCAAACCTATATTAATTCATTGCCATATGGGTATTAGTCGCTCTACCGCAACAAGTTTAGGGGTTGCAGGAAAGTTTGCACCTGAGAACATTGAATTAATCATTGAAAATCTTAAAGAAATAGCACCGCATGCTAGTCCTAATAAAATTATGATGAAGTACTATGATGAAATATTGGACTTAAACAACAGACTTTATGGGTCTGTCCCTTATTTTAACCCTGAACCAATTGAAGAAAGTAGAATTGTAGAATTAAATTTTTAAGATAATTTTATGAATAATAATTGTGAAGTATGCAAAAAGAAAATTATAGAACCACTATATTGGGCCGATCCAAAATTTTATAATATCCCAAAAAAGGTATTTTTTTGTGGTGCTGATTGCTCACTAATTTATTATAAGAAAATTAAAAAATTATTTAAAATTCAATAAAATCAATATTTATAGCTATGCATATTTTGCACAGCTACTTTTTAATTTCTGCAATTTAATTTTTAACAGAATATTAGTATTTGTAATTATTACTAAAACTAGCTCCAACCTTATTCCTATCCTTACTTATTCCTCCGGAGCTAGTTTTATTTAAATTCTCAAAATATTAAATTTTTTAAGTAGAACTTTATTATGCAAATTGAATGCATATAATTTTTAAAATATGAGTGATCGTTTTATTTTTTGGGATCTGGAGACGACAGGGCGAAATGATAAATTTAATCAAATCACTCAAGTAGGCGCTGTATTAACAGATCATAACTTTGAAGTTAAAGATAAATTAGAAATACATAGCAAATTAAGAGAGGGAAAATGGTTTGAGCCAGGTGCGTTAATCACAACTGGTGTTGATCCAAGAAGTTTAATACAAAATAATTATCCAAATTATTACGAAGCAAGCGCTCAATTGTATGAAACTTTTCAAGAATGGTCATCATCATCTGCAATTTTTGTAGGTTTTAATAATATAAACTTTGATGAACCCTTTTTAAGGCAGGCACTTTATCAAAATTTGTTACCTGAGATTTATATGACAGTAACAAACAATAATGTGCGTATGGACGTTTTTGATATATTAAGATTAGTCTCAGTATACAGCCCAGAACATATAAAATTTAATACTGACGATCAAGGTTACCCCATACTTAAATTAGAAGAAGTTTTTAAGCTCAACAATATTTCAATAAGCTATGAAGCAGGACCACACGATGCTGTTTTTGATAGCCTTGTCACCTTAGAGCTTAATAAGATACTAAATGTGAGATGTCCAAAAATTTGGAATGCAGCCTATGAATTTCGTCATAGAGATACTCCTAAAAAATTTATGCTAGAAAATTTAGTATTCACCAATACTACTTTTTGGGGAAGAAGACCGACGATTAAATCTCAAACTCTTATAGGTGGTATTCCAGGAAGAAATCATCACTATCTAGTTTATAATTTGCATACTGATCCAACTAAGCTTATGGATTTGGATGACAAAGATCTACTTAAAAAGATGAATGATGGGGCTAGGAGAATTTGTGAGGTTTTTGATGGCTCAAAATCAAAAACACTTTTGAATGAAAGTTATTCATTCAAAGATACTAAATATGCAGAATTAGGTGTGGATGAGTTAAGAAATAGAGCAAATGTCATAAAAAAAAATGAACAGTTTTGCTCAAGGTTGATCAAACTCCATCTTTCTAATCAAAAAGAGTGGCCTGAGCCTTTTAATGTTGAAGATAGAATTTTTGAAAGCTTTCCATCACATCAAGATAAAAAACTAATGATTGATTTTCATACTTCTCCGAATGAAAAGAAGTATGAAATTGCAAAACACTTTAAAGACGACCGATACAAAGAAATTGCAATAAGAATTTTATATGAAATAGCTCCTCATACTCTACCTGAAAATGATAAGAGAAATTATGAATTTGAAATAAAAGAACGTTTTAATGATGATGATAAATCTAAATGGAATTCCAAAAACAAGATACTTTCTAACTTAGACACTGACTTAGATAAAATGATAACAGATGAAAATGAGAAAGTTCAGTTTAAACAAAAAGTTATAACCTTTTTAAACAATGAGTCAGCAAAATGGGATTAAAATTAGATATTAGTTAAATATTCTTTAATATATTTTCCGTAATCAGATTTAATTAATTTTTCTGCTATATTATTTAATTCATTTTTATTGATAAAGCCCTTTTCAAAAGAAGCAATTTCATAAGAACCAATTTTTAATTCATTATTCTCTTCATAAAGTTTTACTTTTTGGGCTGCTTCTAATAAAGCATTCGCATTTCCAGTATCGTGCCAGATAATTGAGTTATCTAAAATTTCTAAAGCTAGTTTTTTTTTGGATAAATAAATCTCAATTAAATCAGTTATCTCTAACTCGCCTCTATTCGACGGTTTTAGTGTCTTTGCATACTCTGAGGCATCTGAGTCAAAAAAATAAAACCCTGGAATTATCAAATTACTTTTAGGCTTCGATGGCTTTTCTTCTATACCAATAATATTATTATTTTCATCTAATTCTATGACACCAAATTTTTCTGGATCCGGAACTGGTAATCCAAATACACTTCCGCCCAAATCTTGCATCTTAAGAAGAGCTGAATTAGCATAATCAAAATATTTTTTGCCAAGAAAGATATTATCACTCAATGCTAAAACTGAGGGGCTCCCATCTAAATACTTATCAGCAATAAAATATGCATCAGCTATACCTCTTTGTACATTTTGTATTTCGTAAGAAAAATTAAGACCTACATCAGAACCAGAACCAAATGTTTTTTTAAATATTAAAAGGTCATCCTCCTGAACGATAAATAAGATATCCTTAATACCTAATCTAATTAATGTTTCCAAAGGATAATAAATCATTGGCTTATCATACAATGGCAATAATGGCTTTGAGGCTGGAATTGTTGCTGGCATTAATCTTGTACCCTTACCAGCGGCAAGAATAATCCCTTTAGTTTTCATATCCAGCCAAATGATTTAGTCAAAAATACTATTGGGATGATCATACAAATAAACGTAATTAGAATTATATTAAGCTTAGTACTCCCTCTTACAGAGCTAATTAAGTCTCTGTGAGATATAAAATTAATTAATTTATTTTTATCATCAACAACTGGAAGGTGTCTAATATTATTTTCTCCCATAATTTTAATTGCTATTTCTGAGGACATTTTTAAATCTACAGTTATAATTTCAGTGGTCATAATGTCTGATGCTGATACTAAATCTGGATCTCTTCCATCCTTAACACATTTCCTAACTATATCCCTCTCTGATACAACACCTAATAATATTTTTTGATCGTCTAATATTGGAACTGCTCCAATATTCTTTAAATCCATACTGTCAGCTATTTCACTAACAATTGACTCAGGGCCGAAATATACAAACTCATCATTTAATTTAATTTTCTTAATATCTTTAATACTTGGCATTGTCTTATTATATAAGTTATTAGGTATTAAAATAAATTAAGCGTATTGAAGCACTTAACTCTTCAAAAAATGTAATTTTTCGAATATTGTTGCAAATTAAATGTTCAGATTTTTTAATTCAAAAAAATGGTTTTTATGGGCTTGGGCTGGATCAGCTGCGATTTTAGGAAGCCTGTGGGTTCAGGTAGAAATCGATGTCAAAATCAATGAGTGGTTTGGAACTTTTTACGATATGATTCAAAAAGCTCTTGCTGAGCCTAATTCGATTACTATTGAGGAATATTGGGCCGGCTTAATGTCTTTTATTACTCTTGCTGGTATTTATGTTGCTATTGCTGTTTTAGTGAGTTTCTTCACTGCCCATTTCTTGTTTAGATGGAGAACTGCAATGGTGGAGTGGTATCACAGCGTTTACAATTATGCTCGCACAATTGAGGGAGCGGCTCAAAGAGTTCAAGAAGACACTATAAAGTTTGGAAGAATAATGGAAGGTCTTGGAACTAGTTTAATTGAGTCTGTTATGATTATTGTTCAATTCTTGCCAATTTTATTAGGACTCAGTGCTGGTATTCCAATATTCTTTTTTGGTGATTGGGAATACGGTTTAGTTGTTGGTGCATTAATATGGTCTGTTGGTGGAACTATTTTTCTTATTCTTCTTGGAATTATTCTTCGCCTTGTAGGTGTGGAGTATGATTTACAAAAACAAGAGGCAGCCTACAGGAAAGTGTTAGTGATTGCTGAAGATGATGAAACTGTTCGTCCTAAAACAATTGAAGAATTATTTGACGACGTAAGAAAAATTCATTTTGTTTCATATATTCGTTACCTATACTTTAATATTGGCAGAATTGCCTATTTACAAGCTAATGTTTTAAGTGCGTATGTATTCTTAGCTCCAGCAATAGTTGCAGGAGTAATTACTCTTGGTGTAATGCAACAAATTATCCGTGCCTTTGGAAGAGTTGAAGGATCAATGCAATATTTATTAAAATCTTGGCCAACGATTATTGAGTTAGCTAGTGTTTATAAAAGATTAAGAGAATTTGAGAGAAAACTTAAAGCTACTGCAGGTACTGCCAAGGTGTCTGAATAAATATTTTTGACATTACATAAACTGAGCTCAACGTAATTAGAACAATTATAATCCATACCCATCTATTTTTCTTATCATAATTTTCACCATTTTTATCGGGATCAGCCATAATATTTAAATATAATATAAATTAATCAAAATCAATTATGCTTTTTCAGATATCTCGTTCTATTAACAACAGTGTAATTTTTAAAAAGCTTCTGAGCGAGTAAATTACTTTTTTCTACTCCTTTAATAATGAGATCAAGCTTTTGATCTTTTGCTATTTCTTCTACTTTGTTCATTAAAGATCTTGCAACACCAATTTTTCTAAAATCTTGCAATACGTACAAAACATCTAAAACAATATTCTTTTCATAATAAGTCTCATTAATTTTTGCAACAATAATTCCCATAAATTTATCTTCATTTTTTGCTGCAAAAGCAAAGTAGTCATCCTGAAATACACACGTCCAAAATAAACTAAAATTTACTTCACTAAATTGAAAAGAATTTGATGAGGCACTCTCATTGATTATATTCTTCCAACTCTGTAGATGTATTTGTTTTGGTTTTTCTATTGTGAACATTTAACTATCAATCTAACAATTAATCGCATTCATTTATATAATTATTCATTAAAGACTTGATCTTAGAGCGATAAGCCTTATTTGTATAACAGATATGTTTGATAATTTAAAAAAATATATTGAGTCCATTAAAGCCAGAGATCCTGCAGCGACCTCGTTATTACTTGTTATTTTAACATACCCGGGAGTTAAAGCAGTGTTCTTTCATCGGATAGCAAATTTCATCTGGGAACTTAATTTAAAAATTTTAGGAAGAATGATCTCACAATTATCTAGATTTTTGACTGGAATTGAAATTCACCCTGCTGCAAAAATTGGAAAAAATTTTTTTATTGATCATGGAATGGGTGTTGTGATTGGAGAGACAGCTGAGATAGGCAACAACGTTACTATTTATCATGGAGTAACTTTAGGTGGAATATCTCCTGCTATTAAATCCTCAGAACAAGTAGGCGTTAAAAGACACCCTACTCTTGAAGATGATGTGATTGTAGGATCTGGTGCTCAAATATTGGGCCCTGTTTTAGTAAAGAGTTGTGCAAGAATTGGTTCAAATGCTGTTGTTACTAAAGACGTACCTAAAGGTGGAATAATGGTTGGTATCCCTGCTAAAAATATTAGTTCAGGAACTAAAAAAACTGATGCTACGTTTGCTCCATATGCTGTTACAAAAAAATAATTAAATTTGATCGATACGACTCATAAGTTCATCTGAAATAAAAATATCTTTATTAATATTTTCTTCAAATGCTTTCAATCGCTTTGAACCAGGCACTCTGGAACCTTCTTGGGATGCAATGGAAATAAGAAGTTGCTCTAAACGAGATTCAAAATCTTGATTAAATTTTTTTGGATTAATAGCTATAAAAAATTGACCTGTAGATGGGGGGCCGCCATCCTCACCTGCAAATGATGAGGCTTGTGTGCCTAAGTTTCCTCCAGCTACACATGCTGTTAAGATTTCAACCAATAATCCTGTGCTAAAACCTTTGTAACCACCACTAGGAGCCATTGTTCCTTTAAGAGCCTCTTTTGCATTTGTCGTAACTTTACCATCTTTATCATATGCCCATCCCTTTGGTATTGGCTCGTCAGTTTTTGCTCTTACAGAAATTTCACTTTTTGCTACAACGCTGGCAGATTGATCAATAACAATTGAAGGTTTTCCATTTAAGGGTACTGCTATTGAATAAGGGTTAGTTCCAATCACTGGCTTAATACCTCCAATAGGTGCTATTGAAGCTGGTGCATTTGTGAAACCTAATCCGATTAAATTTTTTTCAGCTATTCTTTTGGTGTGAAAACCAAGAACTCCACAGTTATATGAATTGTAAATAGACATGCAGGAAATTCCCTCGTTGGAACTCATTTCAATTAAATGCTTTAAACCGATATTAATTGCTGTGTGTGCAAAACCATTATCTGCATCAACTTTGATCGATGAATTAGAAATTTGTTCAAATGTTGGAGAAGCTTTACCTTTTATCTTACCTATCTTAAGATGATTGCAATATATTGGTAAATAGTGAAAACCGTGACTTTTGATGTTGCAATGTTCGGCGTCAATTATACCATCAATTATTCCCTTGGAATTTTTTACAGAGCAACCTGATTTTAACAGCTTTTCAGAAGCTAAATTTTTGGCCAGAGATTTTTTAAAATAAGGCAATATAATCAATTAAATGACTTTTATTAAATGAATCAAGATAAATAGAGCTTATAAGACAATTTAGACACAAATACTATTTGCATGATTATGTCCTAAATGTTTATATATATTTAGATATATCTACATAAGGAGGAAATATGTCAATTTTACGATTATTTACCGCGCTCTTCCTTGCATTAGGGATAACCTCCATTTCTTCTAATGTTAAAGCTGGGGCACACTGCAGTAATGTTACAATTGCAGAAATGAACTGGGCTTCTGCTCAGGTCATCGCACACATCGACGCTGTTCTCTTAAGAGGACTTGGATGTGAAGTGGAATTAATTCCTGGAGATACTATGCCAACAGCAACATCTCTAGTTGAAAAAGGTGAGCCTTCAATAGCTCCTGAATTATGGTCTCAAAATATTAAGCCAATCTTAGATCCTGCTGAAGCTGAGGGTTTAATCAAAAACGTTGGTAAAGTGTTTGAGGATGGTGGTGAGGAAGCAATTTGGATACCAACATACATAGCTCAAGAACATGGTATTGTTACTATCGATGATGCTCTTGCAAGACCTGATTTATTCCCACACCCTGAAGATTCAAGTGTAGCTGGTTTCTACGGATGTCCTGCTGGTTGGAACTGTCAGATTACTACAACTCAAATGTTTAAGGCATTCGGTATGGCTGATGCTGGATTTGAATTTATTGATCCAGGTTCAGGCGGTGCTCTTTCAGGTGCAATGGGTGAGGCATACAACAAAGGTGAAGGTTGGATGGGTTACTACTGGGGCCCAACAGCTATCCTTGGTAAGTATGATATGACAAAACTTGATGAAGGTGTTGATCACAACCAAGAAACTTGGCTTTCAGAAATCAATGATCTAAATGTAGAAGCTCCAGGCAGAAATAAATATCCTGCCTCAACAGTGGAAACTTATGTTGGTAAAGATATGCTAGGAAATTCTGAAGTTATGGGATACTTGGAGAAGAGAAGCTTTAACAATACTCTTCTAAGTCAAATACTCGCATGGAAAGAAGAAAATCAAGCTGAGGCTGAAGAGACAGCTTACTATTTCTTAGAGAATTTTTCTGATGTTTGGGGACAATGGGTACCATTTGACCAAAAACTAGATATACAAAACTCTCTATAAAAGCTTATATTACTTTACCTGGGGACTATGTCCCCAGGTTTTTTTTGAAATGAATTTATACATACATGTCTAGTTTCCTAACAGATTTTCCAGAAATGCCTAACAAGCAGTTTCGCGAATTCAAAAAGGGCGTTGATGCTAGTTATAAAGATTTTGCTCGTGAGTGGGGAGATTTAATTGATGCAATGTTTGATCCTCTCCTTAAAATGCTAGTTTTTTTTGAAAAAACCCTCATTGCTACACCCTGGCCAATTTTTATGATTGTTCTTTTAGGTCTTACCTATTGGGGAAGTAGGAGTATTAAGTTAGTTATTGGAACTTTTTTAGCTTTTGTATTTATAGGGTACTTTAGGATGTGGGATGAAACAATGAGCACTATTGCTATCATACTTACTTCAGTGATTATGTCCGTTGTTATAGGCCTACCGACAGGAATAGCAATGTCTAGATCTGATCGTACGCAAAGTATAGTTACCCCAATTTTAGATGTCATGCAAACAATGCCACCATTTGTGTATTTGATACCTATCGTAATGTTAATGGGCATTGGAAAGATACCAGGATTGATTGCTGTTGTAATTTATGCAATACCTCCTTTAATTAGACTTACTAATTTAGGTATTCGAGAAGTGGATAAAGAGGCTTTGGAAGCTGCAGATGCATTTGGTGCTACCAAAAAACAAAAGCTATATCAGGTTCAACTCCCTTTGGCTTTACCAACAATTTTTGCTGGCATTAATCAGACCATCATGATGGCTTTGGCAATGGTTATTATTGCTTCAATGATAGGTGTGAAAGGCTTAGGCCAACCAGTTTTACAATCTATATATAATCAATATTTTACCAAAGGTGTATTATATGGACTTGCCATAGTAATCGTGGCTATTGTTTTTGATAGAGTATCTCAGTCTTATGGTCAACGTATTCAAAAACATCGCTCCGGTAAAATAGTATAAATGTCAGAAGCAAAAATACAGATTAAAAATCTTTATAAAATCTTTGGAAAAAATCCCAAAGGTGCAATGGAGCACGTAAAAAATGGAGTTGGAAAAGATGAATTGCTGGAAAAACATAATCATGTTCTTGGACTAAAAGATATTAACCTCGATATTCACGCTCAATCTGTTCAGGTTGTTATGGGATTATCTGGATCTGGAAAATCAACTTTAATTAGACATATCAATAGGTTAATTGAACCCACAGATGGGAGTGTAACTGTCGATGGTGATGAAGTTTTAAAAATGAATGAAGAGGAACTTCGAAGTTTTAGAAGAAGCAAAACCGCAATGGTTTTCCAACGTTTTGCCTTACTTCCACATAAAACTGTTTTGCAAAATACCATTTTTGGTCTTCATATACAGAATATTAGTGAAGAAGATGCTAACAAAAGTGCTCTTCGTTGGATTGAAAGAGTTGGTTTATCAGGTTATGAAGATAAATATCCTCAACATTTATCTGGTGGAATGCAACAACGCGTTGGTTTAGCAAGGGCCTTAACTAATGACGGTGATATTCTTTTAATGGATGAAGCTTTTAGTGCACTGGATCCTTTAATCCGTAAAGATATGCAAGATATACTTTTAGAACTTCAGGACGAACTTCATAAAACAGTTGTTTTTATTACACATGACCTTGACGAGGCTTTAAAAATTGGAGACCGTATTGCTATTTTAAAAGATGGAATTATGGATCAAGAGGGAATACCTGCTGAGATTTTGCTAAATCCAAAAACAAAGTATGTAAAAGACTTCGTAGAAGATGTAAATAGAGCAAGAGTGATTAAAGCAAAACATATAATGAGTGAAATTAATGGCCAAGATCTTAGTGGGGCTATGCCAATAGACCAAGATGATTTTATTGATCGTTTTATTGATAAAGTTATTTCAGATAAACCCGATAACTTAATTATTCAAGACAAAGACAAAAAAAATGTAGGTTTTTTATCTACAAAAAAACTTTCCGAGATCTTAAAAAGATAATATATGAAAAAATCTAACTATATTGCTGGCCAGTGGGTCGAGGGCACCAGTTCAATTAAAAATATTAACCCCTCTGATACCTCAGAGACTATCGATGAATATACTTCATGTACTGATGAACAATTTGAACAAGCAATTCAATCAGCAGCTACAGCTCAAAGAGAATGGGAAAAAGTTGGTATTGAAAAGAAATCACAAATACTCATTAAAATAGGTGATGAACTTATTCAAAAATCAAAAAAAATTGGGGAATTATTATCTCGCGAAGAGGGGAAACCATTAAACGAGGGTATTGGGGAAGTAGCAAGAGCTGGCCAACAATTTCAGTATTACGGGTCAGAGTGTTTGCGTTTATATGGTGAGAAAATTCCTTCAACTAGACCTGGATTTCAGGTTGAAATCTCAAGAGAACCACTCGGTACTATTGGTATTATTTCACCTTGGAATTTTCCGATAGCAATTCCCGCATGGAAAGCAGCACCTGCAATGATGTGTGGTAATGCAGTGATCTTAAAACCAGCTTCTCTAACAATAGGAAGTGCTGTCGCTTTAACTGAGATAATTGCTAAACAAGATATCCCTGCTGGTTTATTTAATTTAGTTTTAGGTTCTGGAAGTGATATCGGCCACAAAATATCAACTCATCCTGAGATAGCAGCAATAACTTTTACTGGTTCTGTTGAGGTAGGAAAAAAACTTTATCAAAACTCCTCATCCACTATGAAAAAAATGCAAATGGAAATGGGCTCTAAAAACCCACTAGTTGTTATGGATGATGCAGATTTGAAAACAGCCATTACATGTGCAGTTAATGGAGCATATGGTGGAACGGGTCAAAAGTGTACTGCTTCCTCAAGATTAATTGTTCATGAAAATATTTATAAAGATTTTGTTAAAGGCTTATTAGAAAGTATAAAAAATTTAAAAGTAGGACATGCCTTAGATGAAGGGACACAAATGGGACCTGCATCAAATCAATCTCAATTTGAGTCAAACTTGGAGTATATCGATATTGGTAAAGGTGAGGCTAAACTTGAGTTTGGAGGAAACCCCATGAATATGAGAACCCCAGGATATTATATGGAACCAACCTTGTTCATTGATGGAGATAATAAATCTCGTATTAACCAAGAGGAAATGTTTGGACCGATCGCATGTGTAATTCCAACAAAGAACTTAGATCATGCTCTTGAAATTGCTAATGCAACAGATTTTGGACTTTCAAGTGGTATTATTACACAGTCTCTAGCTAAAGCTGAGTTTTTTAAACAAAACATTAAAACCGGTGTAACAACTGTCAATTTACCAACTGCTGGCTTAGATTATCATGTACCATTTGGCGGAAGAAAAGCCTCAAGTTTTGGTCCTCGTGAACAAGGAACGTACGCAAGAGACTTTTACTCTCAAGTAAAGACTTCCTACATTAATTCTGGATCCTTATAATTCTCGGATGAATTTTCGAGTCGACAATCTGCAGTATTGTAATTGGTCTAGAGAAATATTTGAAATAAATCATGAAGCACAATTAGATGCGGTTCATGCCACGATTTGTTATCACGAGGACTACGACGAAGTTCTCTCTAACATAAAGACTTGGAATACTTATTTTGAAAAAAACAAAGATTTAATCTTTCAAGGCAAAAGTTCAAAAGATATTGCTAAAGCAAAACTCGAGAATAAGACTGCTATATTTTACGGCTTACAAAATTGCTCTCCTATTGAAGATAATATTGATTATGTAGAGTCTCTAAAGGAATTGGGCGTATTATTTATGCAACTTACTTACAATAATCAATCATTACTAGCTACTGGATGTTACGAAAAACGTGATAGTGGTATTACTCGAATGGGAAAAGAGGTTATCAAAGAGATGAATCGGGTAAATATGATTATTGATATGTCCCACTCCGCAGAATTTTCAACATTGGAGGCAATTGAAATTTCTATTCAGCCAATTGTTGTTAGTCATGCCAATCCTTTGTTCTGGCATCAAGGGCTTCGGAATAAATCAGATGATGTATTAAAAGCATTAAACGATAGCGGTGGAATGATTGGGTTCTCATTATACCCTCATCATCTTAAAGATACTTCGAATTGCACTCTCCAATCATTTTGTGAGATGATTGCAGAAAGTACAAAAAAAATATCTGTTAAGCAAATTGGTATTGGTTCAGATCTTTGTATTCATCATCCAGATAGCATAGTTGAATGGATGAGAAATGGTACTTGGACAAAAACAAAAGATTTTGGTGAAGGAACAGCAGATAACGCAGGATTTCCTCCTCAACCCTCATGGTTTGAAGATGCCAGGGGTTTTGAAAATCTCCATAAAGGTTTAAAAGATGTTGGTTTCAGCGAAGAAGAGACACACGACATCTTGGGTAATAATTGGTACAATTTTTATAAGAAATTTGATTAATGCAAATAGATTTAAGAAAACCAGAAGTAGTTATGAAATTAGACCGATTAGGGTCGTTTCATCAATCTAAATTGTCTTTTCTAAGATGTTTTATAAGAGAATTTAAGAATTGGGAATTTCAAACTAAAGAATTCAACCTAGACAATCAAGGTTTTGGCCATATTGTTTATGTTGTAAATAATAGTCAAAAACAATACTCCCTGATTTGTTTTTCTAATCATATTGAGGATAGTGAAAGATCTGATCGAGTTATAGCTACGAAATGGGATGCGTCATTTGTTTTATTTGATGGACTTCCAGCTCAAGAGGATATTGAAAGGCTTAAAGCTAATGTTCCTCTTCAAGAGCAGGGAAGAGTGAGTGAAAAGGAACTTTGCCTATCTCGAGCTAACAAATCAGTACGTGTTTTTGAACATGTAGTGAATAAGCTGTCTCAAGGCGAACAACCTGATACTAAACTTTTATACAGCGTAGGTTACCTTTATCGAACGACTGCTGTTTATGGCTCAGGAAAATTTGGATTAGCTGATCGAATTAAAATTCAAGATAGAGAAGAGCTTAAAGGACCATTTAGGTTGGAGATGATGCTTGTATACCTTGCAAGGCAATTTACTTTTGATGTCGTCAACCATGTGGCTCATTTCCGCTCACCTGATAAAGCAACTAAACTTAGCGAAGATATTGCTAGAAATTTAGGTATTGGTAATTCCACAGGTTTAGGTATGGCACCCTTTATAGTAAATCATCCCGCTTTATTAAATCAATGGATCATTGCAAAAGAAAAAGCATTAAAGGCGATTCGTTCAATCTCCTCTGTAAGTAAAAAAGAGAAAGATATTTTTCAATCATATCTATCTACTATTCAAGAGAATATTAAATATTGGAAAACAGAAAGTGATTACCAAAAGAAGAAAAATAAACAGCTTTTAAAAGACTTAGATAATTTTCAAAATTATTATTCAACATTTAGCTTGAAGGATTATTTTTGGAATTCTATTTACGAGTGGGCAGAAGCCAATACTCAATCTGAGTGCTGTGAGTTTATTATTTCGTTAATGATGGAGATTTATCCAGATATCGTAGAGCCTCTCAGTTATGAAATGTCCATAGATGAAGATGAGTACTTTGATATTGATACTTCAAAGACAATTGATGAGGTGTGTAAATTAATTGAAAATCAATACACATGGTTGTTAAATATTGATTTTGATAATAAAGAAAATATTTTTAATTTTTGGTATTACTCAAAAAATAAACAAGAGCCTCGGATGTCAGATAGATTCACTGAAGAGGGTTCAGAATTAGAGCTACCCCTAGCTATAGCAAGAGATATAAGTGCACTTTATGATGATTTAAAATCTTGTAATTTAAATAGAGATTTAGGGTATTATTTATTAAAAAATCAACAATATCGGCATGTATTAAGAAGAGTTTTGATATGCGAAAAATTGCCCTACTCTGAAATTCAAGATAACACTATCTCGAAAACTTTAATCCCAGTAGATATGCTTCGACTAAAGTTATCCTTTTTTGGTGCAACACGATTTGATCCTCGTTCTGATCGATGGGTAAGAATTACTATGTATCAAGGCGCTCCCCTTATGAAAGAAATAAGTAAATCTGACGATACGTGGTCTTACAAGAAGATAGCTTAATGCACTCCCTATATGAAATTGAAACAACAATTAAAAGATCATCGCGTGCCAAAGGATTAAGTTGGGGTGTCTCTGAGGAGGCTGGGAAAGCAGTAAGAGTATTAGAGCAAGCAGAATTTCAAGGATTAGAGAGTTTTAAAAGACTTGTTGATTTAGGTCTAACAAAACTCAATAAACTTTTAGACGTGGGTCAATCTAATACCAGTAACCTTTGTCCCATTCATTTTGGAATTTTCTTTCTTGACCAATCTCACAATGAAGACCTACACCGTATTCATAATTTTAAAAATATAAACGAGCCCCTATTAATTCTTCCTTTTTTATCTAAGTCAGCTAAAAATAATTTACTCTACTTTGATTTTAAGTCATCGAATTTAAATTTTACGATAAGTCCTGGAGATATTTTTTTTATAGATCAAAATATAATTCCTAAGGATTTATCAGATTTTTCTTTAACAATATCATCTCAAAGAAAAAACTCTTATAATCAAAGTTCTTGGGACTATCTATATAAACTATCACTAGAAACTTTTGTTGAGGAAACAGAAGAGAAGAAAATTTCTGGAGCAGGTGCTGGTTTAACAGATAATGATTAGTAGAAATCTAACTGGAATGACAGTTATAGGTCTAATTTACATATTTTCGATTTTTTTAAAACAGCCCCTAAGTTATATTTTAAATCTATCAGTTTTACCGCTAAGTTTACTGTGTCTAATTTCAGGAATATTGTTTTTTAATTTATTCCAATTTTCAGAAAAAATACTAATGGGACGTGACTTCATAAAAAAAAATATCCTTCAATTGGCAATTGCGTTACTTGGTATCAAAATAAGTTTTTCTCAACTTGCCAATGTTAGTATTCAATCAATAGGAATAATAATAATTACAATTATGTTGATATTATTGACATATTTTGCTCTTTCAAAGTTGTGGCCTATTCAAAAAGAGGTATCAAAATTACTAGCAATTGGAACGTCTATTTGTGGCGTTACAGCAATAATGGCCTCTTCAAGTGTTTTAAAATCCAAAGATTATGATGTTAGTACAGCAGTGTTGATTGTCGTTCTTTGGGGTAGCTTAGCTGTATTAATTTATCCATTTTTTATACAATGGTATTTTATCTCAGATCTAGCTAAGGGGATTTTTTTAGGTGTTGGTATTCATGACACAAGTCAGGTTTTAGCTGCAGCAATGGTGCATAGTGATTTATATCAAAACAATAAAGTTCTTGAAATAGCTACCATTACTAAACTACTCAGAAATTTATTTATAGCTTTATTAGTTCCATCTTTATTTTTTTTTAAAAATAGAGTAGAAAAAAATGCCTCTAAAAGTTTATCAATTTTAGGAAATATTAAAAATTCCATACCATTATTTATAATAGGTTTTATTGTTTTAATTATTATTCGTGCAATAGCTGATAATTATTATTTAAATTCTGTAGCTTGGATAAATATTTTAGAAATTTTAGAAAATGTCATTACTATTTTGTTTGGTTTAGCATTAACTGCTCTAGGTGCATCAATTAATATAAAGAAAATATTAAGTCAAGGTTATGTCCCTATAATCGTTGGGATGGTTTATAGTCTTGTAAGTTTTTTTACTATATGTGTTTTAATTTTTATTTTAGGTCTAGACACCTAATTAAATTAATTTTTCTAAAGATTTTAATTTACTTCTTACATTTTCGTCGTGAGGAAGTATTTTTTCAAGCTTTTTGTATGTGTAATAAGCTTCAGTTTTTTTATTTTGTTTCTCGTAAACTAAGGCTAAAACTTTTAATGCATCAAAATGTCTGGGCTCCAAAGACAAGACATTTAAAAGATCTAAACGAGCTTCGTTGACCTCACCTTGATAATAATGAATGATTGCTCTTTGATAATAAGCATCAATAAAATCATCTTGCTCTAGAATAATGTGAGATAGGAAATCTTCCGCTTCTTGGTACTGTCTAAATCTTATAAAATGTTCAATATTATTCATTTTTTGTTGTATTTCCTCGCTTTTTGAAAGTTTCCAAATTCTTATAATAGCCCCCTTGATTTCTTTTTGGGATTCCGTATCTAGTGGTTCTTGCAATAATTCTATTAAATAGTCTACACGATCAGAATTGCTATTTGCATGTACCTGAGATGTACAAACTTGATATGATAATAAAATTAAAATTATAAAAAAATATCGTTTGCTTTGTATCAAGAATACATATTAACTAAATCCGAAATTTTATGAACCATTTAATTGCTAAAAGCGCCCGACTTCGTTCCACACCCTATACCAAAAGAATAGAAGAATATGGGGTTCAATCTTACACAGTTTATAATCACATGATTTTACCAGCATCTTTTAAAGGGGTAGAGGAGGACTGCCTTCATCTTAAAAATAATGTCCAAGTTTGGGATGTATCAGTAGAAAGACAAGTTCAATTTAAAGGCCCTGATGCTGCTAAGCTTACACAACTAATTACTTGTAGAGATCTATCTAATGCAAAAGATTATCTTTGTTACTATGCACCAATTATTGATGAAAAAGGAAAAATTCTTAATGATCCATTAATTATGAAAGTTGGCGATGATACTTGGTGGTTATCTATAGCTGACTCAGATATTTTATTATATGCAAAAGGTATTACCATCGGTATGAATTTAGATGTCGAAATTACTGAGCCCAATGTCAATATATTAGCTGTGCAAGGACCTAAATCTTTTGATTTAATGGAGAGAGTTTTTGGAGAGGAAATTAAAAAATTAAAATTTTTTAATTTCAAAAGGTATGAATTTCAAGGTCATAAATTGTTAATCGCAAGATCAGGTTGGTCAAAACAGGGTGGATTTGAAATTTATGTTGATGATGATGAAGTTGGTCTAAATCTTTATGATAGCCTAATTAATAATGGAGAAGATTTAAATGTCAGACCTGGCTGTCCAAATTTAATTGAGAGGATTGAAGGAGGTCTGCTTTCTTTTGGGAATGATATGACCATGGAAGATACCCCCCTTGAATGTGGCCTAAATTCTTTTGTCTCTTTTAATCCAGATATAGATTACTTAGGAAAACCACTACTAGAAAAACAAAATCAAGAGGGAGTACAAAGATCCTTAATTGGTTTAAAACTTAAGCTTGATAATTTATCTATAACAAAATTCCTACCTATTCAATTAGACGGCCAGATTATTGGTGAATTAAGATCTGGATGTTTTAGCCCTGATTTTGGGTGCTGTCTTGGTATCGCAATGATACAAACCAAGTTTCAGAATTTTGATGAAGTTAAAACACTGTTGATTGATAATCTAGAAGTGCAATCCCAGATGACATCATTACCTTTTTCAAAATAGCTATTGCATTCTTAAACTAAAAGTTTATTTATTCGCGGGTGTTTGGAACTATTTTAAATTCATGGGCACTTTTTAGTGGCTTTGGGCTAATAATGATAGCTCATACTCTTCAAGGAACTTTACTAAACATTAATTCTGTTTTTTTCAATTTTTCAGACTTTGAGATTGGTTATGTATTTACAGGATATTACATAGGATTTCTTTTTAGCTCAATTCAATGTCCAAAACTAATTAAAAATGTTGGGCACATTAGAGTATTTGCTGCATTTGCCTCTTTAGGATCAATAGCTATCTTATTGCATTGGATTTTTGAAAATCCAGTTCTTTGGTTAATATTTAGAATAATTACTGGTTTTTCCTATGCTGCCATTTATATAGTTTGTGAGAGCTGGTTGAATGATCGGGCAGATAACCAAACAAGAGGCCAATTAATTGGTTTCTATATGGTTGTTTTATATATTTCTACGAGTATCGGAGTAATGTTAATAAATATAGGCACAACTACAGAAGCGCATCTTTATATTCTATCATCTTTGTTGATATCCCTTGCTTTGATTCCTATATTGCTTACTAAGAAACCTGCTCCTGAATTCACAACACCTAAGTTTTTAAGTCTTAAAGACTTATATAAAAAGTCACCTATGGCTTTTGTTGCCTCTTTTTCAATTGGAATGGTTTACAGTGCTTTATTCGGTCTAATTGCAGTTTTTGGTGCTAAAATTGGTTTTAGTATATTTCAAATTTCAATTTTAGTTTTTGTAAATATGTTTATTGGAGCTATTTTTCAGTATCCTATTGGAAAAATCTCTGATCGTTATGATCGAAGAACTATTTTATTTGTACTAAATTTGATAGCTATTGGCTCTTTAATACTGGCCTTTATATTTGGTTCATTCTCATTTTATGTTCTATTAGTATTTATTGGTATTCATTCTGCTGTTTCATTGCCTTATTACGCTGTCGTTATTTCACATATGAACGATTTCTTGGAAAAAGACGAGATTGTTTCAGCGAGTTCAACATTAACGCTTGTTAATGCTTTAGGTATGGTTGCAGGTCCTATGCTAGCCTCAGGTTTTATGGCTTATTTTGGACCCTATGGTTTTTTTATTTATATGATAATTGTGTATTCTGTAGTGGCTCCTTATAATTATTTTAGAATTAGAGTGGGAAGAACTAGTGATATCTATGAAGAAAATACACCTTCAATGATTGTTCCCAGAAATACCTCTTCAATTGGAATGCAATTAGCTACAGAACAGATTATAAATAAAATTGAAGAGGAAGAGGAATTATCAAAATGAGTATAGAAGATAGGTTACAAGAGTTAGGAATTATCTTACCCCACCCTGCAAAACCAGCTGGAAGTTACAAACCTTGTGTAATGGTCGATAATATTGCTTATATTTCAGGCCAAGGTCCTCTTCTGGAGGATGGAAATTTTGCAAAAGGCGTTGTAGGTAAAGATTTGGGTTTGGAATTAGCTCAAGAACATGCACAAAAATGTGGTTTGGCAATATTATCTGCCCTAAAAAATGAAATTAAAGATTTGGATAGAGTAGAACAATTAATAAAATTGACAGGTTTTGTAAACTGTTTAGATAATTTTACCCAACAACCTCAGGTTATTAATGGTTGTTCGGATCTTATGCAAAAAATCTTTGGTGAAAAGGGCATTCATGCTCGTGCAGCAGTTGGAGTGAGTTCTCTTCCTTTAGGCTTCTCAGTTGAAATAGAAGCTATATTTAAAGTAGCACCTTAATTTCTTAATTGACAAATATCATTAATTAACAAAAAATATTTTTAAGAATTAATTTTGAGGGTAGCGCCATGAAGGTTCAGTTTTCAAGTGACTCACTAAAAGTGACACACCAAAATCATGATTTTGAATTACATCCTATTTGGTTGAGAGAAAGATTACCAGGAAATGACTATATCGACAAAGATACAAATCAAAGACTCTATGAACCCTCTTCCATAAAATTAGATTTACAAATTAAAACAGCAAAAATTTTTGAAGAAAAACTTGATATTGAATTCAATGATGGGGCCAAAGGCAAATATAATATTCAAGATCTTCTAATAGAGTTTGATAACGACAAAAACAAACGCGGCCCTATACCAAAAAGAATACTTTGGAACTCAAATTTAAAAGTATTTCCAAATATAGAGTTTGAAGAAAATATGGTTGAGAAAGAGTCGATGTATAGACTTCTAGAGGATTTTTATAAATATGGTTTTATAATTGTTAAAAACGTTCCAACAAAAGATCAATATTTGCTAAAATTTGTAAGTTCAATAGGCCCTGTAAAAATAACTAATTTTGGAGAGTATTTTGATGTGATGTCCAAACCTAACCCCAATGATTTGGCTTATAAGCCTATTGCTCTTCCTCCTCATACGGACAATCCCTATAGAAAGCCAGCTGCACCTGGAATTCAATTTTTACATTGTCTAAAAAATGAGGTGAGCGGTGGTTTTTCAACTCTAGTAGATGGTTTTGCAGTTGCTGATTATATTAAGATCTATAACCCTGAAGCTTTTGAGTCTTTGACTAAAACTAATCTTAGATATCAATTTCAAGACAAAGATATTATTTTAGAAAATTGGGGAGAGCTTATTGAGTTGGATAAAGAGGGAGACTACAAACAAGTAAGATATAGCACAAGAGTTGATTATGTTCCGCCAATTGATCAAGAAAGACTAACAACTTTCTATAAAGCTAGAAAACTACTGAGTGATTTATACTCCTCATCTGATTTTGAGATTAAGTTTAAGCTTAAACCTGGAGATGTTATGATGTTTGATAATCACAGACTGCTTCATGGTAGAACCGCATACGATGCTAATGAAGGTGCCAGACACCTCCAAGGTTGTTATCTAGATTTTGACTCGACGGATGGCAAACTTAGGCATTTGCATAAAAAATATTTTCAAAAAGGATCTAAAAATTTTGGTTGATAAGAGAGTAAAATTTAAACATATGAAAGATGGTGATAAAGATGATTATTTATTACTTCAAGAGTATGAGGAAAAATATGTCTCTTTGACTTATGAGAGGATTATCGAAGAACTATCAAGACAAGGACAAAATACTATGGAGGGCTATAAAATTACAAGACTGGATCATGGACTTCA
>OZSS01000140.1_pt1 | contig 32216 bp, 32 predicted proteins | sample 1779911 | NCBI WGS metagenome assembly OZSS01 (sample SAMEA2603589, study PRJEB24840) | metagenome | biome: Water; feature: Photic zone; material: Seawater sample | place: Mediterranean Sea | collected 2013-11-12 | depth 10 m
TTTCTCCTTCTGGGGTTATCATGTAATACTTACGTGGGGGTCCAGAGGTTGACTCTTCCCATCTATAATTCAGAAAAGTAGCATTTTTTAAGCGAGTGAGCAATGGATAGAGCGTTCCTTCAACGACTAGCATTTTACCTTGCTTTAATGCAGAAAGAATTTCTGAACTGTAGAGGTCTTTTTGTTCGAGTAGAGAAAGAATGCAAAATTCTAATACGCCCTTTCTCATTTGTGCAATTGTGTTTTCTATTTTCATCGGGTCTATTTATGTTATGCAAATATATATTTGTATATATAAAAAGGTAATATGTATAACATAATACTAATTTTAACATTTCTCCAACATTTTGAATCATGACATTCTATTAAATTAGAGTCTCAAAAAAAGGATTTATGCGATACTCACGAGGCTTTTTTTATTATAAAGCGATCTTAAGAAAAGTTAGTTTCGACGCAACCCTCTTTCACAAAGAGTTGCATAAGGCTTACGCTAATTTAGACTATGAAGAAGTATTACTTTTAAATCGTTGGGTGCTTCGTTTTCTTAAACAAAATCCACAGTTAAATAATTTGTCAATTATTTAGGGGCAATAATACGCACTTCTTCTAATTGAATAAGGCCTCTAATTACCGCAGCGATCAAATCATGCAACACATTTATGATAGGGGTTTTAAGTTGTGCCTTAGAAAAGATAAGGCTAATTTCTCTAGCGGGTACTGGGTGTTCAAAATGACGTAAATTCTCTTTCGACTTTTCAGCCATATTGAGTGTTTGAAGATAGGGTAGAAGTGTCATTCCCAGGCCTTGATCTGCTAGATGAACTAAAGTTTCAAAACTTCCACTTTTAAGATCGAAACGCGGATGTTGCTGATTTTTAGTTTGACAAAGATTTAAGACATGTTGCCTAAAACAATGGCCGTCTTCCAAAACTAACATTTCAGTATTCTCGATGGCTTCAACAGTCAACGTTTCTTTTTTGGCCAAAAGATGTGAGGGTGGCACATACCCTACAAAGGGTTCGTAATAGAGCGGTCTCTCTTTAATTTTGTCATGGTTGAGAGGTGTGGCCGCAATTCCAGCGTCTAATTTTCCTTCTACCAAAAGTCTTTCCATATTCTCAGTGGTATGCTCTTCAATTTTCAAATCTACTTTGGGGTATTTTTTTATGAAGGTATTCAAGAAGATGGGCAATAAGGTAGGCATCACCGTTGGAAGTATGCCTAAGTTGAACGCTCCAGCAATGACTCCTTTCTCAATAGCGACTATATCTGCAACACGATGGGTTTCTTCTACAATCGTTTTGGCTTGCTCTAATATTTTCTCTCCAATGGGGGTAGCTTTTATGGGTTTAGCATTTCTGTTAAAAATTCGTACGCCTAACTCTTCTTCTAATTTTTGAACCTGCATACTTAATGTGGGTTGTGTAACGAAAGATTTTTCTGCAGCTAAGGTAAAGTTGCCAAAACGTGCTACAGCCAAGGTATATTCAAGTTGTGTTATCGTCATAATATATACTTATAAATATCACAAATATAATAACAATTAACTATATTATATTAATGAAAGCGTTAAATAAACCTTAAAATTCAGAAAAATAAAACCTTATATAAGCAATAAATTATCAAAAATAAAATATTATAAGAATATCCTATGTTTATTTATTTTTAACAATTTCTATTTCCATGAATATGTTATGAATGGGTGCTTCTCTACTATCGATAGGCTGTTGATTGATTTTGTCAACCACTTCCATACCTTCTATTACTTTACCAAAAGGCGTATAGTTGCCGTCTAAGTGGTAGGCTCCGGGCGACTGCACAACTATAAAAAATTCATATGGAGAGGCTAATTTATACGGGTTTTCTATTTCGCTGCTGGGCACTGAAAGAATACCACGATGATGTGAATGTCCTTTTCGAGTATCGTTAGGCAGCAAATAGCGCCCTATGTCTCCTCTTTTTCTTGAAGTTTTATAATTGTCAGAATTGCCCCCTTGAATAATGAATTCTGGAACGACTCGATGAAAAGTTGTTCCGTTAAAGTATTTCTTCTTTGTTAAATAAATAAAGTTGGCGCGATGATATGGCGTATTTTCAAAAAGCTCAATAGTTATGGTTCCAAATTGTGTTTTAATACGAATCAACTTTTCTAAATTTTCCTTGGCATATTCAAAGAAAAAGGGAATCGCATTTTTGTCGTCGAGAAGAATATGCTTTTCTTTTTTCTCAACAACTACCTTTTTATCTTCTACAGATATTTTATTTTGAATGTCTACTTTTTTTAAAGTAGTTTTTTTGGGTTGTTCATTACAACCTAAGAAAACTATGGCAAATACAAGATGAATACTTATTTTTGAACCGAACATGGAGAAAACATTATTTCAACAATTAGCCTTAAAATTACAAGATTTATCTGAAAAGGGGACACCTAATATTGAAACTGCAGCACCCCCAAAAAGAAAGGAATTTTTGTCAGACGCTCACTCAAAAAAATCTGTTTATAGCCCTGCAGCCGTATTAATTTGTTGTTACCCTAATGCTAAAGGGGACTATTTATTTCCAATTATTAAAAGACAAGATTATTCTGGAGTTCATTCAAATCAGATGGGTCTTCCTGGAGGAAAACCCATACAGCAAGATAACTCTTTATGGCAGACAGCTTTAAGAGAATGTGATGAAGAGCTTGGAATCCATTCTTCAAAGATCATTCGAGTTGGAACTTTATCAGATGTTTTAATCCCTCCAAGTCAATTTAAGGTGACACCTTTCGTAGCTCAACTCGATTTTGAGCCAAACATAGTATTGGATAACAGAGAAATCGCAAAATTTTATCAGCTCTCACTAAAAGAGCTAGTACAACTTGATATATCTCATAAAAAAATGATTTTGGATCAAAAAGAATTGCAGGTTCCAGGTTTTGAATTTGAGTCAGAATTTATTTGGGGAGCTACCGCTATGATGCTTTATGAATTTAAGGAAATCTTAAAGCATTTGATAAAATGAATTTGATATATTTGGGCAGAAACAAAAAGAATGCTCCTCTTAAAAAAAAATCCGTTTGGTCATTATTTAATACTGAAAAAATGGTTAATTAGGTACTTAGGTATAATGACGCACAGGCGTTATAGGGGCTTCAACCAACTGCATATTGAAGGCTCTGAAATCATTAATAATCTCCCTGATAAAAATGTTCTATTTATTGCTAATCATCAAACCTATTTTGCCGATGTGGTAGCCATGTTTCATGTTTTCAATGCCAGTTTAAGCGGAAGAATAGATTCAATAAAAAATGTGGGCTATTTGTGGAACCCCAAGCTAAATATATATTTTGTGGCTGCAAAAGAAACAATGCGGGCAGGTTTCCTTCCTCGCATACTTGCCTATGCGGGCTCTATATCTATTGAAAGAACTTGGAGAGAACACGGCAAATCAATAAATCGCCCAGTGAAAATGACAGATGTAAAAAATATTGGCGCAGCTTTAAATGACGGATGGCTTATTACTTTTCCTCAAGGTACAACTCGGCCTTTTCAACCCGTTCGAAGGGGAACAGCACACATTATTAAGACCCATAAGCCATTAGTGATACCAATAGTTATAGATGGTTTTAGAAGATCTTTTGACAAAAAAGGATTGATGATAAAAAAAAGAGGGATACTCCAATCAATGGTTATAAAACCTCCTTTAGAAATTGACTACGACAAAGAAACTCACGAAGAAATCATAGAAAAAATTCAATATGCCATTGAACAACACCCTTCTTTTTTGAAAGTTATTCCAGAGGAAGAACTCGAAGTCCAGAGACAGCTTGATAGAGAACGTCAATGGGATTTTGACAATAAAAAAACGGCTAAGGAATAACTGCAGCACAGCTTACTCTAGCGCCAGCGGCACCAGAGGGCTGCGAAATAAAGTCATCTTGACCCTGGTGAACAATTACTGCTTTTCCCATTATGTTTTTTGTGTCGTCATCGCAACCTAAACACCACATATCAGTAGTAAAAGTTATCATTCCATGCCCTGAGGCATCAGCTTGAAAATTTCCTATATCCCCTCGATGAAAACCAGAAGCCGCTCCCCAATCTCCATGATTCTCGAATGTTGGATTCCAATGTCCTTTGGCTGATTTACCATCTGCTGATGAGCAATCTGCTTTTTCATGAAGATGAATTGCGTGTGTTCCTGGGCTAAGGCCATTTATATGAGCTTCAAGTTGAACATTTCCATTAGATTCGGTAAAAGTAACACTACCTTCAGCAGTACTGTCACTTTTTGGATCAAGGGTAATTCGAATTTTTTTGACTTTATTAGTATTAGGTTCTTCCCCCTTTAGATCATACTTTTTGGTTACTGTTTTTACCTTTTCTGAAACTTCTTCCTGAGTGCCTTCAAAAACTTGAATCTCCTTTGTTATTTTTCCATTATCATCAGTTATAAATGTAACGGTTGCTTTTGTACCCATCTCAGAGGCATCCATTTTAACTTCTACACTAACCTCCTTATCTTTTTTCTTTTGCTGACAATTAAAAAATAGAGCGGAACATACGAGAAGGAGGGCAATTTTTGTTTTCATGTTTTAATTTTTTTTAAAAGTAGTAGATTTTGATTAAAGAAAAAAGAAAGCGGTATGAAGTGATTCAACTTGAAAAATTGCAAAGTCTTATCTTTGAATAAAATTGTTGATGAAAAAAGGAATATTTTTTTCTATTTTATTGATAGTAGGGTGTAAAGCAAGCTACGATATTATTCCCTATCAAAATAAAAATATTCCGAAGGCTTTAAACTATTCTAATGATTCTTCTTGGGCTGTTTTACCTCAAAAATATCCCAAACAGATCAGCTCTTTTCTTAGTGATACGATTGAAAATCGAATCGATATTTTTTATGTCTACCCGACCTTATTAACAGATAAGAAAAACATCCAATGGAATGCTAAAATTAATGATGAAGAGGTCCAACAAGAAATTTTAAATACTCCCATAAAATATCAGGCCACTGCATGGCTAGCCACTGGAAATCTTTATGTTCCTTTTTATCGTCAGGCGCATTATAAATCATTTTTTTCTGAATATAAACAAGGGGGCCAAGAAGCACTTTTATTAGCTTATTCTGATGTAAAACGTGCTTTTCAATATTATTTAGATCACTTCAATAAAGGAAAGCCAATAATTTTGGCTGGTCATAGTCAAGGAAGTTTTCATTTAAAACACATTTTAAAAGATTTTTTTGTCAACAAGCCTCTTCAAAAAAAACTTATTGTGGCCTACTTGGCGGGGATCAAAGTATTGTCAGATGAATTTGAAGATATTAAACCTATGTATGCTCCTCAACAAGTGGGTGGTTTTGTGAGTTGGAATACGTACAAAAAAAATAATTTACCCAAAACTTATACTCGCTGGTATCAAGGAGGAGTAACTATAAATCCAATTACTTGGGACAACTCAGAACTAGTTGATGCAGAAAAGCATTTGGGCTTATTGAATCGAGATTTAAAAATATATCCTAAAAGTGTTTCTCTCACCAAAATTGATGGTATGTTGTGGTCTACCGTTCCAAAAATTCCTAAACGTTTTTGGCTATCTTTCATAAAAGATTATCATTTTGCTGACATTAATTTATATTGGGCGGATATTCAAGAAAACGCCAAAGTCAGAGCCGCTAATTGGCTCAAATTAAATGCTTTAAACCAATGACCCTAGAAGAAATTTTTGATTTATGCGACAAACAATGGATTCGTGCAAAGAATGACAAAAAACACCCATTTAGGTATTTCACCCTGGCAACAGTCAACAACAAGGGGCGAGCAAAAGGCAGAATGGTTGTCCTAAGGAATTATGATTCTAAAACAAAAGAATTTACAATCTATACCGATGCTAGGAGCCAAAAAGTTAATGACTTGAATCAGCAACAAAAAGCGCAACTCATTTTCTATCATCCGAAGAAAAGACTACAAGTGCTCGTCGATGTTGAATTGATAACAATGGACAGTCCCCAAGAATTATTTAAAAATCAACCAGCAAGAACCCAAAAAGATTATACCTCTATTTTACCACCAGGAACACCTACGAAAAGTACTGAGGGTATTGGATATGAAAAGGATAAAAATTTTTTCACTCGACTAATTTTAAAAGCAGAAGAAATTGAAATGCTCCAGCTCAGCTCCATTCAACATCATAGAGCTCGTTTTAAATCAACAGCAAAAGGATGGGAAAATACTTTTTTAATTCCTTGAGGACTTCTGTCAGAGTTTAAATTTTTGTATTTTTCTTCAAGATTTAAAAAAAACAACAAACAGAAACAATTTCTGCCCCAAAATTTATAACCAAATAGTTTAGATGCAAAGACGCAAATTTATTAGAAATAGCACTATTGCCAGCTCTATTTTAATAGTTCCTAGACATGTTCTAGGTGGTAAAAATTTTATTGCTCCAAGTGACCAATTAAATATTGCTGGGATTGGAGTTGGAGGAAAAGGACGAAGTGATTTAGCCAATGCACGTGGTCAAGGACAAGCTCGGGTTTCTGCAATGTGTGATGTTGATAGTCAAGGAAAGCATGGAGTTCTTAGAAGTAGAAAACAATTTCCTAAGGCTAATTTTTATGCTGATTTTAGAGAATTATTGGATAAAGAAAGAGATATAGATGCTGTCACTATCTCCACCCCCGACCACACCCATGGTGTCATAGCGTCTTATGCTATGCAAAGCGGAAAACATGTTTATGTTCAAAAACCCCTTACTCACAATATAAAAGAAGCACGTTGGCTACAAAAGTTAGCCCAAAAAGAGCAACTTGTAACACAAATGGGCAATCAAGGAGCCTCAAACCCTAGTCAATTAGAAGTGCAAAAATGGGTAAGAAATAAAGAAATTGGAACTATTTCAGCAGTCTATGTATGGACAAATAGACCTATTTGGCCACAGGGGGGAAAAATACCAAAAGCAAACAAAAAATTAAAACCAACCTCTTTAGATTGGGATTTATGGTTGGGCCCTGCCGCACAAACAGACTACATTCATAACTTGCACCCCTTTAATTGGAGAGGATGGTGGGAATATGGAACAGGAGCTTTAGGCGATATGGGATGTCATATTATCGATATACCCTTTAAGGCTTTAGCTCTCAAATATCCTACTGATGTTGAATGTAGTGTCGGGACAATTTACGATGCAAAACGAAATGTGAATTATTTCCCTGAAGGGTGCCCACCTTCTTCAACAGTTACACTTCATTTTGATCCCACTCCAACAAACAAACAACGAATTAAAATGGTTTGGACAGATGGAGGGATTAGACCCTCTCACCCAGATCTTTTACCACCTGAAGTTGAAATCGAATCTAATGGAATTATCATGGTTGGAGATAAAGGGGTTATAACTTCTGGAGTTTATGGTTTAGACCCAAAGCTCTATAAGCCTGGTGAGCCTGTTAGAGTAGGCAATAAAACCAGTGACAGTGATCTACCAGAGTTTGGACATCAATATAAATGGATAACAGCTTGTAAAGCTGGATTTAATTCAAAAGAACATAATGAACTTACTTCTTCATTTGATTATTCTGTCCCCTTAACTGAAACTGTTTTAATGGGAAATATTGCTATCCGAAGTTATATGTTACGCAGAGGCAGTGGAAAAAGTATTGACTATTATGGTAGAAAGAAATTGCTCTGGGATGGTGAACAAATGAGAATCACAAATTTTGAAGAAGCCAATCAGTTTGTAGGAAGAATTTATAGGAAAGGTTGGTCAATTTAAAAGAATAACAATGAAAATTATTGTCACAGGTGGATTAGGCTATATCGGTTCTCATGTGGTTATTCTTCTGATCGAACAAGAACATGAAGTGATTGTTGTCGATAATCTTTCAAATAGCTCCCTAACTGTTTTAGATCGAATAAAAGAAATTACTGGCATAACCCCAGCTTTTGAGGCTTTAGATTTACAAAAGCAAGTGGATGTTCAGACCTTATTTTCTAAACATCATAACAGTGATGGTCTAATTCATTTCGCTGCTCTTAAGTCTGTTGGTGAAAGTGTTCAAGAGCCGCTGAAGTATTATCAAAATAATATTAACGGATTAGTTTATTTACTCAATCAACTGGTAGTTCATAAAATACCACTCATTTTTAGCTCTTCTTGCACGGTCTATGGAGAACCAGATAGGGTTCCAATAAATGAACAAGAGCCGCTAAAACCAACTGTTTCTCCCTATGGAGGCACAAAACAAATGGGCGAAACTATAATTCAAGACGTCTGCGTTGCAAACAAAACATTCAATGTGATTCTTTTACGTTATTTCAACCCCATTGGGGCACATCCTAGTGGAAAAATCGGAGAAATTCCGCAAGGAGTTCCTGCAAATTTAGTTCCCTTTTTAACACAAACAGCCATTGGAAAAAGAAAAGAATTATTTGTTTTTGGAGCTGACTATCCTACTCCCGATGGAACCTGCATTCGAGATTATATACACGTGATGGATTTAGCTCACGCTCATATTTTAAGTCTCAAATTTTTATGGGCCAAAAAGAATGAATCCAATTGTGAAATATTTAATTTGGGAACAGGAAAAGGGAATTCTGTTTTAGAATTAATTCAAACTTTTGAATCTTCAACAGGTCAAAAAGTAAACTATAAAATCGCTTCAAGACGCGAAGGAGATATTATACAGGCCTATGCAGATCCTTCCAAAGCAAAAAAAATACTAGGGTGGCAAGCAAAACAAAGCCTCTCTTCGGCATTGAAAAGTGCTTGGGAATGGGAGAAAAATTGGCAAAATGAAGAATCTTCATAAAATGAATAAAGTTATTTGGATTACTGGTGCATCCTCTGGAATTGGAGCTGAATTAGCAGTTCAATATGCGAAAGAAGACGGTATTAGTCTCATTTTATCAGCTAGAAGAGAAAAACAATTAAATGAGGTGAAGTCAATTTGTGATGTAAAAACGCCAATAGCTCTTCTTCCCTTTGATTTGATTAATTTTGAAAAGGCTGAAAGCCATGTAAAAAAGGCAATCTCACTTTTCGGTAAAATTGATGTACTTATAAACAATGGGGGAATTAGTCAACGTTCAAAGATTTTAGGTTCAACATTTAAAGTATTTCAAACCTTAATGGAAGTAGATTATTTAGGAACTGTTGCACTTTCTCATGCTTTGTTGCCGCACTTTGTGAATCAAAAGAAAGGACATTTTGTTGTCGTCAGCAGTGTAATGGGCAAATTTGCCTCTCCTTTTCGGTCTGGCTATTGTGGAGCCAAACATGCACTGCATGGTTTCTTTGACGCATTGAGAATGGAACATAAGAAAGATAATATAAATGTAACTATGGTTTGCCCAGGATTTGTTCAAACACAAATAACGATTAATGCGCTCACCGAAAACGGGACCCCATTAAGAACAAATGATCCTCAAACAAAAAAAGGGCTTAAGCTTACCCAATTTTGCAACAAAATGAGAAGGGCCATTGCATCTGCTAAATGGGAAGTTTACTACGGCAAAAAAGAAAAATGGGGAGTTTATTTAAAGCGAATTTCAAATCGGCTACTTCATGCTGTTGTGGTTAGGAGTCAAGTGAGATAATTAACATAAAATATTTATCATGAAAACAAACGAAACATGGAACAGAAGAACAGTCATTAAATCGATGGCAGCCGGGGCGGCAACATTAGCAATAGGTAATCCAGGGTATGCCAAATCAAAATCAGATCAAAATATGGAATCAAATTTAAAAGGAAACATCAATCATTCGGTATGCAAATGGTGCTATCGAAATATTCCTCTAGCAGAATTTGCCCCTAAAGTAAAAGCAATGGGGTTAATGGGAATAGATCTTATTGGTCCAAAAGAGTGGGATGTTTTAAAAGCAAACGGACTAGAGAGTACGATGTGTAATGGAGCAGAGCTAAATTTAGTGGATGGGTTCAATGAGCCTAAATTTCATGATGCGCTCGTTAAAAGGTATGAAGAACACATTGATTTGGTAGCAAAGGCAGGCTATAAAAATTTGATCTGCTTTAGTGGAAATAGAAGAGGTATGGATGATGAGGTTGGTTTGAAAAATTGCATTAAGGGATTAAAACGAATTTTAGGACATGCAGAAAAAAAAGGGGTCATCTTGCAAATGGAATTATTGAATTCAAAAATAGACCACAAAGATTATATGTGTGATAATTCTTCATGGGGGATACAACTTTGTAAAGCACTTGATTCTGATAATTTTAAGCTTTTGTATGACATATATCACATGCAAATTGACGAAGGAGATGTAATTCGAACTATCAAGGAGTCATCTCAATATTTTGGACATTATCACACAGCAGGAGTACCTGGAAGACATGAAATAGAGGAAGAACAAGAGTTATTTTATCCAGCGATTATGAAAGCTATCGTTGCAACTGGATTTAAGGGTGTTGTTGCACAAGAATTTATTCCTTCAAATAAAACAAATAAAGGATTAAATTCATTATCAAAAGCGATTGCTATTTGCGATGTTTAAACACTTCAGAAAGTAGCTTATTAATTTGAGCAGTTAGTATAAAAAAACCCTTGCTTAACGCAAGGGTTTTTTATCGATTTTATATTAATTATAATTAATTAACTTTTATTTCAGCTCTTCTTTCTATTTGAGCTCTTCTATTGTTTCTTCTTCCTTTGGCAGTATCGTTATTGTCAATAGGTTTAGTCTCCCCGAAACCAATGGTATTAATTCTCGAGGCATCAATTCCTTTACCAACCAAGTAGGCTTTGACAGCACTTGCGCGTCTTTCTGATAGAGCTTGGTTATAGGTATCGCTACCATCGCTTGAAGCATGTCCTTCGATAGAAACAACTGCACTAGAATATTGTGAAAGTAAATTAGCTAATTCATCTAGATTACTAGTAAAATTACTTCTTAGTGTAGTTTTACTTGCATTAAAGAGTATCCTCGCTTTTTCACTATTAATAAAATTAGCGATTGCTTCTGGCATTTCATCTTCTGGACATCCATCATTAGAGGCAGGTCCCACTTCGTTTGGACATTTATCTTCATTGTCATTCACGCCATCACCATCAGCATCACCCCAAGGGCAGCCATTATTAGCAGCCTCACCAGCCTCATTAGGGCATTTATCTTCGTTGTCTGCAATGCCATCACCATCGGAATCTGGACAGCCATTCATAGCAGCTGTTCCCGCTTCGTTAGGACAAGCATCATCAGCATCGGCAATACCGTCACCGTCACTATCAGGACAACCTTCAAGAGCTTCCGTTCCTGCTTCTTCAGGACATTTATCTTTATTATCAGGAATACCATCGCCATCTGTATCAGGACATCCGTCAAATTCTTTAAGACCTGGCACGTCAGGACAAACGTCTTTCTGATCGGAAACACCATCTTTGTCGGCGTCACCAGCTCCAAAATTATAGCTTAAACCCACAACATGTTGAAGGTGTTTGTAGGAACTTGATTCATATGCAGAACGATATGAAGTGCTTGCATTGATTGCCCACTTATCATTTAAAAAGAAATTAGCACCTACACCTCCTAAAACGGTCTTGGAGGTTTCTCTTGAAGGAAAAAGTCCGTAATCTTTGTTACTATCATCATCAAATCTTGAAAAACCATATCCCGCAAATAAATAGGGCATTATGTTACCTTCTGTAAGGTTGTACTTAATAATTCCATCGAGAGAACTATAATTTTTATCACCATTTCCAATGTCAACATTGTTCAAGGCATATTGCACTCCAACGGAGAATCCAGAACTTAAATATCTAGATAAACTCAGGGCAGGTAGACCAAAATTGGTTCCCTTTTCTGCATCTTTACCTTGTAAGTTAATTAAATCTGCTCCAACAGAAATAGCCCAGGGATTTTGAGCATTTTGGGCATAGGTTAAGGAAGATAAAAGCGTAATAAATACGCCCGTTATTAGGTAAGAAAATAATCGTTTCATTTTATATATTTTAACGCGTTAAACAAAGATAGCAAAAAACATTGAATACCTATTTAATTTTAAGTCTTTGAGTGTTTTTTTGGGTCTTTTTGAATGGTACTAATATTGCCAATTTAGACCCTCTGGGGCACCTCAAATTCTGGCCGATAATTGCGCGTTAACATTTTATCTGCTTCACTGTCATTTACAAATTTTTCTGTTTCAGGATTAAATGTTAATACCCTGCCCGTTCGGTATGCTATGTTTCCTAAATGGGCTAGTCCTGAAGACAAATGACCGGTTTCAATAGGGCCATTGAGAATACTAGCATCATGGCTTCTTACAGCCTCAATAAAATTCTTAAAATGACCATCTGTGCCACCATTCCCTCGATTCATTCCAGAGGCTTCCATTTGACCATCATCACCAGATTTTCCAGGAGTTCTTTCTTTCCCCAGAAAAGTTTTGTATTTACTGTAACCCTCTACCACAAGAATACCTTTATCACCATAAAAAATGTTACCCACTGTGGCACCGTCCTCGGTGTTCGTACACCAGGGTCTAACTTCAAATTGAATTATCTTTTTTTCCTCTGGATAATGATAAACTGAAGTGAGTACTTCTGGAACTTCTTTGCAATCATCCCACAGAAATTTGCCTCCCATAGAAGTGATTTTTGAAGGGAGCCCAACATCCAAGCCCCACATACATAAATCTGTTTCATGAATTCCTTGGTTACCTACATCACCATTGCCATAGTCCCAATGCCAGTGCCAATTATAATGCACTAAATTTTCTGTAAAGGGTCTTTTTGGAGCTGGTCCTGTCCACAAATCATAATTTAAACCATCTGGAACAGCAGAAAACCCTTTATCTCCAATATCTGCACGCCATCTAAAAACAAGCCCTCTGGCCATGTAAACTTTACCTATATATCCATTTCTAAGAAGATCTATGGCCTCATTGATGGCTGGTGAACTTCGCAATTGAACACCGTGTTGAACTATTCTATCATATTTTTGTGCAGCTTCAACCATTTTCCTTCCTTCCCAAATATTGTGAGATCCGGGTTTTTCAACATACACATCTTTCCCTGCCTGACATGCCCATATGACAGATAATGAGTGCCAATGGTTGGGTGAAGCAATACTTATCACATCAATATCTTTGTTGTCCATGACTTTTCTTAAGTCTTGTTCTAAAGAAATTTTTTCGTTGTACTTTTTAGAGAATTCTTTTTGTCTTTTGTCCAGTACTTTTATGTCTGGGTCACATAAAGTTGTGACCTGAACATTTTTTTGATTCATTAAACTACTAATGTGATTTTTACCTCTTCCATTAACCCCCAAAACAGCGGCATTAATTCGATCATTTGATCCAAAAACTTTGGAAGATAATATGGTAGGAGCTACAATAGTTGCAGAACTTGCTGCAGCTGTTTTTTTTAAAAAAGAGCGTCTAGTTTCATTCATTTTGTTGTAATATTTAGTTTGAATTTATAAGATATAATGTTTATCTATTTAAGAGACTAATGCGTTTTTACAATAGGCAATACATTTTTTAACTTCCTTAAGGACATCAGAATTTTTAGGTGTTTCGTATTCGTATTCTATTGTAGCCGGGAAGTCATATTTTTCATCACGCATCAATCGTAGCACTTCTTCAATGGGTGTATCACCTTCTCCCCATGGTAAATTCAGTTGTCCTCTATTAGGACTTGTTCTGTCCTTAACGTGCATACTTTTTATGTGTTTGTGTTTATTTTTTAGTATTTCTAATGGTTCTGTATTGCCCGCAGCCACATAATGTCCAATATCAATATTCATTGCATTATGGGTCGATTGTTTAAGAGCCACATCCCAAAAAGTGGGTGTTTGCTGGGTATGACCATGATAGGCAACAAATATATTTTCTTGTTGTGCAATTTTCCCAAGTCTGAGAGTGTGTTGGTCATCACTTGGATGTTCCAAAGTGACATGAGATGCTCCCAATGCCTTGGCGGCACGCATTCCAAAGCGTATTTCTGTATCAGAATTACTTTTTCTAAATAAAGCTGGTTTGTAAGCATAAATAGACACACCTTCAGCCTCATACATTTCTCTTAATTTTTCGAAGGGTTTTATAGATGCTTTTTCTAACCAACGTCTATTTTGTTTCTTATAAGATGCATATTGTTTTTTTATATCCTTAAGCTGCCTTACTTCTTCTTCTGTTAAGGTGTTATGGCGTTCTTTTTTTTTGAGTTTATAAAGTAAACCACGATTGTAATTGCTGCTTGGTTTTCCTGCGAAATCTTCTGCGGGTCCCCCCATCATTTCAATATTTTTAATTCCACACTCTTTGATATAGCTGAGTGTAGCCTCCGCGCTTTGATCGTTTAATGATCTAAAAGAATAAGTAATCAACCCTAACTTTACACCATTGTAGGTCAACTTATTTTTAAATAGATTTGGGATGTATGTTGGAATACTGTAACTTAAAGTTGGAGCTATTGCCATAAAAGCAGAAGCAGATGCAGTTTGCTTTATAAAATTTCTCCTAGTGTTTGTTTGTTTGTTGTTCGTTTTCATCAATTAAGATTTAAAATATTAATATACTACATTTTCCATAAACTCATTTTTTTTAGAATGAAGAAAAATCTACATTTAAAAATATCTAAACAAGTAGTGAAAAAAAATAAACAACACATTTATGGGGGGCTTCGTTGGTTTGGAAAAAAAGATCCATTATCACTTCTCCATTTAAAACAAGCAGGTGCAGAAATGATCATTAGTGCTTTGCATGATGTTCCTCTTGGAGAAGTTTGGGAGGCGTCAAGCATCAAAACGTATCAAAAAGAAATTGCTAAAAGTGGACTCGAATGGAAAGTTGTAGAAAGTTTGCCAGTGCATGAAACTATAAAATATCAGGGCTTAGGGTTTGAAGTTTTTATTGAAAAGTATAAAAAAAGTATTGAAAATCTTTCTAGTTGTGGGATAAACACAATCACCTACAATTTCATGCCAGTTTTAGATTGGGTTAGGACAGACCATCATTTTATCAATCAGGACAAAACAACAACATTGCGTTTTGATCCTGTAGCTATGGCTTATTTTGATTGCTTCATTTTAAATCGTTCGATGGCCCAAAAAGAATATGATTCTCAATTGATGGATGAGGTTAAAAAATTTGCTCAGACTATTTCTGAGAAGGAAAAGGAACAACTCAAAAAAAATGTGCTTCTAGGTTTACCAGGAAACCAACAACGCTTTACCATTGAAGAACTCAAAGAAAAAATAATCCCTTATCAATCAATAAATGCATCGCAATTAAGAGAAAATTTAATTTACTTTTTACGAGAAATTATCCCTGTTGCAAAAGCGTGTGGAGTCAACCTGGCAATTCATCCTGACGACCCCCCTTTTTCTATTTTAGGGCTTCCAAGGATAGTGAGTACTTCAGCAGATTTAGATTTTTTGTTTACAACTCTCCCAGAAATAGAAAATGGACTTTGTTTTTGTTCGGGTTCACTAGGGGCAACTGACAACAATGATTTAAATTATATTTTTAATTCACATCAAAGCCGCATTCATTTTTTGCATTTTAGAAATGTTGATTGTTTTCCTGATGGTTCTTTTAATGAATCAGCTCATTTGTCAGGAGACCACAATATGCGAAACTTAGTACAACTTGCAGTTGACTCCGCTAAACAAAGAAAGGTTGTACTTCCCTTTAGACCCGACCATGGCTTTTTACAAGCTTTTGAAAAACAGCATAGATTCTATCCGGGTTATTCACTCCTAGGACGAATGCAAGGTTTAGCGAGTCTTAAAGGATTAGTTTTGGGGCTTTCTTAGTTGCTTATTTTTCTATTATATTTGATTTTTTTCAAGATGTATTACATAGGATATGATATTGGGAGTTCATCAGTTAAAATTGCATTAGTTGATGCAGAATCGCAAAAAGCGCTTCACATAATTAATGAACCTCAAACAGAAATGCCCATTAAAGCCATTCAATTGGGATGGGCAGAACAAAACCCGTTGTTATGGTGGAAGCACATTTGCGAGGGTACAAAAAGAATTATTGCGGAAGCTAAAATTGACTCAAAAAAGATAAAAGCTATCGGGATATCTTACCAAATGCATGGGCTTGTAGTGCTTGATAAAGAAAAAAAATTATTGAGAGATTCCATCATTTGGTGTGACAGTAGAGCGGTTAGCATTGGAGAAAAAGCAGCAGAAGATTTAGGCGAAACAAAATATGGGACTCAATTGTTGAATGCCCCAGGTAATTTTACGGCATCAAAGTTGAAATGGGTAAAAGAAAACGAGCCATCCCTTTATGATCAAATAGCCTATTATATGTTGCCAGGTGACTATATTGCTTTTCAACTCTCCGGTGAAATAGCCACCACAACAAATAGTCTTTCTGAAGGAACCCTTTGGGACTTCAAACACAATGAGGTGGCCAATTGGTTATTAGAATATTATGGCATAGATCCAGCATTGACTCCTACACTAGTGGATAATTTTAGTGATCAATGTAGCGTGAGCAAAAGTGGTGCTGACGCCACAGGTTTACCAATAGACATTCCGATTCGCTATAGAGCAGGAGATCAACCTAACAATGCTTTGGCTCTCAATATTCTTCAGCCAGGAGAAGTGGCGGCAACAGGAGGAACTTCAGGAGTACTTTTTGCCGTAACGGACCAACCCAATGCTCAAGAGTATCATAAATACAATCATTTTGCACACGTAAACTACACTATTGATGAACCTCGATTAGGAAAATTACTGTGTATAAACGGAGCAGGGATTCAGTACAGTTGGTTGCGAAAAATAACACAAGAAAATGAGTTTTCCGAAATGAATTCTCTTGCCAATACTGTACCCATAGGTTGTGACGGACTGGTCAATTTATCTTTCGGAAATGGAGCTGAGAGAATGTTTAACAACAAAAATATTGGGGCACACCTGATGCATTTGAACTTAAACAAGCACAGTAGGGGACATCTTTATCGTGCAGCTCTTGAAGGTGTTGCTTTTGCCTTTTTTTATGGTTTAGAAATAATGATTAAAGATGGTTTGCCCATCAATATTATTCGTGCTGGAAATGATAATCTTTTTCGATCAGAGCTTTTTTCAAATACATTAGCCACATTAGTAGGCCATGAAATTGAAATTTATGATACGACTGGCGCAGTTGGTGCTGCCCGAGCTGCAGGGATAGAACAGGGCAAGTTTGAAGATTTTCAAGAGCGAACAAATAGCCTTGACAGAGAAACCACATTTTCGCCAGAGCAACAAAAAGAACCCTACCTAGAAGCCTATGTCCGCTGGAAAGAAACTTTACAAAAAATAATAAACCAATAAATCAAAAAGAAATGATAATAACAGGAAACCAAGAATTTTATAAAGGAATTGGAAAAATTCAGTATGAAGGAAAAAACTCTGATAATCCTTTAGCCTTCAAATATTATAATCCAGATCAAGTTGTTGCTGGAAAAACAATGAAAGAACACTTCCGTTTTGCGGTGGCCTATTGGCATACCTTCTGTGGACAAGGGGGAGATCCTTTTGGACCTGGAACACAACAATTCCCATGGGACCAAGCCTCAGACCCAATGCAAAGGGCAAAAGACAAAGCAGATGCCGCATTTGAATTCATTACTAAAATGGGATTTGATTTCTTCTGTTTTCACGATGTAGATTTAGTGGAGGAAGCTTCTAGTTTGGTAGAAACAGAAAAACGCTTAGAGCGAATCACAGAATATGTTGCACAAAAGCAAAAGGCCTCAGGGGTAGAGCTCCTATGGGGAACAGCGAATTGTTTTTCTAACCCTAGTTATATGAACGGGGCGGCTACTAATCCAGATTTTAATGTAGTAGCTCGTGCTGGTGCTCAAATAAAAATGGCTATAGACGCGACCAATTCCTTAAACGGACAAAATTATGTGTTTTGGGGAGGCCGAGAAGGCTATATGTCGCTTCTAAACACAGACATGGGAAGAGAGTTAGACCATATGGCTCAAATGCTCACCATGGCTAGAGACTATGCCAGAAAGCAAGGTTTTAAAGGAACATTTTTCATTGAACCTAAGCCTATGGAACCCATGAAACATCAATATGATTTTGATGCTGCTACTGCAATTGGATTTCTTCAGAAGTATGGTTTAGATAAAGACTTTAAATTAAACATTGAAGTCAATCATGCCACTTTAGCTCAACACACATTCGAGCACGAACTCGAAGTAGCCGCCAATGCTGGAATGTTGGGGAGTATAGATGCAAATAGAGGAGATAGCCAAAACGGTTGGGATACAGACCAGTTTCCTAATAATATAAATGAAGTTACGGAAGCAATGCTTGTGTTCCTTCGCAACAACGGATTAGATGGGGGTGGAATAAATTTTGACGCCAAATTGAGAAGAAATTCGACCGATAGTGAGGATGTTTTTTTAGCACATATTGGTGGCGCAGACACTTTTGCTAGAGCTCTTTTAGTGGCTAATGATATTCTTGAAAAATCTAATTTTTCCACTCTGCGTAAAGAACGCTATGCTTCTTTTGATGTTGGTGATGGAAAAGCTTTTGAGCAGGGAAAACTTAGCTTAGAAGACTTATCTAAACTAGCTCACAAAAATGGAACTCCTAAAAGGATTAGTGGAAAGCAAGAACTTTATGAAAACATTGTGAATCAATACATATAAACAAACAAGTAATTCTTAAAAAATCAAATGGTTAACTCTTAGTTCATGGTGCAATATTTCAATCAGAATAATCAACGGTGTATTTTATTTTTACATCTTTTCGTCATAGGTGTGTTAACTTTTGGTTGTAAGCAGAAAACAGAACAAACAAGCTTCGATGTAGTCGAAAAAGAGGGAATGGTTTGGATTCCCTCTGGAACATTCACAATGGGAAGCGATGCACCTCTAGCAAGACCCGATGAGGCACCAAAACATCAAGTTCAATTAGAGGGTTTTTGGATGGATAAAACAGAAGTAACAAATGCACAATTTGCAGCTTTTATTGAAGCAACAGGCTATGTGACCACCGCTGAGAAAGCCCCCAATTGGGAAGAGCTGAAAAAATCTTTGCCAGAAGGCACACCGAAGCCAAATGATTCTTTGTTGCAGGCTGCTTCTTTGGTTTTTAAGCCAACAGAAGGTCCTGTTGATTTGAATAACTATGGCAATTGGTGGCATTGGACTTACAAAGCCAATTGGCGTCAACCTCAAGGAAGAGCGAGTTCAGTTGAAGGAAAAGAAGATCACCCTGTCATCCATGTTTCTTGGGATGATGCAAATGCCTATGCAAAATGGGCTAATAAAAGACTTCCAACTGAAGCTGAATGGGAATGGGCTGCTAAAGGAGGTATAGAAGAAAATGAATATCCTTGGGGTCAAGAGGGGGTGCTTGAAGGTGAACCCAAAGCAAATTCTTGGGAAGGTAATTTCCCATACAGAAATACACTTAGAGATCAGTTTTTTTACACAGCTCCAGTAGCCTCATTTGAACCTAATCGATTTGGTTTGTATGATATGGCCGGAAATGTTTGGGAATGGTGTTCTGACTGGTATGATTATGAATATTATAAAACATTGGCTGGACAAACTGTTGTCAATCCTAGGGGGCCTGGAAAAAGTTTTGATCCCTACCAGCCCTACACTCCACAGCGAGTAATGCGCGGGGGCTCTTTTCTCTGCAATGACACCTATTGTTCTGGCTACAGGGTGGCATCAAGAATGAAATCCTCACCCGATACGGGTCTCCAACACACAGGTTTTAGACTGGTTAAAGACCAGTTATAACATTTTATTAAGGATTTAATAAAAAATCATTTAAGATTCCTATTTTTGTAAAAAGTGACAGCGTGTCATTTTTTTATTTGTTTAAAAAGGATTTTAGTTCATGAAAATATTAGTAGGAATTAGTTGTGTGCCCGACACCACTTCTAAAATAGAATTTGTAGAAGGTGATACACATTTTGATACTTCTGGCATTCAATTCATAATCAACCCCAATGATGAGTTTGGGTTAACACGTGCTGTACGGTTTCAGCAAGAGCTGGGAGCTCAACTTACTGTAGTAACCGTTGGAGAAGCTAACGTAGAACCCATTCTTAGAAAGTGTTTAGCCATAGGAGCTGACAAAGCCATTCGCATTGATTCAGTTGCTAAAGATGGCTTTTTTGTTGCACAACAGTTAGCTGCGCTTTGTAAGAAAAACGAATATGATTTAATCTTTGTAGGCCGAGAATCTATAGATTATAATGGAGGTATGGTAGGTGGCATGCTAGCAGCTCTCTTAGAGTATCCTTATGTTACCAATTGCGTTGGGATGAGGTTAGCGTCTAATGAAGCTAATCTTCAGCGAGAGATTGATGGCGGAACGGAAATGTTAAAAGGCCAATTGCCCATGGTAGTGGGCACTCAAAAAGGGTTAGTGGAAGAAAGTGATCTTATTATTCCAAACATGCGCGGCATCATGCAAGCACGACAAAAACCTTTAGACGTTTTAGCTGCTGAAAGTTTCGAATCTGCTACCTCTGACGTTTCTTTTGAAAAACCAGCACCCAAGGGGCAAGTCAAATTGGTTGATGTTGATGAATTGATTTCCTTACTCGAATCAGAGGCTAAAGTCATTTAATTTCATAAAATAAAAGGATATGTCAGTATTAGTTTTTGTTGAATCAGAAAATGGAACCATCAAAAAGAGCGGCTACGAAATTGTTTCTTATGGAAGAGAAGTAGCTAATAATTTAAATAAATCACTAATTGCGGTCACTTTTAATCAGGAAGACAGAGAAACGTTGAATAAATATGGTCCCGATAAAATAATCAATATCACTTCAACTGAAGATGCTCATTTCGAAGTGGAATCGATTGGTAAGAACTTATCAAAAATTGCTTCCACCGAAAAAACCACAGTCACTTTATTAAGTGCCTCTGCGAATGGACGCTATTTGGCGCCCTTTTTGGCGATTAAATTAGAAGCAGCCTACATCTCAAACGTTGTTTCTTTGCCAATAGAGTATGAACCGCTTAAGGTAAAATGTAATTGCTTCACTAATAAAGCTTTTAAATATACTCAAAGCAATAAAGCAAAAACAGTATTGACCATAGCACCAAATTCATTTGGTTTGAATAAAAACCCCAAAACGCCTGAAACAGCATCTGAAAAATTAGAAAGTACTTCATCTACTCTCACAGTCACAGATATTGAAAAAGCAAGCTCAAGTGTAAGCATAGCCGATGCAGAAGTTGTAGTTTCTGCAGGGCGAGGTTTAAAAGGACCTGAGAATTGGGGTATGATCGAAGAGTTGGCCGAGGTTCTGGGTGCTGCCACAGCATGTTCTAAGCCTGTGTCTGATATGGGATGGAGACCCCATAGTGAACATGTTGGACAAACTGGAAAACCCGTCGCATCAAATCTATATATCGCCATTGGTATCTCTGGAGCTATTCAACATCTGGCAGGAATAAACGCTTCCAAAAACAAAGTGGTGATTAATACCGATCCTGAAGCTCCTTTTTTTAAAGCGGCTGACTATGGCATTGTGGGTGATGCTTTTGAAGTCGTTCCAGAATTAATTCAAAAATTGAAGGCTAGAATATAGAATTAAGCTTTTTCAAATTTCTTTTGTATTTTAGATTTTAAATTGATCAAAATGAAATCTTATCTCCATCTACTTTTCTGCTTGTTACTATTAGCTACATCTAATTGTAAAAATCAAACACCCCAAAAAAAAGAATCCAAAAAAGCGATGCCTGAATGGCAAAACCTTGTGACACCCAATACGTTTGAAGGTTGGCACATCTATCAAGACGATGGAACCAAAGCGGGATGGACCGTAGAAAATGAGGTATTCACGTTTAATTCAGATTTGGCAAAAGGGGAGGGAGATAAAAGTTTAATTACTGATGAAACTTTTACCAATTTTGAAATTAAATTTGAATGGATGGTTTCTGACCAGTCTAACAGTGGTTTTATGTGGGGTGTGAATGAAGAAAAAAATTACGAATTTCCTTATGAAACTGGCCCCGAAATTCAAATAATTGATCCCGAGGTGTACTTGGGGGATGAAAAAAATCAAATTCACACGGCTGGGGCGTTATATGACATGATAGCCCCTTCCTCTTTAGTGACACTTCCAGCCGGTCAATGGAATAGATATCACATAACAATCAACCACAAGGTGAATGAAGGTATTGTTGTGCATAATGGTGTTGAAATTAATCGATTTCCTTTGCATGGACCAAAATGGGATGCGATGGTTGCCGATAGTAAGTTTGCTGAGTGGGAGGGTTTTGGAAAATTTCCAACAGGTTCCATTTGCTTGCAAGACCACCCAGGTGTAATTGCTTTTAGGAATATAAAAATTATGAGATTACCTTAAGGGAACAGAATAGTGGTAGGACAAAATAAAATTAAAAATTATCAGCTTGCTTATGCAGTCCTGCTAATCTGTGTACTTCTGCTTCCGCAGGGTTTTAAATTAAGTCATGCTTTTGAAGCACATGTAGCGATTAAGCATTGTGACGAAATTTCTGATCACATCCATGAAAAAACCCCACATATTGATCTTCTAGATTATGCATTATTATCTGGAATCGAATTAGTTGAATTTTATACCCCCATTTTTACAGCATCCTCTACATGTTCTTCTCAAAACTTTTATTCTTTTAAGCCCTACAAGAAAAGTTATTTTGGCGTTGTTTCAAGAGGGCCACCAAGTATCTGATTTATAAATACTTTATTATTCCATTTTGCATTCTCTTTGAGTTTGCATGTCTATTTATTAATCTTATACGACAACATTATGAAACACTTTACTTTTAAAAATATTTTTATTCAATTTAGTTTACTTACTCTTTTGGGTTTTGTACTTCTACAATGCTCTAAAGATGACCCCGAACCTGTTAATGAAGAAGAAACAATAACTTCGGTTACTTTAACCATAAGGGCCTCTAATGAATCTACTCAAAATATTAAATGGGTAGAAAGAGGTCAAGCTCCTCAGGTAACACTTAAAGCAAATACCACCTATTCAGTCGAGGTTGGTTTTTTAGATGAAAGCGACCCAACGGATATTGAGGATATTACTGAAGAAGTAATTGAAGAAGCAGACGAACATTTTGTTTTTTATGAAAACGGTCTCTCAGGGCTAAGTATTCAAAGTGCTTCTAACGATATACTTGACTCAGCAGGCATAGCAACAGGTATTCGAACAACATGGCAAACTGAAGCAGAAGATTCTCAAGGTAATGTTCGGGTTATTTTGATCCATGAGCCTACATCAAAGACAGGAGAAACAAGAACTTCCTTGGGTGGTGAAACCGATGCAGAGGTAGATTTTTCTGTAACAATCAATGAATAAAAAGAATATTTTGGATGGCCTTTGGATTTTATTTTATAAATACAAGGGCCATTTTATATTCATCTTTTTTCTCTTCTTTTTTTGTGCCCCCTCGATAGGTCAAAATTGTAAGTATACGATTACAGGTAGGGTTACTGATTTACACGATGATCATACTATTGCTGGTGCTCTATTGCAGCTAATGCCAAATAAAACTTTCAAACTAACCGATAGTTTAGGATTTTATTATTTTGAAAATTTATGTCCAGGAAAGTATGAACTTATTGTATCTCATCCTTTCTGTGATACGGTACAGAAAAAAATACAGCTGCGCTCTCATATCAATTTGTCCTTCACACTAGAGCATCACATTGATGAATTGGAGGAAGTAATTGTTTCAGATAGCAAACAAAAAAATATTCCAAGAAGTTTGGTTTTGAAGCAATTAAATGAGCAACAACTAACACGCTATAGCAGTCAAGATCTTGCCTCTGCTTTAAAAAGCCTTAGTGGTGTATCTATCTTAAAAACAGGAGTTGGCATTTCAAAACCGATGATTCATGGCATGTTTGGAAGTAGGGTAGGAATCATCAATAACGGTATGCGATTGCGCGATCAAGAATGGGGCGCAGATCACGCTCCAACAATAGATCACAATGCGTTTGAAAATATAGAACTTATCAAAGGAGCAGGAGCCTTGCGCTATGGAGGAGACATTCTTGGTGGAGCAATAGTGTTATCTTCACCAACAATTATTCCTAAAGATAGTGTATATGGAAAACTGATCACTACCGGGGTCTCTAATGGCAGAGGGGGATCTTTTTCTGGACAAATCAATAAAATCTCGTCTAATGGTAATTTCTTTAAAGGGCAGGCCAGTATAAAACGCTTTGGTGATTTTGAAACACCACACTATGTTTTGTCAAATACTGGTTTAGAAGGTCAAAACGTTAGTCTTCAATTTGGTAGTACAAAAATTACAAAAGGGTGGGATGTGCGCTATTCTTATTTTTGGAATGAAATAGGTATTTTGAGGGCTTCCCATATTGGAAATGTTTCAGACCTTGCTCGCGGATTAGAAAGTCAAATCCCGCTTCGAATCAATCCTTTTACCTACTCAATAAAATCACCAAAACAAAAAAGTAGTCACCATACATTAAGTTTAAATGCTTTCCAATGGTTCAATCAAACAATGAAGGGTTCAATTAATTATAATTTTCAACGCAATCAACGTTTTGAATTTGATGTTAGAAGGGGCAATAGAAGTAGTAAACCTGCAGTCGATTTAAGACTTAAAGGACATGAAATAAACACAGATCTTTTATGGACTCCCACCAATTTTTGGGATTTTAATGTGGGTCTATCTGGCATTGCACAAGATCATTTTGCCAATCCAATGACCGGAGTAAGGCGATTAATTCCAGACTATTTAAAATATCAAGCAGCAGGTTACGCAACCGTTACTCAAAAAAAAAGACAAGACCTGAACATTGAGTTTGGCTTGAGATGGGACTATATTTTTTGGGATGCTAAAAAATTCTACACGAAAGAGTTTTGGGAAGACCGTAATTATAGCCACTCTTTTGGGGGCAATAATGTAGAAGAATTTGGAAATCAAATTCTAGTAAACCCTAAACTAGATTTTACAAATTGGGCATTCCATTTTGGAATCACAAAACAGTGGCAATCTCAATGGGAAAGTACGTTAAATATTATTCAATCTCAGAGGTCACCAAATGCAGCAGAATTATTTAGCGACGGTCTGCACCATTCTCTTGCTACAATTGAACGTGGTGATCTAAATTTAAAACAAGAAACAGCTAGGAAAATATTAATTGAAACTTCTTTCAAAGGACCCAAATTGAGGTGGAGTGTAAACCCCCACTATGCCTACATATTAGATTATATTTACATTAAACCATTTGAACTAGAGCAAACAGTTAGGGGGGCTTTTCCAGTTTGGGAATATCATGCCACAACAGCAGCCCTCTGGGGGGTTGACGCAGAATTTTCTCTTCCTGTTCATAAAAATCTTTTTTTTTCAGCAACAGGGTCATGGCTTAGAGGAAAAGATTTAGACATCAATGACAACTTAATTAATATTCCAGCGTGGAATTTTTATCAGATGTGGGAATTTAAACCAGAGCAATGGAAAAGATGGCAGTTTGTTGCAGAAATTGATTGGGTTGGTCAGCAAATCCGTTTTCCAAATAATGACCTCACCATTACTGTTTTTGAAAAGGGTGAATTAGTTTCAAAAACACTCGATTTAAGTAGTCCTCCTCAGGCTTATCAATTAGTAGATTTTGGAGTCACCTTTTTTTTAAGTAAATTTACTCCTAACAAAAATACTATTTCTTTAGTATGCTCCAATTTATTAAATACAAATTACCGCAACTATTTAGATCGAATGCGTTTTTATGCCGATGCATTGGGTCGCTCTTATCAGTTGCAGTGGATGTATAAGTTTTAAGCAATGAACCCTTTACGAAGTTACAAAATCGGCCTGTTAGCATTGCTAATTGTATCAATGCTAGATTTGTATTTATGGTACAATGGGTTGTTGCTCTATAGATTAGGCACATTATTGTTGATAGTTCCCATTCTATTTCTGCTTTTTTGGAATCTTCTCAAAACAAATCTGAGTTTGTCTATAGCCTTATTTTTTTGTTGGTTAGGAGACCTCTTTTTATTGCATGACGTAAATCACACCATCCAAATTTTGGGCGTCAGTAGTTATATGATGGCTCAATTTTTCTTCATAGAATCTATTCTGAAAAGAATAAAAAAATTCTCATTGATCTCATTTATGATGGAAGTTTTGTTTTTTGGAGCATATCTCATGGTATTTTTTAGTAATATTTTATCCTATTTAAAAGACATGAAATTCATTGGAATTGCCTATGGATTAGTTCTTAGTTTTCTGGGTTGCCTTAGCATAATGAATTTCTTTCTTCAACAGTCAAGGTTACGATTTTCTCTATTTGGGGGTATATTTTTATTTTCAGTGAGGGATGTTATGCTTACCTATAATAAATATTATTTTAATGAAGACTATTTCATATTGGGTGTAGATGTTTTTTATGTTGTTGGATTGTATTTAATCTTACAATATTTCAAGACTACTGAGTCAGAAATCCAGCATGCTAAAGAACAAAATTTAGCACCTTGAATAAATCATCAAAATCCCAAAACTGATATTAAATTTACCTATATCGTTGCCCCCATAAAAATTGTAATACTCTTTTAATCTAAGTCTATTTATTTTTTGAAATACAAAGGTTACCTTTAGTCATATTTAATATTTGAATGAAAGACATACCATCTCCTCCGACTTCTAAGGTCATTTATTTTACCTTTTTAATTGTTTATTCATATGTTCTCTTTGCTCAAGAAGAAGATTCCTACGAGGGAGATGAAATATATTATGAAATAGGAAAAGACCCTTCTAAAGAAGGACAGTGGGCTTTTGTTCAAGAATTATTATATACGGCTGGTTTTATGCCTGAATCCGTTCAAATCTATCAGACCTTGCCCAACAATGCTCGAGTCTATAGAGTTAACATTGACTCAATAACCGGTGGTTTTCTTTTTGTGCGTTGGGATGCCAAGAAAAAAGAGCACTATGTGGCTAATAAAATGATCAATCCAGGGTGGTATTATAATCTGAAAGCAGCTCGAGAAATAATGAGAAAACAAACCAATAAGGCCAATTTCACAAAAGAGGATATGGCCCTTCAAGCACAAGACCAAATACCCATTACGGACGAGGAACTCGTTGAATTGAGGAAAACCTTTAGTGAAAAAGAATTTGTCAAAGATTCTATCGCCCAAGAAAGCCGTAAACAGTCGCTCTTAAAGGAAGAGAAAAAGTTAGAAAGAAAAGAGAAGAAAAAAGATTAGCCTACAGTAAGGATGTCTCCCTCGAGTTTTGTGTTATAGCACTGCAACATTCCATCACAACTATCACTATAACTATTATTGTGATAGGAACAAGTAAATTCTGATCCATCATAGGACCACCCATCTCTGTTGCCTTGATGAGGACAAGAGTTATTGAATGCTCTTATCACAGTTTCACTTACTCTCACAAGAAGCATGTTTTGAGCCGTATAATTCATCCAACCTCCGACTCTAGTCAAACTATTAAAAGCTGAACTGCTAAGGTCAATTGTAATTGGATTGGAGGCCGATGGCATATTTGCAGTCACCACCCCATCATCATCATCAGAACTACATGCAGCAGCTAGAGGAATACCTAAAACGGTCATAACAACTGGTGCGCAAGCAGTTTTTAAAAATTGTCTTCTTTCCTTTTTCATTTCTCAAAGATATAAATGTTTAACAATAAAATGAAAAAATTAAACAAAATATTATTTTGCCATAATAGAAATAGTACATTTGAGCAGTGAAAAAGTTTTTTTTCTTTTTAATTCTATCTTCTCTAGCTTACAGTCAAAATGCGGGTAACCTATCAGGGAAAATAATTGATTTACAATCACAACAACCTTTAGAGGGAGCTAGTGTCATTCTAGAGGGAACTCCTTTTGGTGTTATTTCGAATGCTGAAGGATATTTTGAGTTTGAAGATATTCCGACTCAAACCTATAATGTAGTTATTAGTTATTTAGGCTATGAGAGTCAAACTTTATACAATATTATTGTTACCTCAATAGGAAACCGACCATTGTTTTTTGAGATGCAAGAAGTGGCTGAAGGCCTTGAAGAGGTTGTGGTGATGCAAAGTCCTTTTAAAAAATCTAGAGATACTCCTTTGTCTACCCAAAGTTTTTCTGCGGTAGAAATTGAAACCTACCCAGGAGGAAATAACGATATTACTAAAGTGGTCCAAAGTATGCCTGGAATTTCACCTTCCATTGGAGGTTTTAGAAATGACATTATCATTAGGGGAGGAGCACCCAATGAAACAGTTTATTATTTAGACGGCATCGAAATTCCTAACATCAATCATTTTTCCACCCAAGGGAGTGCCGGAGGGCCTGTAGGACTAATAAATGTTTCATTTGTGAGAGAGGTCACACTCTCTAGCTCTGCTTTTGGGGCAGAATATGATAATCCTCTTTCTGGGGTCTTAGCCTTTGAACAGAGAGATGCTGATCCAAATGGTTTTGGAGGAAATTTCCGACTTGGTGCTAGTGAGGCTGCTCTAACTATAGAAGGGCCTCTTTTTCGGAAGAATAAGGATTCACCAGCTAAAACAACATTTTTATTTTCTGCACGAAGAAGTTATTTACAGTTTCTATTTGAACTAATTGGCCTCCCAATTCGTCCCGACTATTGGGATTTTCAGTGGAAAATAAAACATGAAATAGATGCCTATAATACGCTTACCTTTCTTGGAATTGGAGCTATTGATGATTTCTCAGTCAAACCTCCAGATACTTTTGATGCGGAACAACAAGCCACTTTAGAACAAGTGCCCATTATCGAACAAAGAAGTAATACAGTGGGTCTTTCTTGGAAAAGAAACTACAAAAGCGGAAAGGGTTTTATGACCACTGCATTAAGTTCAAATCGTTTAAATAATCGTTTTTCACAATACAAAGACAATGTCAACAAACAGGACATCATTTTCCAAAATAATGCCAATGAGTGGGAAACAAAATTGCGATTTCAAGCCACCCAATTTGTAAAAGGATGGAAATGGTCCACAGGATTTAATCTGCAAAATTCGAGCTATCAGAATGAAACACGGTATAGAGAACAATTCTTTGATCTCACTTATGATACGTCAATCAATTTTCTGAAATATGGCCTTTTTATCAAAGGGTCAAAAAAACTCTTTAAGGAGCGATTAGATCTCACTTTAGGCATTCGGTCAGATGCCGATAGTTTCTCAGAAGGGTCAACGTTTTTAGACAATTTATCTCCCCGAATGGCATTGTCCTTCGCTATAACAGAAGACCAACGATGGAAATTCAACGCCTCCGTGGGGCGCTATTTTAAAATACCAACCTATACGATATTGGGTTATCAAAATCAGAATGCCATTTTTGTAAATCAAAAAGTAGCCTATACAAGAAGTGACCATTATGTGGCTGGAATAGAATATAATCTGAGCCTTGCTTCTAGAATTTCGATTGAAGGATTTTTGAAAAAATATGCCAATTATCCTATTTCAATTCTCGACGGTGTCTCTTTAGCCAACAAAGGTGGTGGTTTTGAAGTGTTAGGCAATGAAGCAATTCAATCAGATGGTGAGGGAGAAACTTCAGGCATTGAAGTACTCTTTCAACAAAAGTTAGCTAAAAACTTTTATGGCATTTTTGCTTATACCTATTTCTTTAGTGAGTTTTCAGGGTTGGACGGTCTAACGAGACCCTCCGTGTGGGATAGTAGACATTTAATCTCTTTTTCTGGGGGCTATAAGCTTCCCCGAAATTGGGAACTGAGTGCACGTTGGCGTTATGCAGGAAGAAATCCATATGTACCCACCAATGTCGAGGCGAGCACACTATCCTATCCAGAAATTATTCTTGACTATGATCGTTTGGGAGAGGTCAAATTAGATCCTTTCAATCTGGCTGATATACGAATAGACAAAAAATGGAACTTTAAAAACGTTTCATTTAATCTCTATTTTGAAGTGCAAAACTTTCTCGCTCAGCCCAATCCTACCCCAGAAGAATACGGCTTGAATAGAGATTTAGAGGGTAATTTAATCAGCCCCCGCTCTTTGGTAAAAGTGAATACAACAGAAGGCAACAACACACCTCTTCCCACAATTGGATTTGTGCTCTATTTTTAAAAAAGATCAAGAAAACCTTCGGGTAGGTTTATGACCATTTCTTTTTTTTTGCGATTTAAAGTATGAATAAAATCATCATGAACTGGAATTAAAATCTTCTTTTGTTCTTTATCTTGTACCTCTAGCAAATCTTGACCTTGATTGTCTTGAAAACCAACTATGCTCCCAATTAGGTGTTGACCATCAAAGACCTTAAAATCGAGTACCTCGTGATAGTAAAATTGGGTTCCTTCTAGGGGTGGCAAAAGATCTAGAGGTAAGAAAACCTCTTTTTTAATTAAGGAATTGGCAGTTTGCTCATCATCCACTTCATTGAGTTTCAAAAGCAGCAAATGGCTTTTATGCAATCTACAAGAAATAACAAAGAAGGGGACCAAACCCGCCTCCATATCAATAAAAAGGGTAGAAAGGTTTTTATATACAGCGGGATCGTTGCTGTCTAGTTTGAGTAACAATTCACCTTTGAAGCTAAATTTACCTACTATTGAACCAAGATAAAAGCAGTCTTCTTTATGCATTTAGGAAAATTACTCCTCTTTGTCTGATTCTTTTTCAGAATTTTCTTGCGTTGCTTCTGGAGTTTCTTCAGTAGATTTTTCATCTTCAGATGCAGTAGCTTCCGGCGCTTCTTCTTCCTGAGGGGCTTCTTCAGCAGGGGTAGCATTGTCTTCGACTTTTTCTGTGGTGACGGCTTCTGTAGGAGTTTCCTCTGCCACTGGAGCTGCATCTGCTGGAGTTGCTTCAGTTGTAGTTTCCTCAGTTGCAGTTTCTTCAGTTTGTTCTGCTGCTGCCTCAAGGGCTGCTGCTTTTCGTTTATCACTTATTTCCTTTTCTGCAGCTAAACGTTCTGATCGAGATTCATCAGCTTGTTTAGTGAGTCCATCCACTTTAGATTGAATTTTAGCATTTTTTTCTTCCAACCAAGCATCAAATTTCTTTTCCGCTTCTTCTTGGGTCAAAGCTCCTTTACTAACACCCCCTTGAAGGTGGTGCTTGTACATGACACCTCTATAAGATAAAAGCGTTCGTGCCGTATTGGTGGGTTGTGCCCCATTTTGAAGCCACTCTAGGGCTTGTTCTACATTAACCTCAACAGTTGCTGGGTTAGTGTTGGGATTATAAATTCCAAGTTTTTCTAGAAATTTACCATCACGTTTGGCTCGCACATCGGCAGCTACAATCCAATAAAAAGGTTTTCCTTTTTTACCGTGTCTTTGAAGTCTAATTTTTACCGGCATATCACATTAATTTATGAAGGTGCCCGACCTTCTAGTTATTAATTCTTTTTAAGGCTGCAAATATAATTTATTTTTTTATGTTCGTATTCTATAATAAGATTATTTAATAAATACCAACTATTAAATTCCACAAAATAGGGGCCTCAAAACGAATTGTACACTTTCTTAAAACGGATTGTATCTCAAAACAAGCTTTCCTCATAAGTATCAATTTTTATGAAGTAATTTTATTTAGGGTCTCAAATACTTACCCATGAAAACAGGAATCTGCCAACTATGCCTGGAGACAAAGCCTCTAATAAAGAACGCTCACGTTTTAACGGAATTCTTATATGATGATCTCTACAATGACAAGCATAAAATGACTGCATTTAAATTTAGTAAAGGTCAGTTAAAGAGAAACGATAACGTTCAGAAGGGTACTCGTGACGACTCCTTATTTTGTCAAAAATGCGATCGTTTCTTTGGTGATCAATATGAAAATTACGCCCGAAAATTCAGCATAAAGGGTCATAAAAAAGGCTATGAACCCAAAGTAAAAAGCTATGACTGGGGAGTAGAAATTTTCAATGTTGATTTTCAAAAATATTACCGCTTTTTACTACTTCAGCTTTGGAGAATGAGCTTATCTAAGCTTGAAGGGTAGTCTGCAATAGATCTTTGGGAAAATCATAATGAAACAATCAGAGGGTATTTAAAGAACCCCAATATAATTTTAACAGGGAAAGAATATCCTGTCACTGTTCAATATGCTCTAGAACCTGGTTTACGTGAGTTGGTAATTTCATTTGGAAAAAAAAGAGACAAAAATAGTATTCCATATTATCTTTTAAAAGCTGGCTTTTTTATATGGATATTTTATGTAAAATCACCAAGTCATAAACTGCCAACTAATATTGATAATATTAGACTCCGTTCTGACAAATTTATTGTCATTAAAGTCATTCCTACGG
>OZSS01000141.1_pt1 | contig 32215 bp, 12 predicted proteins | sample 1779911 | NCBI WGS metagenome assembly OZSS01 (sample SAMEA2603589, study PRJEB24840) | metagenome | biome: Water; feature: Photic zone; material: Seawater sample | place: Mediterranean Sea | collected 2013-11-12 | depth 10 m
TATGATAAAGTAATTATGTTAGCAGGAGGCGTGGGAGCAGGAATAAAAGATCAAGCCTTGAAGAAAAAGCCTAAAAAGGGGTGAAAAAAATAAGTTTTTATGCATTTGCAGCACTTTTCATTTTTTTAATTTTGAGTGTATATTGGATACAATACACCTCAACATTGAATACCCTTGAGGAGGAAATTGAATGGGTTATTTTTGAAGAAATGAACTCCTATGATTTAGCCACAACAATGGATTCCAACTTTTCATCAACTGCTTTTGAAAACCTTGAAGAAGTTGATCTAGATTATCTAGATTATATCTTAGATTTTAACGAAACTATTGCTTATGAAAACCTTACTGATTAATCCTTTATTCATTTTTATTTTTTTACTGTCAGTCACCCTATCAGCTCAAGCTAGGGGTCGGAGTTTTGAAAGAATCAAAGCCCATAAAATGACCTATATAGTTGAAAACAGCTCACTAAGTCCAGAAGAAGAAACCCTATTTTGGGAAATTTTTGGAGCTTCTGAGGATACTCTCTATAAGATAATTTACAGAAAAAAGAAAGCGATAAAAAGCCATTTAAAAGAAAATTTTTCTTCACTTACTTCTGAAGAAATTAAAGCAAAAATTGAAAGGCTTGACCAACTCGAAAATGAAAAAGTTCAGGCTATAATTAACCGAAATAAAGCTTTGCTTAACAAACTTCCCTCAAAGAAAGTATTGGAAATACTCACCGCTTCTGATCAGTTCTCAAAAGAAATGTATCACAGAAGAAAAAAAGGGGACAAAAAGTGAAGAAAGGAAAAACTCAAATTAGGCAGGCTACGCGTTGCTGATGAAAATCTACAAGAACATTGCTTCAGGTATCGTTTTAGGTCTTGAACGAACTTTAGAACAAAAACAACCGGCCAGAATTGTTTTACCACAACTTTTTAAAATGAACCGACAGTGGGGGTCAAGAGACAGAAAGCTTGTGGGGAGAATATTCTTCGATATATTACGGTGTAAAGCACTTTATAGTTACGCTGGAGAAATCTCAGATGAAAACACAACCTATTACTGGGAACTTATTGGGGTTTGGTGTGTGGTAAATAACACCATTCTGCCCACTTGGGAGGAGTTCACTTTGATTAATACAAAACGAACCCTTGCTCGTTTGGAGACGCAACTCCACCCTGCTTTAAAAGAAAGTTTTCCTGCGTGGATTAATCATTTAGGGGAAAAGGCACTAGGACAAAAGTTGTGGCATAAGGAGATGGAAGCATTGAACAATGCTGCATTATTAGTTCTCCGTGTAAATCGATTAAAAATTACGCCTGAAAAATTAAAAGAAACCCTTATTGAGCAGTATGGAATTATCGCTCAATTGTTTGATGGTTATCCAGATGCCTTAGTGTTAGAAAAACATATAAATCTCCAGACTTTTTCTCTTTATAAAAAGGGGTATTTTGAAATTCAAGATGCCAATTCCCAAAGAGTAGCCTCCTTTTCAAAAGTGTTGCCAGGTCAAAAAGTGTTAGATATTTGTGCTGGTTCAGGAGGAAAAGCACTTCATTTGGCCACTTGTATGCTAAACAAAGGCACTTTAATTGCCACTGATTTAAGAATAAAAAAACTTGATCAACTAAAGATAAGGGCTAAAAGAAATGGTGTGCAAATCATCAAAACTGTTCAAATTCAATCCCTTTCAGAAAACAAACACCAAAGTTTTGATGTTGTGCTTGTTGATGCTCCTTGCAGCGGAACTGGAACAATTAGAAGAAGGCCTGAAATCAAATGGCAACTTTCAGAAACTGCACTGAGTCAGTTTCAAGATCAACAATCAGAACTATTACAAAATAGTGCCCTTTTTACAAAACCTATGGGAAAATTAGTCTATGTGACTTGTTCAATTTTGAAGGAAGAAAATCAAGATCAAATAAGCACCTTTCTAACCTCCCCCTTGGGCCAAAACTTTGACCTTGAAAAAGAAAATTCTCTTTTGTCTCACCAAACTGGGTTTGACGGTTTTTATATGGCTTGCTTAAAAAGAAAAAGAAATTCTTGATTTTTTCTCTTTACTTTTACATCACAACTGTTTCAAACCCTTGTGGATAAACAGAAGATAACTTACCACATTGAGATACATTTAAGCTCATGATTTGTGGATTGAAAAATTTATTTTTGTGTTTTAATCATTCCTAATTCCATGATTCATTTTTTTGGTGACGTAAAATCTAAGATTTATGTTGTTCAAAGTAAATCCTCGTTTTCATCAATCGACTATAAAAAACTGAATTGGCTTTTTGATGGAGCGCCTTTGATCAATTCGTCAACCCTTTCTGGCATTTATTTAGGCCCCCACGCGAGCATGATTAGTCCTTGGTCGACAAATGCAGTTGAAATCACTCAAAATATGGGCATTTTGGGCATCGTTCGCATAGAAGAATTTCGAGCAAAACGGAGTGTTGCTTCCTTTGATCCTATGTTGCTCTCCATTTATGAAGAAATCAATCAAACGGTGTTTGAGTCAGCAATTGTTCCTGAAGATATTAGAGCTATTCAAGATATTGAAGCTTATAATCAAGAAGAAGGACTTGCTTTGAATCAAGAAGAAATAGACTATTTACATTCATTGTCTAAAGCTTTAGACAGACCCCTGACCGATTCAGAGGCATTTGGATTTTCTCAGGTAAACTCGGAGCATTGTCGACACAAAATTTTTAATGGAAAATTTATTATTGACGGAAAAGAAAAGGAAAGCAGTTTATTTCAATTGATTAAAAAAACAGCCAAACTCAATCCAAATAGTATTGTCTCTGCCTATAAAGACAATGTGGCGTTTATGGATGGGCCTAAAATAAAACAGTTTGCTCCCTCTACACCAACTGAAGCCAGTGCTTATGAAGAAAAAGAGGTGGATAGCATCATTTCCTTAAAAGCCGAAACACACAATTTTCCTACTACAGTAGAGCCCTTCAATGGGGCGGCCACAGGATCTGGAGGAGAAATAAGAGATCGTTTAGCAGGGGGGCAAGGCTCTCTACCCTATGCAGGAACAGCTGTTTATATGACTCCCTATTCGAGGCTTGCTAAAAATAATCCATGGGAAGATAGCTTTCCTGAACGCCCTTGGCTCTATCAAACTCCAAAAGATCTTCTGATTAAGGCCTCTAATGGAGCCTCTGATTTTGGCAATAAATTTGGTCAACCCCTTATCAATGGTTCCTTATTGACATTTGAACATCAAGAACAAAAAATTCAATTAGGCTATGATAAAGTAATTATGTTAGCAGGAGGCGTGGGAGCAGGAATAAAAGATCAAGCCTTGAAGAAAAAGCCTAAAAAAGATGATTTAATTGTTCTCTTAGGGGGAGATAACTATCGCATTGGAATGGGAGGAGCAGCTGTATCTTCTGCCAACACTGGTTCATTTGAAAATACCATTGAACTCAATGCTGTTCAGCGGTCTAATCCTGAAATGCAGAAACGGGTGGCTAACACGATAAGAGCCTTAGTTGAAACAGGCAACAACCCCATTGTGTCCATCCACGACCATGGAGCCGGTGGACACCTCAATTGTTTTTCAGAATTGGTTGAAGAAAACGGTGGTACAATTTCATTAGAAAATCTTCCGATAGGAGATCCTACCTTATCAGCCAAAGAAATAATTGGAAATGAGTCACAAGAACGAATGGGACTCATCATTGCCCCAGAAGACCTTCCTCTGATTGAAAAAATTGCTGCTCGTGAAAGAGCACCATTATATGTTGTAGGCACAGTGAGAGATGATCAACAATTTACAATCGTTGACAACAAAAAAAATCTCAAACCAATCGATTTAAGTTTAGATGCTTTTTTTGGTAGCGCCCCCACAACGATAATGTCAGATAAGACCTATTCGATTGAATTTAGTCCCATTGACTATGATCTGAATCAAATAAGCAATTATTTAGAGAAAGTGCTTCAAATTGAGTCTGTTGCGTGTAAAGACTGGCTCACCAATAAAGTAGACCGTTGCGTTACTGGAAGAGTAGCCCAACAACAAACCGTAGGCAGTTTACAATTACCCCTGAGTAATTGTGGGGTAATTGCCTTAGACTTTAAAAGTCATAAGGGAATTGCAACCGCTTTAGGGCATGCTCCTATTGTGGCACTTATTGATGCTGGAAAAGGAAGTCAGTTAGCAATTGCAGAAAGTTTAACCAATTTGATTTGGGCCCCCCTTGAAGACGGTCTAGCCTCTGTGAGTCTTTCAGCCAATTGGATGTGGCCGTGCAACAATCCAGGAGAAGATGCACGACTTTATCAAGCCGTTGAAGCCTGCTCCGATTTTGCTATCGCCTTGGGAATCAATATTCCAACTGGAAAAGATTCTCTCTCAATGAAACAGCAATATACTGACACCACTGTCATTGCTCCTGGTACTGTTATTATTTCAGCTGCGGGGGTGTGCTCAGACATTAGAAAAATAATTACTCCCGCAATAGACCACGACGGAGGCGCACTATTTTATATTGATCTATCTAGGGAAGGCCTAGTTATTGGGGGAACTGCTTTTGCGCAAACACAAAGTAAAATTGGAAATAAAGCAGCTGGAATTAACGACCCTATTTACTTTAAAAAGGTTTTTGAATTCATCCAAAACCTAATTAAAGAAAAAGAAATTACTGCGGGTCATGACATTTCTTCTGGAGGAATGCTAGTGACTTTATTGGAAATGGCTTTCCCAAATCCAAATATATCCTTAACTCTTGATCTAAGAGTTATTGATTGTCTGGATGATGTTCACTTATTTTTTACAGAAAATTCAGGGCTTATTATTCAATCAAAAATGGCTTTGGATGAGCTGGCAAAAAGATATGGAATCAATTGTTTGAAAATCGGAGATGTATCTCATGGGAAAACCATGAACGTTTCCACTTCAAACGGAAACTACCTATTTGACATTCCTAAACATAGAGACTTTTGGTATTCAACTTCTACTCTTTTAGATGCTCAACAAACAAATGGTGATTTAGCCCAACAACGATTGCAAAACTATGCTAAACAACCCTTGAAATTTAAATTTCCAACTTCTTTTACAGGACGACTAGCCGCGGCAGTTAAGCATCCAAAGATTAAAGCAGCGGTTATTCGAGAACAAGGAAGCAACTCTGAAAGAGAAATGTCTAATGCATTGCATTTAGCCGGCTTTGAAGTGGTTGATGTCCATATGACAGACCTAATAACAGGGCGGACAGACTTAGAGGATTTTCATTTTTTAGCCGCTGTTGGTGGTTTTTCAAACTCAGATGTACTCGGTTCAGCCAAAGGTTGGGCTGGATCATTTAAGTTTAATGAAAAGGCGAGGACTAGTTTGGAAGCTTTTTTCAAAAGAAAGGATACGCTTTCTCTTGGGGTTTGTAATGGCTGTCAATTGTTTATTAGCCTAGGATTACTTACTCCCGAAGATGAAGAAAAACCTACAATGAATCACAACAATTCCAAAAAATTTGAATGTCAATTTACTGCTGTAACTATAAACGATTCTCCAGCAATTATGCTAAAAAACTTAGTTGGAACCACCCTTGGAATTTGGGCAGCTCATGGGGAGGGAAAATTTGTTTTCCCCTATAAAGAGAGTGAATATTATATACCTGCAAAATATCATCACTCTTCTTATCCTGCTAATCCCAACGGCTCGCAATATAATGCCGCCATGTTGACTTCTAAAGATGGTCGCCATTTGGTTATGATGCCACACCTAGAACGTTCTACTTTTCCATGGAATTGGGCACATTATCCATCAGATCAAAATGATGAGGTAAGCCCTTGGATGCTCGCTTTTGAAAGTGCTTTTTCTTGGTTAGCGAGTAAGCATTAAGTATTTGTTTTTAAAATTTGCTATTTTGCATAAAATAGAACAAACATGACACCAACTCGATTATTTGATTTCATTGCTTTCAAACTTGAAAACCAACCTTTGGAAAGTGCTTTTGCAACGAAATATAATGGTATTTGGGAACGAGAATCAACCTCTTCTTTTTATGACAAAACAATTGCAATCAGTAAGGCCCTTTTAGAACTTGGGGTGAAACCTGATGATAAAATTGCGATGATTTCTTCCAACAATAGAACGGAGTGGTGTGTAACCGATTGTGGGATATTAAGAGTTGGAGCAATAAATGTTCCCATCTATCCTACCATTTCTGCCACCGACTATGAATATATATTGAAACATTCTGAAAGTAAATATTGTTTTGTTTCAGACCAAGAAGTATTTGATAAAATAAAATCAATTCAAGATCAAGTACCCAACTTGAAAAAGATATACAGCTATGATATACTGAAGGATTGCGCTCATTGGAGTGAATTGCTTGAATTAGGCGCCTCTGTAAACAACGAAGAAGAAGTGATGGCTGTTGCAGAAAAGGTTAAGCCCACTGACTTAGCAACAATAATTTATACCTCCGGAACTACGGGCACCCCAAAAGGAGTCATGTTAAGCCACCATAATATTGTATCAAATGTTATTTCAGGCTCGAAAAGACTTCCATTAATTCCTACAAAATCTAAAGCGCTCAGCTTTTTGCCTTTATGCCATGTCTTTGAGCGAGTTTTACTCTACATCTATATACATAATAGTATTTCAATTTATTTTGCGGAATCCCTTGAAACTATTGGTGATAATATTAAAGAAGTAAAGCCAAACACAATGGCTGCTGTTCCACGATTGCTTGAAAAAGTGTATGATAAAATCTATGCTAAGGGAGAAGAGTTATCTGGAATTAAACAAAAATTATTTTATTGGGCAGTAAACATTGGTTTGCAATATGAACCCTATCAGCAAAATGGTTTTTGGTATGAATTCAAATTAAAAATTGCCAGAAAACTAATATTGTCTAAATGGAAGGAAGCCTTAGGAGGAAATTTAGAAATCATAGTTTCAGGAAGTGCTGCTTTGCAAGTTAGGCTTGCAAAGATTTTTACAGCTGCAGAAATGACTTTGGTGGAAGGCTATGGTCTGACCGAAACCTCACCAATCATTTCTGTTGGTGATATGAGAAATAAAAACCTCAAGATGGGAACGGTAGGCAAAATTATTGAGGGGGTTGAAGTAAAGATAGCTGATGATGGTGAAATTCTTTGTAAAGGACCCAACGTGATGTTAGGCTACTACAAACAACCTGAACTCACTAAAGAAGTGATGAGCGGAGACTTTTTCCACACTGGAGATATTGGTGAAATAGATACCGATGGTTTTTTGAAAATTACTGATAGAAAAAAAGAAATGTTTAAAACATCTGGAGGAAAATATATAGCTCCACAGGTGGTTGAAAATCAAATGAAACAGTCTTTGTTTATTGAGCAAATTATGGTTGTAGGAGAGGGTCAAAAAATGGCTGCTGCAATCATTCAACCTAATTTTCAATTTCTTGAAGCCTGGCAAAAAGAAGAGGGTATAGATTCCAATAGTTCTAAGCAGGAATTAATCAAAAATGAAAAATTGTTAGCTGCTATAGACAAAGAAATAGAGGAACATAACCAAAGGTTTGCAAAATGGGAACAAATCAAAGCTTTTGCCTTAACTCCAGATGAATGGACTGTTAATTCAGGACATCTTACACCAACAATGAAGCTAAAAAGAAAAGTGATTGCTGAAAAATATAAGCAACTCATTGCTAATCTATACGCTTAAAAAATTTTATATTAAAATATCGTATTTTTTTGTTTTTATTATGCGCGCATAATATATTTGTCTTACTTTTGAATATATGAAGCATGAAACTTTAGACGCTACCCTTCGAGCTGCTTGGCAAACGGTTAGTAAAATGTATAATAAAGAGGCACAAAAATTTAACTCTACAATGGCAACGGGTTTTGCCTTATTGAGCATTGCCCCAGAAGGAACACCTTCTACAGCCTTGGGACCAAAAATGGGTATGGAAAGTACAAGCTTATCAAGGCTTTTAAAAACTATGGAAACAAGAGAATTAATTCATAGAACACCCAATCCAGAGGATGGTAGAAGTGTACTCATTCATCTTACTCCTTTTGGAGTGCAAAAAAGAGAAGATTCTAAAGCAGTAGTACTAAAGTTTGATCAACTGCTTCGTGAAAATATTGCACCCTCAAAAATTGAAACTTTTTTTGAAGTGTCACGACACATTATTAAAACAGCTCAAGAATTTAAATATTATTAATCCCTTAGGTAAATAAATAATCATGGAAACAAAAGCAATCAGCACTAACCTAGGAGGAACCTTTATCCTCAACGCGACTGACCCCCAAGATATTTTCTGCCCTGAAGATTTCTCTGAGGAACAACAAATGATGAAAGAATCAGTAATTGATTTTGTAGATCGAGAAATTTGGCCTCAAAAAGCTAGATTTGAAAAAAAAGACTACGCTTTTACAGAAGCGTTGATGAAACAAGCTGGTGAGTTTGGATTTTTATCTATTGGAATTCCTGAAATGTACGGAGGGCTTGGAATGGATTTTGTTTCAAGCATGTTAGTTTGTGACTATATTTCAGGCGCTACTGGATCATTTTCTACAGCCTTTGGTGCTCACACTGGCATTGGTACCTTGCCCATTTTATTGTATGGTACTGAGGAGCACAAAAAATATTATGTCCCTAAACTAGCCAGCGGTGAATGGATTGGAGCGTATTGCTTGACAGAGCCAGGAGCAGGATCTGATGCTAATTCAGGAAAAACCAAAGCAGTACTTTCTGAGGATGGCTCACATTATAAAATTACTGGGCAAAAAATGTGGATTTCAAATGCTGGTTATGCAGATGTATTTACTGTATTTGCTAGAATTGAAGATGACAAAAACATTACAGGGTTCATAGTGCCTAATGATCCTGAAAATGGTATCACACTTGGCGAAGAGGAACACAAACTAGGAATTCATTCCTCCTCAACTCGTCAGGTATTTTTCAATGAAACAAAAGTACCCGTGAAGGACATGTTAGCCAAACGCGGAGAGGGTTTTAAAATTGCCATAAATGCTTTGAATGTAGGTCGAATTAAGTTAGGGGTTGCTTGTTTAGAGGCTCAAAGGAGAACTTTATCCTTTGCAGTAAAATATGCAAATGATCGTGTTCAATTCAAAACACCCATTGCACAATTTGGGGCAATCAAAGAAAAAATTGCCCGCATGGCAACTGCTTGTTATGCTGGCGAATCTGCTTGCTATAGGGCAGCTCACAATATAGATCAGGCAATACACCATAATGAATCTCAGGGTATGCCGCTTCATGAAGCAGAACTGAAAGCATTTGAAGAATTTGCTATCGAAAGTTCAATTATAAAAGTGTCGTGCTCAGAAGCAATTCAACAATGTGCAGATGACGGTATTCAAATTTTGGGAGGAATGGGATTTTCTGCTGACACCCCAATAGAATCTGCTTGGCGTGATGCTCGCATTGGCAGAATCTATGAGGGGACTAACGAAATCAATAGCATGCTTGCTGTGGGGATGCTGATGAAAAAGGGACTAAAAGGTCATTTACCTCTTATGGAAGCCGTGATGCAAGCTGCGGCTTATATGGGAAATACAACGCAAGCTTCATATCAGGGAAAGCTATTATCACAAGAACTTGATCTAATTAAAAACGCTAAAGCAGTATTTTTGACATTGCTCGGTAATGCTATGCAAATTTATGATAAAGAGCTAGAGAACCAACAACAGCTTCTTCTTGCCTTGTCAAACATATTGATTGAAATTTATATGGGAGAGTCTACCGTATTAAGAACACTTAAAATCAAATCTAATAAAGAGATTAAAAAAACAGCTGTCATAGCAATGGCACAGTTACAAATTATTCATGGTATTGATTGTATTCGCAATGAATCTAAAAAGATTTTAGCAGCTCTTTATCAGGATGAAAAACAAAAAAAACTAAATAAAGTAGTAGAAGAAAAATTAGCTTATTCAGAGTTGCCCAATAGCTTTGCACTCAAGACAACCATAGCTGATGATGTAATTGCTGCTAATCGGTATTGTTTCTAATAATAATTATCAATACTTATTCTGCGATAATCACCACGTTTATTTCTTAAATAAGGGCTAAAATCAAAAGTCAGAAATAACTCAATAGTACTAGGCGAGTAGACATTTATGTTGGTTGGGTTTTGGAAAGGAAAATTATAGAGCGCCCCGAATTCAAAATTTTCGTATGCTAACGCTACCGAAAGTCCAACATTTGTAAAACCAAAACTGTCTGTTTTCTTGAATTGTTGATTCACTCCCACAGAGAACTCTCCAAATTGAGCTTCTTGAGAAATAAAAACATCAATAAATTCTCCCATTTTCGAAATATTTACGAATGACATTATTGTTGAATACCGAGGTAAAATAGAACGGTCATAAGGGTTAATATCAAATTCATAGGCTCCTTGCAAAGCCATCCTTATTGGTAATTTTACATCAAAATTTTCTTTATTAAATGATATATTTGGTTGATTTAGATGTTTCAAGCTAAAACCTATGAGAAAATCATTTGAATGAACCAAAAAGGAAGCTCCTAAATCCATATAATTAGAATTTCCAATTTGAGATGCAAGGGGATCATTCGACTCTCCTTGTAAATAGCCAGAAACCAATGAAAGCTGATCTTCAAAAATTAATTTATTTCTATCTACCCTTGAATTCCCGACACCCAATGTAATTGAAGGTAAAAAATACAGTTCGTTGTCTAATTGTACTTTATAAATATAATTTAGGGAGGGTTTAGTATTTACTAGACCAGTATTATCCATTGTTAATGAATAAATATCAAACCCGATACTAAAATTATTTTGATCAAATGAAATAGCTCCAAAAAAGTATTTACTTTCTATTGAATTATTGTAAACCAAACTAGCTGAGTTATAAAGCACTCCTGTTTTATTAATATTATTCATGCCATATGCACTAGGATTAACTTTTTGCATAAAACGGGAATGACTAATAATGATATCTTCTTGTGCATTACAAAATGAAAAACCAAGAATCAATACTATGAAATTTAATATCTTTTTCATCATTGTAAAATTATAAATGTACCATCCCTAAATACAGGCTCATCATCTAATGTGACACCGGTGACTGTAAAAATATAGTATGGCGTTACAAGTGATTCCGGGGGACCTTGCCATCCTATTAGTGAAATTCCATTTTGATTTGGATCATTTCCTTCAGCTCCTACCTCTTCATAAACTAATCCACCCTGTGAATCGTATATCCTCAATGTAATTTCTTTCAGTCCGTTGAATACAGGTCTGAAAGTTTGGTTAAATTCATCACCATTAGGAGTGAAAACATTGGGTGTTAAAATACTATAACCTTTGCCAATCTTGATTTCCACAGGATCTTCAATATCTACATAACATCCATTCTCATTATAAAGCCTAAGAGATACAAAATAAGTCCCTGAAATGGCATATTCATGAACTATCGGCGAAGGGGTATTTCTTTCTAGTACACCACTTTGTAATCCATCCCCGTAGAAAAATTCAAAACTTTGATATTCTCCCTCTGAAAGATCACTGAAAGTTATATCCTCTCTTGCAAGATAGGCCCCAGAGGATTGATAATTTGATGAAGTGAAATCTAATAGTGGGGCTCCATTTCCAATGTTAATTGGAATTGAGATACTACAATTTATAGCGTTGATAATTCCCAAGTTTGCTGACTCTACAGGAGAGTCAACATAGATTATATATTGACTAGTCCCCAACTGATCATAAGTTGCTGGTAAATCATTGTATGTAAAACTTAAAGGACCTGTATTTCCATCAAAAATATCTACATAAATTGAACCTGCTTTTCCGTTACATAGGTATTCATCTATTATTGGACCTTCTCTTACAACAATTTTACTTTCATTTTCAACAGTAATAACTCCCTGTGTTCTTTGATTTTGGGAATTATTAGTGCACTGGTCAACGTCTATAGAGCTTATGGTATAGCGATAAATACCTTCTTCTAGACCAGTCAAGTTTTGATAACCAGTGTAATTTGGATTACCATTAGTACCATCCAGTTGATACCAACCGGAAATTGATGTTGAGGTATTTGCCATAACAAGTTTAGTGTTATTTGTGACAATTTCTAATTCAAGATTTGCTCCAGAAGCAGTTTGAATTATTATCGTTGATCCTGCTTTAGTCGCATTGAAGAGAGAATTCGAATTTATCACTTGAGTAAATTCACTTACAACTGTATCTAATCCATTGGTTTGCGAGCCTGTAGTTGTGTAAGAAATTACTTCTCCATTCAACTTAATCGCATACACCTCTGATACATCCGAATTATTTCCATTAAATGAGACTCGCTGTTCCGAAATAACTTGATTTGAGATTTGTTTTTCCCATTTGAGCTCATATGGTGGAAGGGGAAGGGTGGGATCTTGATTTTCTATAGTAATATTTATTTCTCCATCCGCCGAATCTGCACCACAAGTTACGGGGTTTGAAAGCTCAGATCCAGTAGCACCACCTGCTCCTTTTATCAAAAGTTGATTTAATTCTCTTGTAAAAGTGAATTCAATGGGCACCTCATTTCCGTTTGCGTCCTGCACCTTACAGCCATTGCTATCTGTTATAACAAGCTCGTATCGACCAGGGTACGCTGCAAAATTAACATTAGTACTTAATGAATTTATTTTTACTGGAGCAGATAAACCATCTTCAGGATAGAAAGTCCATTCAAGACTGTAGTAAGTTTCACCATTAAGATTTTGATATGGTTCACCCTCCTCAATCAAGAAATGGTCAAAGAACTCACCCTGGTAAGTTTCAAAACATGGGTCTATTTCAAAACTAGTTTCGCCTGAATAAATAATAGAGCTTGCTTCTTCAACGGTAAAACTAAGAACAGCTAAACACTGGGTTTGAAGGTTTTTAACGACTAGTTCGTAATCATCTGGAGCCAAACTTTCTATTGTGACTAGATTCGTTCTTAAATTAGGAGAATAACTATTCCCAACAGTGGATGCAGTTGTTCCAGTGCCAGTTCCTGTTGAAGTAGCTGTTCCAGTTGATGTAGTGGTTCCAGTTGAAAAACTCACAGATCCATTAACTGTACTCTGCAGAACTACTGAGTTCAACGAAAATTCAAATGCAGAAGGATCTGGGACTAGATCATATGTTCCATTAGATAATTTAAATGTTAGGACGGATTCTGAGACTAAGCATGTGATTTCATCAAATTCAATATTCGCGAATTGCAGACCTTGAGGATTATCAATTTTAAACACAGAACCTCCTTGGGTTGAGTTTTGTACCAATGTTCCCCCACAACCTGACCCATCTTTAATAATAGCCCTATAGTAACCAGCTTGAAGATCTTGAATTACCTCTTGTCCAGCTAAACCAGGAACTTCTATCCAACTTGATTCGGCAATTTGAGTAATATTTGAAACTGATATAATTAATGTGTTAGCAGATGAACTAGTACCGGTAGGTGTTGTAGTCCCAGTTGATGTTGTAGTCCCAGTTGATGTTGTAGTCCCAGTTGATGTTGTAGTCCCAGTTGATGTTGTAGTCCCAGTTGAAGCACTGCCTAAAGTGGAAGCACTATCTAATATTGTTCCTTTAACTTGAATACTTGACCCATTTAAGGTAGCAGTATATAAGGGATTTGCATTAATTTTATTAGCCAAATTAGCTGCTACGTCTTGAACTGAAGTTACTGATGCTGAAGAAGTTGCATCAAAAGTATTACCATCTAAAACCACACCAATTGTACTTAAATCTACACCTGTTGCAAATCCGTTTAAGGTTATAGTAATTGCATTTAGGTCTACTGAGGTTTGTCTTTGCCATAAAGGATATCCCCCTACTTCACCATCTCCTTTATCAAAAGTTGTGATTTTTATACTAGCACCTGTGATACCGTTATTAAAACTATCTGCAGCGCAATCTGCAGCCTCTTCAATTATTGCAGTAGCTCCCAAATTATCCGGTGCTGAATTATTCATAGTTACAGTTAATGGGCCATCTCCTGTACAACCGTTTGCATCAGTGACTGTTACTGAGTAATCCCCTACTAATAGTAGATTGTCGATAATAAAACTTGAATTTGAACGTATATGAGAAGTATTTAATTCATAATTCCCTCCAGGACCAACAACATTAACTTGATATACAGTATCTGGATCTATGACTCCGCTTACTGTGGCTGCAGCTCCTCCACTTACATTAACTTGAAAAGATCCAGTTCCTCCAGTGCATGGAATTTCAGTTATTGTTCCCTCTGAGAGAGAAAGAGCTCCTCCAGCTGGCTCCGTTATAATAACGGTTTCAGCAATTTGATTTGCTGCTCCACAATTGTCAGGAGAAGAATCTTTAACTACTATGTTATAAGTTCCAGCAGGTAGACTTCCAACTTGGATAATACCATCGGTGTCAGATGTTGATGGAATACCTCCAGTTATAGTGTAGAGGTATGGAGCGACACCACCTGTTACATTAATATTAATACTTCCATTTGTGCCTCCTGCACATGTTACGTTAGTTTGAGAAATACCCTGGTTCTCGACCAGTGTTACTGGTGTGGGACCAGTAATAATAAAATCCTGAGATCCACTAGCACAGCCATCTGCCTGAGCACCGTCATATACATATACCACGTACCTACCAGATGAGCTAAGTCCAGCATTTATAACATTATCAGGAATTAAAATAGGATTATTATTACTTAATGCTATTGTAGAAGATATTGTTCCTGTAGTGGTTGCGGGTGTAAATTCCCATGCGTAGCTAAATGATCCAGATCCACCAGAAACCACAACTTCAAGTGTTCCATCTCTTCCATCTGAACATGAGTTAATTATCCCCTCACTTGTAACTGCTCTTGTTAAACTGACATCAGTCACAATAGCTTGAACCTCAATAATCCCAATTGTGGTTGCAGTACATCCAAGATTTTGATCAGTAACTGTAAGTTTATATAAACCAGCAGCAGCCCCTATAACATTTTGGGTATTGTAGGTATTGTTTGTTGTTAGATTTCTCCATTGGTAGTTATAATAACCTGATCCTCCACTGACAGCAGTATTTGCAGTTGTTATATTACCACCCTGACCAAAACATTGTTCAGCGGTAGTAGAAATATCTCCCTCATTAATTGCAATATCAGCACTTAATGGACCAATATCTAAGTCTAAGGTTGAGCTACAGGTATTATCATTTACTTTGAGACGATAGACAATTCCCTCTTCAAGACCTCCAAAAGTTGCAGTTATCGTTTCTGAGTTTGAGGATGAGATACTGAAATCTTGTCTACCGAAAACGATCGTATAATTATTTGAAACATCTTGTTTGTAAAGAACGGCTGAAATATCATCATCCGAAGCAACTGCTAATTGTGATGGAGTTAAATTCACATCAATGGGTATAGAAATAGAACGGTCACAAGTCTCTGATACCGCTCCTAAAATGGTGTTTGGCTCTTCAATAGTAAATGTATAACTCGTTGTTGCTGAACAACCGTTTGCGGATATACTTAAAAAGTAATTACCTGCAGAAACATTTTCTAAACTTGAATTTGATCCAATTACTGCACCACTATCATTGGTCCACTCAAACTGATAGTTTAGCATTTTGTTAGCTCTGGATGTTGAAATATTTACTGTATTTGTTACAGTAGAGATAATGGTTCCGCTAGTCGTAAAGGCAACTCCAGCATTTTCTGCTATTAGTTGTAAATAAATTTGGCCGCCACTTTCAAGTATATTGCTGCCAACACTTACACTTGATGAATTAGGGCCAAAATCAATTCGGTCTTTTAACCCTTCTAAAATTGTTCGAGTAGCTGTGTCTGATGTTACAATAGAGGTGAAAGTAATGTTATTAATTATTACTTGTACTTGATCCCCTTGTTCTAAGGATGCGCTAGCCACAAATGAATAAAGATCAATTTGACTTACAGCGACTTGACCCCCCTGAACTCTGAGGGCAAATTCAGCTTGTGTTGCGGTAGGAATGATTATAGAACCATCGCTTAATCCATTACAACTAACATCGGTAACGTCATTTTGTTGAATATAATTTTGATCGACAGTAGGTCTTGAGGAAACCTCAATACTTCCAGTAAATGAATCCGTTAATGTACAAATACCGCTATTTGTAGAGGCAGTCACAACATAAACATAAGTAGTCGCCTCTGCAGGTGAGACTGATATATTCCCTTCTATTTTATATTGTTCTTGATTGACAACTGCTGTTAAAACTGGCCCAGGCTCAGATGCATTAGGTAACAAATTACCACTAATGTCATACCAATCAATCTCAACCGTATCTGGTGTGCCAGAGCTAAATGAGAATTCTATATCAACTATTGGATCTCCTGAACAAATTGCGTCTCCACCAATCTGATTTCTTACAGCTTGTGTGTCAACACTAATAGATAAACTAGGGAGTACAGTAAATTGACCAGATAGGGAAACATTGTTAACATCACAGTCATTCCCATTTGTTGTAATGGTGTAGCTATATGTTGTTGTTGTGGTCACATTAGCGCTTATGTTACCAAGGATGGAATATACATCAGAGTCAGTACTGCTTTGAACCAAATTGAGACCAGGATTTACCAATGGTAACCAGGAAATATTATATCCTGTTGCCCCTCCCGACAAACGGAAGGTGACAGAATCTACAGAACTACCGTCACAAACGGTTTGACTAAAAGTAGCAGCAGTTGAAACAGGAGTGATATAATGATTGGGCTTAACAATTATGGTTCCTGTTATTGTAGATGCTGGTCCACAACTGTTTCCAGTTGTGGTTATGCTGTAAGGGTATGTTGTGGTTTCGGTAACACCACCTGAATTTATTACACCCTGAATCGTAAGTGAATTACTTGCGTTTACAGAAGGCTGTAAAATACCACTTGGTTGCTTATCCGTCCAAATTAATCCAGTAATACCTGTTGCTCCACCGCTAAGCTGGAAGGTCACAGAAGCAATATTTGAGTTATCACATACGGTTTGATCTAGAGTAGTTGCTGAACTAGATAAGCTAATTACATGCTGAGGATTATAAATCAGCGTTGTTGTTTGAACGTCAGAAGTGCAATTTAATCCTGGTGATGAAACTGTTATTGCGAAGCTTGTCGTTTGGGTGATTGTTGATACTGGAATACCTGATATTTTTAAAATACCGTTCACTGGTGTAGCATTGGTTACTAACATCCTTCTCTCTCTGTAGGTTTCATTTTGTCCAGAAAGGATTGTTTGATTAGCACGATCATAAGGATTAATTCTCACCCAGAAAACGAAATTTTGATTAGAGGCCTCTATTGTTATTATTGAACCATTTGTTGTAGCTGAAAGCTGAGCACTAGAATTTAACTTTGTCGCTAATTCGGAAGCGATGTGAGTTGTGGATTCATTGCCTGTTAACGAAACATATTGATGCGTTTCAATTGAACCATCCTCTTTTACAATCTCGACTTGATAAACTTCATTGACCTGAGTTGCTGTTGCTACAATGGTCAATTCAACTGATGGGGTTGAGAGATAACTAATTGTAGAACTCAAACCTAAAGATAATACTGAAGGCGAGGATGTAAAGGTAAGTCCATTGACTCCTTTAAATCCATATTGTAAATTGATTGTGTCAGAAGCACATAATGTTTCTGTGACACCTCCAGAAATTCTTGTGATTTGTTCTTCAGGGTATACAACCACTGTACCTGAAATCGAATCCGTTAGACAAGCATCTGGATTAGTTGAAAGTGTTGTTAAGGTATAATAATAAACTGTTGTTGTTGTCGCATCCGTTGTTGGTGTCCCAGTAAGTGTCAATGTTTGAGTGCCTGCAGTTGGGAATAGCGCCATGGTGGGACTAAAAGTGACTCCTGCTGGTGTTCCAGTGCCCCACTCTAATGTATATCCTGTGGCGGCCCCTGTCAACATGAAAGTTGTATCATCTATTGCCTCTCCTTCACAAATTTCTTGTTCAGTTGAAGTTGAGGTAAGTGTAATCGCTTGTTGGGGGTTGATAATCAATTTGACTGTTTCAACAGCAGCATTACATTGGTCACCATTAGTTGCAAATGTTAGTGTGTACGATGTTTGTTCTGTCAAAGTTAGTGAAGGAGTGCCACTGATGGTAAAAATACCTTCTACAGGAATGGCATCAGTAACAATCATTCTTCTTTCTCTGTAAGTTTCTACTTGGCCGCTTAAAATACCTAAATCACTATTAAATGGGTTTATTCTGACCCAAAAGACATAATCTGGATTATTTGCCTCAATTGTTATGACAGCTCCCGTGGTTGAAGCTGTCAAAATTGTACTTCGACTGTTAATGTTTAACGCAAGTTGTTCGGCAATATGTGTGGTAGATTCTGTTCCTAAGGGTGCTGTATATAAATAGGCTGCTGTATCACCATCAGGTTCAACAATTTCAATTTGATAAATTTCATTGACTTGAGTAGCTGTGGCAACAACAGTTAATTCCACTGAGGGAGAGGCAGTTGTATATGAAACCGAGGTGCTCAAACCTGCTAATTCGTTAAAAGTAGCCGTTGATGTTACTGAGGGAACATTTATTCCCGTGAATCTATACTCTAGAGTATATGTATCTGTCAGCGTGCAAAGTGTCGTGGTTACAATCCCACTTGTTCTTATTAGCTCATTGTTTGGGTGAACCACAATAGTTCCTGATATCGAATCCGTTTGACAAGCGTCAGGATCAGTAGAAAGAGTGGTTAGGGTATAATAATATACAGTTGTTGTTGAAGCGTCCGTTGTTGGTGTTCCACTAAGTGTCAATGTTTGTGTGCCTGCAGTAGGGAATTGCGCCATGGTGGGGCTAAAAGTTATTCCTCCAGGTGTTCCAGTACCCCACTCTAATGTATATCCAGTTGCGGCCCCAGTCAACATGAAAGTTATATTGTCTATTGGCTCTCCTTCACATATTTCTTGTGCAGTTGAAGTTGATGTAAGTGTTATAGCTTGAGGTTCATTCAGAATTATAGTTACTGTTTCAACACTTGAGGTACATCTTTCACCTGTAGTAGTAATTCCAAATGTGTAGGATGCTTGTTCTGTTAATATCACCGAAGGGATTCCAGTGATAGTAAAAACACCTTCCACAGGGATAGCATCAGTCACCAACATTCTTCTTTCTCTATAAGTTTCTACTTGTCCACTTAAAATATTTCCGTCATTATCTGGCGGATTTATTCTAACCCAGAACACAAAATCCGGATTATTAGCCTCAATTGTTATTACTGCTCCTGTGGATGAAGCTGTCAAAATTGTACTTCGATTATTAATATCTAAAACAAGCTGCTCGGCGATGTGCGTAGGAGATTCCGTTCCTAAAGGAGCTGTATATAGATAGGCCGAAGCTTGGCCGTCAGGTTCAACAATTTCGATTTGATAAATTTCATTTATTTGAGTAGCAGTCGCAACAACTGTTAACTCCACCGATGGTGACTCTGTGGTGTAAGATACAGAGGTGCTAAAACCAACCAGTTGATTGAATGTCTCTGTCGCGGTAATTGTTGGTGGGCCAATCCCTACAAATCTGTACTGAAGTGTGTAAGTATCTGTGAGAGTGCATAATGTTGTAGTTACACTTCCTGTAATTCTAGTCAATTTTTCTTCGGGATGAACAACTAAAGTACCAGAGATAGAATCAGTTGAGCAGATATTTGCTGAGTCTGTTGTCAGGTAATAATAATAAAGAGTTGTCGTTGTGACGTCGACATTTATTGTCCCCGAGAGGGTAAAAGTTGTTTGACCAACTACATTTCCAAATTCAGGAACAAACACTATACCATTAGGTTCACTCGGGAACCATTCAGGTTGCAAGTAGTCGGTTGCTCCTTGAGATAAAATAAAGTCAATATCCTCAAGTCTTACCCCATCACATACCTCTTGTGTTAAAAGCGTAGGAGTGGTAGTTTCAATTTTGTGATTTGGCGAATAATGGAAAATTATATCATAATTTAACACGCATTCAGCTGAAGCAGAGGTTGTGCTAATTACAAAACTATGCACTTGTTCTGGGCCAGCCCCCACATAACCAGTAAAGCTACTATCTGTTTCCGATAATGTGTTAGATAGATTTCCACTAATGGTCAAAATACCATTAAAGTTTTCTATAGTTGGCTGTCCAATCCAATATTTTGAAACATCAGGAGTATTCGAGGAAATATGGAATCTTTCTCCTTTATTTATACCACTAATAGTTATAGTGCTTGAGTTATTCAATGTAACTGCTGTTGCCGAAGCTACTTTAGAAGAACCTTCAATAAGAGCGGCTAATGAATTAGTTAATTCACCTAATGTTTCTGTATTGTCAGCTTCATAAATATAATCTACATAATCAATACTTACTATGTAACTATTGTCGGAGTCATCTACAAATAAATTTCTTGGAGTTATTCTAATTGTTGCAGTTTGAACACTTGTTGTATAACTTGCTGTTAGACCAACTGGCAATGAACTTGCATCAATACCTGTGACAGAATAACCACTAACATTAAAAATCATAGGATCAATTTCGTCACCCTGACAAATGCTTTGAGGCATAGTTGTTGAAGCTGGTTTTGTAATTTGAGCCTCTTCTGGAATTCTGATAGTAAAATATCGAGGATCACTTGAGCACGTTTTCGAGGTAGCTTTAATCCATGCAGTGCCTGAAAACCCTGGATTCCATTCAACTGTAAAAGCATCTCTTCCGCTGATAGTGGATGTAGATGTGTTATTTCTAGCAATTACTGGCTCAATTTCCCAATCTACTAATTGGTCAGAGGTAAAAAGTGATGTAACAGTTCCAGTTAAGGGAATAGGGCAAGTAGGAATACCTACAGCATAGATATTAGGTAAGGCACTCTGAGGATTTATAGTATAAGTATTGCAAACCCAACCTTCATCATCATCACTTACATTATCACCATTTGCATCCCATGTACCATCGCAAGAAACAGCCCTCACGCATACATCAAACTGACCATAGAAACCAGGGTTCCATCGAACAGTTCCATATTCAGGATCTATTCCACCGTTCCATTGATAATTTTGCCCAGGTGCAGTTACTCCAGAACTTGAAGGATCATAATTAGAAATTTTCCATTCAAGGTAACCAAAATCATTAAATGAACCTGAAACTGAGGCAGAATAAAATGTAGTGTATAGATCATCAAAATTAAGATCTAATTCACAATCTGGAACTTCATCTGAATTGGCATCAAATTGTCCTGGAATTCCATTTTGAGTTCCATTACAATAAGTTCTCGTTAGGGGTGCTGGTGATCTTAAAGTTGGAAGACTAGCTACAGGATTCTGCTCACTAACAACATACAGTTCGACTTCATACCAATTTGAGAACGAATCATCGCAATATATTGATTCTGCGCGAACCCTCAAGGTTGCTGTTACCCCATTCGTCTGTGGTGTTGTAGTACCAAAGTTGGGATTAAATACAATATTTACGGCGTTATTTTGATTTGGATATAAATATTGAACATCTCCCAGAAGAAATTCCCCAGAAGCAGCATTCTCAATTTGTAGACTAAAATAACCTGCCTCACCAGCTGTATCTGCGGTCACCCTTATATCATTTCCTATTCTTTGGGCAGTAACAAAATTTAAGGCTTCAAAACTTAATTCAATGTTATCGACTAAATCATTATAATTCAATGTTGGAGTAGGAGTAGTATATATCTCAGTATCAGTGGTGACACCATCAGGTCCAGTTATTGTAATTGTGTAAACTTTACCATTCGTAAAACTTGTTGACCCCGAATGATTATTGACTGAAATTAGTGCCATCATATTTGTATCCCCGTCATTCATAAAAGTCATAGATTTAACTGCTGAAGTAGGACTCACATTCCAATCAAATCGGATATATCTTAAATCTGTATTATTTGTATAACAAGCTGCAAATTGATAGGTGACTTCTGGATTATCTGGATCCACATCTGGGTCATCTTGGCAAACAGTATTGTTGTACCAATCCCCATCATTTTGGAAAATTTGGAATCTTTCATTAAGCTCACGTGAACGGAAAGGATTATTTCTATAAATTATATCTGGAGTAGCTGGACCATCATTCACTTCAATTGAGTAATTCATAGTAACTAAATCTAAATTTTCATCGTCACAAGGTCCATATCCACGAATTTCTACAGATAAGCTTGAATGGGCTAAGGTTGTCGGTGTGCCTGTAATTGAAAATCGAGTCGTCCCAGAAACTGTCCATTCCCCTCCAGAATAAGATGCCCCTCCAGTTCCAATAGGGTTTACTTCATATACTGCATTAAGATTTCTTATTTTAACCTCGTCATAATCTCCAACAACTTCAAATTCAGCTGTTTGAATAGCATTATTTACACATACAATTTGACTTGTCGCAGGGCCAGAAACTTGATTAATTTGGAATGTTTCATTAACTACTAATTCAAAAACATTACTGTAAACAGTACAAAAATCGTCTGAAGCACTCCTCGAAAGAATCTGGACATCTAAAAATTGGGTTGGAGATGGTGTTAATGTTATCCCTACATTGTTACTATAATTGTCAATTACAATTATATTTTCGTCAGGGTAATATTGTGCATTATAACCAGGTATACCAGAAGCTACATTATTGATGGCAGCGGCGAGAGCACTTCCGATTTGATCTGTTGTACTTATTGTTGCTGAAGTTTCAACCTGAGTAGTATTTCCATCAATCATTATTCTATAAATCTCACCAAATGATATACTTTCCGAGGTTGGAGTAAGCAAAATATTTAAGGAAGGAGACAAAGTGGTAGGTGTTGGGGTCGTACTTCCACTTGTAATTTTAACCCTGTAAAAAGTAGTCCTTGTCGGAGTATTTGAAGTTCCAAAACTTAGGGTAACATTACTCGTCGATGATGCAACTTCACTCCAGGAAATTCCATCTATAGATTCTTCCCAGGTATAGGTCACAACGCTTGCTTCAGGAGCGGTAGCATTTAGTAAAATTAATTCTGCAGGTATGTCACCCTCGCATACAAAATAATTCAATGGGTTTGGATCGTTGACGGTTAGATCGCCATGCAAAATTTCCGGTGCAATAGTGATTGTTACAACATTACTAATTGCAATACATCCTGTTGCACTACTATCATATGTTTTTCGTCTATACAAATAACGTGTCACTTGATCTGAGGGATTTGCAAAAAGAGGGGGTGGCTGGTAGTTCCGGCTATTTTCTCCAGTTATTTCAATATAATTACCCAGTGTACCATCAATTTTATATTCCCATGTGTAAGATACAGCTCCAAATTCACTATTCCCGTTTGTACTCAGTCCTTCTCCTAAGGCGCGCGGTTGTTCTCCATTACAATAGACTCCGGATGGAGAAATATCCAATGACCCTGCTGAAATATCGTTTATAGCAAGTGTAAAGAAATTTGATGTAGTATCTGAACAAGTTCCTGCAGCATTGCTAGTTATTCTTCTATAATAAAGTGTTTCAGTAGACGTTATTGTAGGTTCGAATGTTGCATTATTTGCATCGCCTATGTCTTGCCATTGGAATGTTGCTGTAGCTACTTGCCATTGGTATTCTCCCAATGAAGCGCCAGTCACACTTATAACAGGAGCAGATGATCCAATATCAAAACATTGACTTGCTGTTGCTACAGTAAATGACCCACCCTCAATATTATTTACTACGATGCTGTAAGTCTGAGGTGCTGGTTCACTGCACATTGGAGCACCTGCAAAACTTAAATAAGCTACTCTTCTATATAGTCTACTCTCCCCAATTGGTCCTCCGAATTGATATGAAAATGATGTTACCCCAGTTCCAACCCAATTAGTGCCACCATCAGTAGAATATTCCCATTCATAAGATATTACTCCCGAATTTGTAGTAGCTGACACATTATTACTTATTGTTGAAGGAATTTCTGTTCCACATACAACTTGAGGACTTGAAGTTGTATTTATAGAACCTGGATCGAGGTTCAAAATATTTACGGTCAGACTATCTGTAACAGAACAGGCTGAAGTATAAGAAACAGTTACTGTAATAATATCCCCATCAGCTAAGTTGTTTGTTGGTACTGTTATAGAATTTGTTGAGGTCGGAGAACCAGCCAAAGGATCTAATGTAGGAGTGGATGTACTATACTTACTCCAGTAGTATTGTGCCCCAGAAACTTCATTAACAGTGAATGTAATATTTTCATCAGTACAAATCGCATGTGCTACAGGTGCATTTGACGTCAAATTTATAGTTGGCGCAGCAGGAACTGAAATATTAACTATTGTTTCGGTAGCACACCCGATCGGAGTTTCAATAACGAGACGGAGCCTATCACCGTCATTGAAAGTTCCAGATGCAACTTGGTAATTGACTGTTTGTGTGGCAACCAATGAGGCATTTATAAACCATGTAAAGGAATCTGTACCCACAAAACCATCTGCAGTAAATGAAGTAACCTCTTCTTCACAAACGCTCAAACTTGTAATAGGTATTCCACCAACTTTAATTAAAGGAGTCCTTTCGTCATCTACTTGAATTGTTATTGGATTCGAATTAGCATCATCACAAGTTGAAGATCCAATTCTAGCGTAAGCTCTTCTTACAAAAGTGGTAGTTTGGTTTAATGTTCCGGGATCATAATTTTCTCCAGTATGTGCAGCACCAGTTCCAGTCTCAAGATAATCTGCCATTGAATCAGTTTTATAAAACCATTGATACGATATCGATCCATTAGTAACTGAGGCTACTCTTGAACTTCCTGAGTTATCGCCGTTAATTACTGACGGATCACCTCCTTTACAAATCAGCACATCACTTGCATCAGAAAGTGTTATTGAGCCTGTACTTGCTAATTGGGGGACAAGAACTGTTAAAGATCTGGTTGATGTACAACCTGAAGAAGATTGAACTTCAATGCGGACTAAAGTATCAACTGTAATACTATTTGTACTTATCGATGCTGTATTTGTTTGTGCTACTAAAGCCCCTCCTATATAATAAGTATAAGTAGTAGTCCCAACAGGTGCAGTAGTAAGAGAAGCAGTAATTGTAATCAATTCACCTGAACATATAGCATTTCCTGCTTTGTCTGTTTCAATGAAAAAGCTTGGCGGTTCAACTTTGGTTATTTGTTGTTGTACAATGGTGGTTGAGCAACCCGCAGAAGTAATAGCGTAGACCCTTAAAAAATCTCCATCCACAAATTCGGTTATATTAGTAGTAAAGGGTAATCCAGTTCCTGTTGCAGTCCCTAATGTCCAACGATATTGATCATCACTATAAGGACCAGCTGCATTAAATTCAACTAATGGGGCATCTTCGCAGAAGCTAAAACTACCAGTAGTAGATATTATTATTGGATCAACAGTTGCATCTTGAACTTCAATTAAAACAAGGTTTGAAATAATGTAATCATCTGCTGATACTGGACAGTCTACAGAACCTCTAGTGGCAAAAGCAACCCTTCGTATTGAAGTATTTTCTGAAAAAGTTAATAAAACTGTGCTAACTAAGTTGGTAGTCGTTACATTCACACCTCCATTTTGAATATTTATCCAACTAGCATCACTTACCCCTTTCCTTTGCCACAAATATGTAATACTCGCCGCTGAACTATCTGGTGCTAATGTCGCTGATGCAGTACTAAGACTACTGCCATCGCCTATTATATCTGCATTCAAACCATCTCCCAAACAAAGAGTTAGGGATGCTGTAGTCGATATGGTTCCTCCTGAATTTAGTCTAGGAACAAATATTGTTACTGAAACTAGATCACTACATCCATTTGCATTTGTAACTTCTAAGGTTACAATTTTCTCTTCAGTAATATTAGTTAAAGTAAAAGTTGGAGTTGGGGAATTTGTAATAAGATTTGAACCACCGGTTGAAAAAGTATAGGTATATCCTGCCCCTGTAGGGCCAGCTGTTAATAGTACATCTCCTCCTGAACATATAATTGAAGGATTTGCATTTAGAGAAATTAATCCTAAAGAAGCAAAATCATCAACCTGTATAACAATTGAATCAGTATAAATACAACCATTATTATCTTGAACTTGTATAGAAACAGTTTCTCCATTATTTACTTGTAATCCACCACCTGACCCTGTAGTTGTAGTAAATGTTCTTGAAGAAGTCGAAACCTGTTGTCTTGCAGCATCACCATCAATTGTAAATGTATAAGTAACAGATCCACTTGCAGCAGCTACTGAAAATATGATTGGGGATTCGTCGCAATATTGAGTTAATCCTGAATTAGTTGTTAGACCAGGGTCATAAAGTGGATTAACATTAAAAGTAATAGTATTTGACTCAGCGTAGTCTGAGCATGTCGTCCCATCATTGGCTATACCATCACCATTTGTATCAATGTAAGCATAAGCTAAGCGTCTGTAACTTGTAGTTATTGTTAAGGCAGCAGGGTCAAACGTCGCTGTGTCTGTAGCCGACGCTATAGGTGTCCAGCTACCACCATCCACCTTAGATTGCCATACATAAGTCACACTATGTGTCGAACTTGCATCCGCAGAACTTACTATCGGATCAGGATTGTCACCATTACACAAGGTAGCGTCTGAAGCAGTGGTGAATGCGATTGTTCCACCTTCTGTAGCTTCAATAACTTCAACAGTCATTGTTACTGTCTCAGAGCATCCATAGTTATTGAAGGCTGTTAATCGAATTTCATTAGTGCCAGACAATGTGCTGGTTGTATATACGTTTCCAACAACTTCACCAAAAGCAGGAGGGTTGCCATTTACTTCAAAAGTATATGACACTCCACCTGAGGCTGTAAATTCAATTTGATCTCCTTTACAAATTACACTTCCGACAGGGTTAGTCGTTAATGAGGGATTAAGACCGGAGTCACTTGCTACTACAGTGATTGAAGAGGTATAAGTGCATCCTGAGGAATCTGTTACTAGGACACTTATTTGATCATTATTTGAGACATCATTTGTTGGGGTAGAGGTTGATGCTGAAGCAGTAGCTGCGTAGGTTCTAACTGAAGATGATTGAACTTGATTACCATTAACAAAGAAAGTATAAGTTGCTGCACCCGCGCTTGCAGAGACCAAAATATTTTCACCTACACAATATGATGATTCATTTGTGGTAAGTGTTAGAGAAAATTCGGGGTTAACTTCAATAAAAACTGGAACTGTAGCTCCATTTGATGTACAATTAAGATCAATATTTGATGCAGTAGCTACCCTTCTAAAGTATTTGTCAGAAAAAAATACTGTGGGAGTTATAGATGTAGATGTAGATGTTCCAAATAATTGCCAGTCTGTTCCATTAGACGAACTTTCCCATCTATAGGTTATTGAATTAGTAGAGCTGGCAAGTGAAGTTGAACTTATAGAACCCGTCATAGTAGCACCATAGCAAAGTTTACTATCATTCGAATTTGATAAAACAATCGATCCTGGATCTGTAATTTCGATTACTTTAATTGTATTGGTTCTCTCGCTAGAACATCCCTGACCGTTATATACTACTACTTTGACTTCTTGTCCATTTGCAATCCCAGCTGGTATAAATGTGTTCGAACTACTCTTGGATTGTTCTAATGTCCCTCCGACAAAAAATTCGTATTCTGTCCCTCCAGATGCAGTAAAAAGAATAGAATCACCGCTGCAAATTGCATCATTGGTTGCATTATTTGTTAATGTGGGATCGGGGAGCGTATTAATAATTACTGTTTGACTCACGGAACTAGTATTTGCTAGACATCCATTTGAATCTAATACTTCAATAGTGACTTTATCGCCATTAGATAGTGCATTTGGATCTGAGGGATCTGTGGAAAATGTTATAGTATTATCAGTAGCACTTTGTTGCTCGAGAGCCCCTTGAACAAAAAATTTGTATAAAGTTGCTGAGGCACCGGAAGAATTTATTTGAAAATAAATTTGGGCTCCTTGACATACAGTTGCAGAAGAGGGTGAAACTGATAATGAAAATATTTCCTCAGGATAAACTATAGCAGTTGTCCGATGTGCATCATTATCAGTATTTACATCTCCAGTTGATGAAACAGATGTGGTGGAAACAGTTATCGTTGAAATACCACGATTGCTAAAGTTTAAATTAGTAGAAGTTGTAAAATCATCTGGGTAGCGAAATGTTCTTGAACTCGTAGTAGTTCCGCTTGCGGTAAGAGAAACAAGGTTGGTAACTGTTGCAGTGAATAATGTTTGAGAATTGACACCTGTTATTTCTATAGTGAAGGATAATGTAGTACTTATATTATCACCTGAATCAGCATAATTTGTAACTGTAATATCTAAACTTATTGGATTAGTAGGGCAAAAACTGTATTCATCAGAATTTGTCTCAGTAGCTCCAACAACTGCTACTTTTGTAATGCCTAAATCCTGCCCAAAAGAGAAAAGGGCAAAGAAAAGCATACAAAAAGTTATCAGATTTGGGATTAAACTGCGCCTAATATGTATCAATTCCTATATATAGTATATAATGAACGAAATTAATTAATAATTATTGTTTAAATTAAATATGCCTCAGTGAATTAATATTTATTCAACTAGTTCACGTTTTAAAATCCATACAATTTTCATAAAAAACCTTTCTCTTTCATCCAATCGTCATTGTAAATTTTACCAATGTAACGACTTCCCGAATCGTGCAAAAGTACAACCACCACGTCCTCTTTTTTGAAATTGTCCTTTAGCTGTAAAAGCCCTTTTACTGCAGCGCCACAAGAGTTTCCCGCAAAAATACCTTCTTCACGAGCAAGTTTTCTTGTATATATGGCAGCGTCTTTATCAGTCACTTTTTCAAACTTGTCGATAATAGAAAAATCAACATTTTCAGGAAGAATATCTTCCCCAATACCTTCTGTGATATAGGGATAAATTTCTTTTTCGTCAAAAACTCCTGTTTCGTGGTATTTTTTAAACACCGATCCATAGGTATCAATGCCCCAGACCTTGATTGCTGGATTTTTTTCCTTCAAATATTTTCCCACACCAGAAATTGTGCCTCCAGTTCCAACACCCACCACGAAGTGAGAGATTTTTCCTTCAGTTTGTGCCCAAATCTCTGGCCCTGTTTGTTCATAGTGTGCTTGTGAATTAGCAGGATTGTCATACTGATTTACATACCATGCGTTGGGAGTTTCTGACCCAATCCGTTTTGAAACACTGTAATATGATCTTTCATCTTCGGGAGGTACATCTGTGGGGCAAACAATCACCTCTGCTCCTACACCTCTTAGCACATCAAATTTTTCCTTTGATTGTTTATCTGTTGAAACACATATCAGCTTATACCCTTTCACAATTGCTGCCAAGGCTAATCCCATTCCGGTGTTCCCTGAAGTGCCTTCCACTATAGTTCCTCCAGGTTTCAATCTTCCGTCAGCCTCAGCTTCTTCAATCATTTTTAAAGCCATTCTATCCTTTACAGAATTGCCTGGATTAAAGCTTTCGATTTTAGCTAACACTAAGGCATCGACATCTTTTGTGATGGAATTCAATCGAACCATTGGAGTGTTTCCAATAGTTTCTAAGATATTATTGAAATAATTCATTAAAGTAATAATACGAGTGCAAAGGTATTTAATTGCTTTGTTTTCTCTGAAGTTATAGTATTAGAAATTTTTATCGAAACCGTAAAACCTTTGCAGGTGTTATGCTGATGATGATTCTTGAAGGTAACCATAATAGCAAAGCGCTAATTAATAAGAAAATTAGATTTACTGCAAAAATTTCATAAAAAGTAAGAATTACGGGGGCTTTATCGACAAAATAGGTTTCTGGGTCTAATTGAATCCAACCCCATTGCTGTTGAGTAAAATAAAAAAGTAAACCCAAAATATTACCAATCAACAACCCCTTTGACATAATCACAATTCCATTATATAAAAATATATTTTGTATCATCCGATGAGGGGCACCTAATGCTTTTAAAAGCCCGACCATTCTAGACCGCTCAAGTATTAAAACTAAAAGTGCTGTAGCCATGTTAATGACCCCTACCAAAAGCATGATTATCATTATAACTAAGATATTAAAGTCAAAAAGAGAAATCCATTGAAAAATACTGCTATATTGATCATTCAGAGATTGAGCATCTAACTCAGGAGGCAAATATTGATAAATTTCTTCTGTTATATTTTCAATTTGGTTAGGCTCTTTTAAAAATATTTGATAGCCCCCGATTTGATCATTTCCCCATCGGTTTAGACGTTGAATTTGATTCAAATCACCCAAAATCAAATTTTTGTCAATGTCAGGAAAACCGGTAGAGAAAATACCTGAAACTGTAAATTTTCTTTTATTGGGTAGCCGTTGTGTGGTACTATTTTGAAAATAGGCTTCCACAGTTTCTCCAGCGTGTAGTTCTAATCGATCTGCAATGCGTTGTGAAATAACTATTTTGTCTGAATTGTTCTCTCCCCAATTAGGAATTTCACCTTCACGCATAAAATCTGAAAGTTCACTTGATTCAAAATTTGAATCTACCCCCTTGAATAAAATCCCTTCAAATTCTTCACCTGCTTTTAGCATTCCTGCTTTAATGGCAAAACCATACGAATAAATTATTGGGTTTTCAGTTTTCCAAATGCTAGAAAAATCTAGATTGTTCTCAAAAGAGAGCAATGAAATTTTTGATGAATTATTCTCAAATGGCATAACCACTAAATGGCCATTAAAAGCAGCTGTTTTTTTCCGAATCACTTTTTGAAGGCCTCTACCAGTTGCCACTGCAATGAGAATTGTTGTTATACCCAAAGCGACTGCAGTAGTTGCTATATTTATGATTTGGTGAGAAACACTATCTTTGTTTAAAACGGGTTGGCGCATTCTTTTAGCGAAAAACAAAGGAAGGTTCAAAATCATTCAATTTAAAGATGCATTTCAAAAGTACACTTTTATTTTGGGTTGCCGTTTGTGCGACAAATTGGGTTTTTGCCCAAGGAATGATCAAACCAGGTGCCCATCAAACCAGTAGTTTTATCCCCCTTTTAGAAGGAAAAAAAATCGGCCTTGTTGCTCATCAAGCAAGTAGAATTGAGACTGTTCATTTAGTAGATAGCCTTCTTGCACTAAAAATTGACCTAGTTCGCGTTTTTGCACCAGAGCATGGGTTTAGGGGACTTGCAGACAATGGAGAAAAAGTTGCTGACCAAATCGACTTACAAACAGGAATACCAATTATATCTCTTTATGGAAAAAACCGAAAACCTCAACCAGAAATACTTCAAGATATTGACCTTATGGTCTTTGACTTGCAAGACGTTGGCACTCGATTTTATACCTACTTGTCTACCCTTCATAATGTGATGGAAGCCTGTGCTTCAGAGGGAATTCCTTTGTTGGTTTTGGACCGTCCAAACCCAAATGCACATCTCGTTGATGGCCCTATCCTTAATTTAAAATTCAAAAGTTTTGTGGGCATGCATCCAGTGCCGATTGTCTATGGCATGACTATTGGCGAATACGCTCAAATGATCAATGGTGAAAAGTGGCTCGATCAAAACCTAAAGTGTGATTTAACTGTTATACCAATTCATAATTATTCACACAACACCCCTTATATTCTACCTGTGAAACCCTCCCCAAACTTACCAAATACTCAGTCAATTCATCTTTATCCTAGTCTTTGCCTGCTTGAACAAACAGTAATTAGCGTTGGAAGAGGAACAGAAAAGCAATTTCAAATCTATGGCCATCCTGACCTTCCTCCAAGTGATTTTTCATTCATTCCACAACCAAATCAAGGGGCAAAACATCCAAAACATAAGGGTATACTTTGTTATGGCAAAGACCTCACCTTTGTAGAAGCTCCGAAAGGCATAAAATTGACTTGGCTTATAGAAGCCTACACACTTTTTGAAGAAAAAGAATCCTTTTTTTTAAAAGGTTTTACAAGAATTGCAGGAACTGAACTACTCCAACAACAAATTGAAAATGGTCTGTCTGAATATCAAATCAAAAAAAGTTGGAGTAAGGACCTGAATGAATTTAAGAAAATTAGAAAAAAATATTTGATATATCCTTAAGGAATATTTAAATATTTATGTGTTTGAAGAGAAACTTTCCACTGAGTGTTCTCCAACACATAGTCTACCATTAAAGGCATAATAGCATCTCTCCGGCTCCATTCAGGCTGGAGATACAGGTGACATTTAGAACTCACTCTTTGAGCTTGCTCAGCGGCGAAACGAAAATCATCTTTGTTATAAATGATCACTTTTAATTCATCGGCCCGTTGATAAGCCTCTTTGTTTGGTAACTTATTTTTTTTTGGAGATAGAC
>OZSS01000142.1_pt1:0-25000 | contig 31749 bp, 29 predicted proteins | sample 1779911 | NCBI WGS metagenome assembly OZSS01 (sample SAMEA2603589, study PRJEB24840) | metagenome | biome: Water; feature: Photic zone; material: Seawater sample | place: Mediterranean Sea | collected 2013-11-12 | depth 10 m
CTTTTGAGGTAGTTTTTTTCGGAAAATAGTGCAGGTCCCACGCATAGGTAACCAGCTAAATTTTGTCAGAAACGCGTGTGTTTTAAAAAATATTGGTTTTTTATTTAATTTTATATGAAGTAGTTTTTTTTAATAAATCACGAGGCTCACGATTATCTGCTCTACGTGACTTCTTTTTATTTTCTTCAATCCTTTGATTTCTCTTTTCAACAGGATTCAGTCCTTTAGGTTTTATTTTTCCTCTATTTTCCTTCGATGTCATTCTGGAATCTATTTTGAATTTACGATTCCTTTTACTAGACTCTCTGTTTCTTTCCTGCATTATTTAAATTCGTTTATAATCTATTTAACAATTCAATGAATTCTAACGATACTACAGCATTAACTGGGGTTTTAGAAAAAATAGTATTTTTTAATGATGAAAATTCTTACTGTATTGCTGAATTATCGATCAATAAGACAAACAAAAAAGTTACAATTATAGGGACATTACCCAACATTCAATGTGGAGAAACCCTTAGTGTCAAAGGAGAATGGTTAGAACATCAGAAACATGGGAAACAACTTAAAGTAAGTCAATTTTCCACAAAATTACCAGCATCGATTTATGGAATCAAAAAATACTTAGGAAGTGGATTGATTCGTGGCATAGGGAAATCTTACGCCGACAAGATTGTAGATTATTTTGGCACAGAAACTATTAAAATTATCAGTTCTGAAAGTGCACGACTCTCAGAAATCCCGGGTATCGGTCAATCCAGAGTGAAATCAATCAAAGCTGCTTGGGAAGAGCAAGTTGCAGTAAGGGATGTCTTACTATTTCTACAAACTTACGGAGTTACCCCATCACAATGCTTAAAATTAGTTAAAAAATATGGCATTAACACAAAACGGATTATCCAAGATCAGCCTTATAAAATTGCCGAAGAAATCGACCGCATTGGATTCAAAACCGCTGACCAATTAGCTCTAAATTTAGGCTTTTCCACAAATTCTAAGGAAAGGATTGATGCTGGTATTCAACATACCGTAAATAAAATTCAAGAAAGTGGCCATACCATTGCTTTGATCCCGATGCTTACTGAGCAGGCCTCGCAATTATTAGGGTTGGAAAAAAGGTTAATTGGGAACCGAATCGAGGCCCTCATTAAAGATAAAAAACTCTATGCAATTCAGGCCTATGATTCAGAGGATACGTTTCTAGGTCCAGCGGTACAAAGCCCAACCTATGCATTCTATGAAGCAAGAATTGCTGAAGCAATTCATCTAATATATAATTCGAAATCAAACTTACCTGATATAAAATTAGATTCCGCAATTAAATGGGCCCAAGAAAAAGCAGGGTTTCAATTTGAGTCTAAGCAAAGCCTTGCCGTACAAACCGCCTTATCCAATAAAATCACTATTATCACGGGTGGTCCGGGTACAGGGAAAACCACTATTTTAAGAGCGATTGTAGAAATCCTTTCCGCTAAAAAATGCAAAGTTATACTCGCTTCTCCAACAGGGCGGGCTGCACAAAGACTATCTGAAAGCGCTAAAAAGGAAGCAAGAACGATTCACAGGTTGCTCAAATTTGATCCTTCATCTGGTTCTTTTTTCCACAACAGAGAAAATTTATTAAGTTGCGATTGCATCATAATCGATGAGACAAGCATGGTAGACACACAACTTGCCGCTTCGCTCTTTGATGCGATACCGAGTACTGCACACCTTATACTTGTGGGCGACTCTGATCAACTGCCTTCTGTAGGATCAGGAAATATTCTTAGTGACCTTAAGCACGCTTCATTCTCAAAGGTTGTTCGCTTAGACACGATCTACCGACAGGCAAAAGAAAGCAGAATTATAACAACTGCCCATAATATTCTCAAAGGGGTCAATCAACCTGAAATGACTTTACAGAGCATGCATCATTTAGATCCTAAAATTGACTTCAACTTCATTGAAGCAGAGGACGATGAACGCATGCTCAAAGCCATTCTCTATCTCGTAAAAGATTACCTTCCTAAAGTTGACCCCACTCGAACTATTGATCCGATTCAGGACATTCAAATCCTTTCTCCTATGCATAAAGGGAGCGCTGGAATCCAAAATTTAAACGAAGCCCTACAAAACTGTCTTAATAATTCAACAAAAGCGAAGAGACGAATGGATGAGGAAAAAGATTACCAAAGTGCGAAACAAATTTTCTTTAAAGAAAAAACTCAAAAACCACTTCCTTTTGAAATTGCTTACGGAAACATTCAATATCGTATAGGCGACAAAGTCATTCAAACCATTAATAATTACGATAAAAATGTATTCAATGGAGATATAGGCATCCTTAAAGCCATAAGTGCTGATGCATCAACTGTAAGTATTGCCTACAACCAAAATCTGATTGAATACAAACGAAATGAGCTCTCCCAAATTCAACTTGCGTACGCACTATCAATTCATAAAAGCCAAGGCAGCGAATACCCGATAGTCATTCTTCCTTTAATGAAACAGCATTTCATTATGCTACAAAGAAATTTACTCTATACTGCGATTACTCGAGCCAAAGAAAAGCTATACATCATCGGCTCAGTTAATGCTTATTCCATCGCGGTAAAAAACAACAAGACCGATATTAGACGTACCAATTTAGCGAAAAAATTTAAAAAACTAATGGAAAATGATTAGAATTATTACATATTAATAATATTGTCCTTATTTTGAACGTTTCTAAATGTATCTAATCTAAATAAGTATTCTAATGATAATCTTAAAAAAATCATTTTTCAGACTGCTACTTGCGATTATACTGACTCAAGCAACGATTTGTATCTTAGAGGCTAGACCGATATCCTATCCGAATAGTTGGACCGTCATGCAGCAATATAATTGGGAGAAGACTACTGTTCACATCCACTACTCTCCAAATGCAAAAAACTCAATCGGTTTTCTCGGAGCCTACTACGAAAAAGAAAAAGATCGTTTATACTCCCTTCAATGGAACCACCTTATCTTTAGGAAAAATCAAAAAAAATCTCAGTCAAATCTCTATTCTAAGATTCACTTGGGTCGCTTGAACAAGGAGATAAGCCAAACAAATGTCTTTCATAGTGCTTTCAACCTCTCTTATGATTGGGAAACAAGAAAGCATTTTTTACTGTATGCAGCAGAAGTTGAATACACGGATGATATTGGCTTAAAATCCACTACTTTTCATCAAAAAACACGAATAGGAATAGCTCCTTATGTAGCACCCTACGGAAAACTACATACTTGGGTAATGCTCCAATTTGAACACCATCCAGACGATTCAGATTCCGATAATCATTTTATTTTAACCCCTATGCTTCGATTTTTTAAAGGCGATTACCTTTGCGAAATTGGATTAAATTCAAATAATCAAATATTATTCAACTCAATTATTAGATTCTAAAAATGAAAACTATAACCTTAATTCTCAGTATTTTCTTAAGCTCTCTTAATTTTTTATCGGCTGAAATTTCCGAAAAAAACAACTTTGACATTACAATCCATGTCAAAGGACTCGTTTGTGATTTTTGTGCCCGAAGTGTTGAAAAAACATTTAGTAAAACCGAAGTGGTGGAACGCATCAAAGTCGATTTAGACAAGGGACTTATTGAACTACAACTTACAGAAGGAAGCACGCTGTCGGATAAAAAAATTCAAAAGCTGATAAAAGCGAGTGGCTACGCATTAGAGTCTATAGAGAGAAATAAATGAAAAACGCTTTATCTTATTTCACACTTTTCTCTTCAACAGGCACTCTGCTTTGCTGTGCATTACCTGCTCTTTTAGTGACGATAGGAGCTGGAGGAGTGATGGCTTCAATCTATGCAAATGTTCCCGGTTACATAACTTTTGCCCAAAATAAAAACCTCTTATTCTTACTTGTAGCAGTACTGCTATTAATTAACGGCCTGATTTTATGGCTAAACCGAAATGCACCCTGTCCAGTAGACGCTACGAAAGCAGAGATCTGCATGAAATCTCGTAAAATAAGCCGTACGATTTATTTTATATCATTAGGGATTTATTGTGTAGGATTCTTTTTTTCCTATTTAGCGGCTAAGTTGATTTAGTTGTTAAACTTGATCCTTCTGCATCAATTGATCCATAACAACTGAAGCCAAGGTAAACCCAATAGTCCCCGTCAACATGGATGAAGATCCAAATCCTGCATCGCAATTTAACCGATAGTCCCCACCTTTTTCTCTTTCACAACTTACAGTTCCATCCGCCTGTGGAAAAGAAGGCTCTTCTTCAGAAAAGACACAAGGCACATGAAACTTTTGTCGTTCAAACTTAGAAAAGCCATAGTCTCTTCTAAGACGTTTTCTCACCTGTAATAATAGAGGGTCGTTTTTTGTTTTCGCTAAATCTTTCACGACTATTTTTGTCGGATCTAATTTGCCCCCTCCCCCGCCACAAGTAACAATCGGTATTTTCCTTTTTCTTGCTTCCGCTATGAGTAACGATTTGTGCGAAACCGAATCGATTGCATCAACAATACAATCATAATCTTGAGACAATAATTCGTCCGCCGTTTGTTCTGTAAAAAATTGTGTTTTTTCAACAACCGTACACTCAGGAGCAATTCCAGATATGCGTTCTTTCAATGCTAAGGACTTAAATCGACCAACCGTTGAATCCAAGGCTTGTACCTGACGATTTACATTACTTAAACAAACTTCATCTAAATCAATTAAAGTTAATCGGCCAATGCCTGATCGCGCTAAAGCTTCTACTGTCCAAGAGCCAACACCTCCCAGTCCAACAATAGCTATGTGTGCTCTTGGTAATACCTGTAAAGCATGCTGACCATATAATCGCCCTAAAGCGCGAAAACGTAATAAATAATCGCTCATCTTTAAAATTTACAATAAAAAGCACTGAAAAATGTCATCATTAAATCAATCTAAAAATTCGCTTCCACTTTATCTTTTTTATGCCAAAGTACGGACATGGTAACATTAGAGTCAGTTATTTCTTATTGTCAAAAACGCTTAAGCATTGATTCGATAACCGACTTCGATAATGCATACAATGGTCTGCAACTTGAAAATAATGGCAGCGTTACAAAAATCGCTGCATCAGTTGACGCAGGCTTAATACCACTGCAACAAGCCTCACAAGCAAAGGCGGATCTCCTCCTCTGTCATCATGGTTTATTTTGGTCACCAATTACGCCAATTAAAGATCATAATTATAAAAAAATTAAAACTGCAATCGATAATAATATCGCTGTGTACAGCGCACATTTGCCACTAGATTGCCATCCCCAAATCGGTAATAATGCTCTTCTTGCTAAAGCACTTAACTTAGAGGTTATCGATACTTTTTTAGAATACAAAGACACCAACTATAGTTTTATTTGTCATCCTAATGGATGCACAAGAACCATGCTTACGGAACGACTTAAAGCATTATTTCCAGATACCTTTTCTTCGATACTTTATGGAAGCGAAACCCCTGAAAGAATTGCCATATTAACAGGAAGTGGTCAAAGCGCAGTACCCTACTTAAAAGCAAATAACATCGATACATTAATCACTGGTGAACTCAAACAGCAGCACTTTAATATGGCTCAAGAGTTGGAACTCAACTTATATCCTTGTGGTCATTATGCTACTGAAACATTCGGGGTAAAAGCATTAGCCGAGGAACTCGCAAATCATTTTAAAATCGAATGGACGTTTTTAGATCAAAACTGTTTAATTTAAATATCTCAAAAAAGTAATGAAAACAATAGCAATTATTAATGGACCCAACCTAGACCGACTTGGTGCGAGAGAGCCCTCAATTTATGGCGATCAAACACTTGCTGATCTAGAAAAGCAAATGACAGCTGAAGCTGAATCACTCGATCTCAAATTAGTGTTTCATCAATCAAACCATGAAGGTGTCATCATAGATACAATTAACAAAACACTGAGTGAATCAGATATTGCTGGCATTATAATTAATCCTGGAGCACTGACACATACTAGCCTAGCTTTAAGAGATGCTCTTTCAGGATGCGACATTCCTGCCATTGAGGTTCACATAAGTAATATTTACCAAAGAGAAGCAATCAGACAAACCTCGATGTCCGCACCTGCCTGCAAGGGAGTGATTTCTGGTCTTGGATTTGAAGGCTATAATGCAGCACTTCGTTTTTTGAATACCATTATTTAATTAATTCCTTAACTTCACTCGTTTCTTTACTTTCTGGATTTTCGAGTGCTACTAAATTGTTTAAATTACCAAAGTATTCGTGAATATCTTTTACAATATTCACGTCTTTAAAAGTAGAATCAAACAATTCTCTTTTTTCCGATTTTAGCATCTGGATACGCTCCTCTATTGTACCTTTAGTAATCATTCTATAGATAAAGACTGGCATTTTTTGCCCCATTCGATGGACACGATCGATAGCTTGATTCTCTACAGCTGGATTCCACCATGGATCCATAAGGAATAAATAATCCGCTGAATTCAAGGTCACACCTGTACCACCCGCTTTAAGGCTAACTAAAATGATAGCCGAATTAGGGTCCTCTTGAAATTCTCTAACGGGCAGACTACGATCCCTAGTTGACCCTGTAAGTTCATAGATATTCAACTCAGGGAAATGTTTATTTAAAACGGGCTTTAGGCGATCTATTAGTTTTACAAACTGACTAAAAATAACCACTTTGCGCTTTTTAATTCCATCAAAAGCTTCATTCAGGCGAGACAGTAAAACAATGATCTTTCCACTTTCTTCAGCATCAAAGTCCACCTCTGGTATAATTCCTGGATCGCAACAAACCTGCCTTAAACGAGTTAATAAAGTGAATAGACTGAGTCCCTTTTGCTCAACACTCTCTCCGGATTCATCGGTGATTAAAGCCAATTCCTTATTTAAGAAAGCATTATAAATAATCTTTTGCTGACCCTTAATTGGGCAAATCAAATCTACCTCCGTTTTTGCTGGTAACTCTTGAGCCACACGTTCTTTGAGTCGACGTAAAATAAATGGACTAATCTGTTTTTTAACATGATTGGAAAATTCTGATATCCAGTTAGCATTACCAGATTGTAGGGCTGTTTCAAATTCTTGCATCGACCCCATCAAGCCAGGCATCAAAAAATTAAAAATAGACCATATATCTAAGAGCTTATTCTCAATAGGTGTACCTGTTATCGCAAGGCGATATTTTCCGTCTAATGCATAACAAGCCTGACTTACCTTCGCTAATGGATTTTTAATACATTGAGCTTCATCTAAAATTAAATATTCAAAGGTAACTTCCTTTACTTGATCGACATGTCTTCTCAAAAGCGAGTAGCTAGACAACCATAGAACACCCTTCTCATTTTTAGGAAGGTGGTCCGATTTTAAAACCTGCACTTGTAGTTGGGGATACCAACGCTCTATCTCCATTTTCCATACAGGGACTACACTTGCTGGACAAACAATGATGCTTGATTGATTAAAGTCCGCGCAATGAGCAATCAAAGTGAGTACTTGAAGAGTTTTCCCTAAGCCCATTTCGTCAGCAAGTAAACAATGTCCTCCATTATTGAACATATGCTGCATCCAAGCTACCCCTTCTGCTTGATATTCTCTCAAAAAACTAGGTAAAGAATATTGGAGATTTTCATGCTTTTTCCTATTTTTTAACAAGCGATCTCTCCAACGTTTTAATTCCCCTGCTAAATCAAATTGTATCCCTTTGTCTAACCATAAGGAATAGAGCATATAACGAGGCCATTCTTTTAAATTCTTTTCATCAAAACTTATTTCCCAATTTTTAATCGCCTTTGATTGTTCATCTTGTATCGAAATAATTCCTTTACCTTTAATAAAATGTGTGCCCTTTGAATATTTGGTTAAATACTGAGCATCCTTCAAATCCATTAACTCTGAACCTAATCGGAATTGATAATTCATACGCATTTTACTACGCCCCGCACTTTCCGCACGACCCAAAATTTCTATCTCCTGTAGTCCTTGCGCCATTTCTTTAGCCCCTTGGTCTAAAGAAAATGAACCAAAAATACTTTCCCAACGTTTCTTAGCATGAGAGAAAAATCCTGCGATTCTTTCAAAATCTGATAAGAAGAAGTCGCCTTTTTCTTTCCTAAAGCGGAAGCCTACCTCTCGAGTCAAAACCGTTAATTGGACAATCTTCTCACGCTCTGACTCACTCACTGCTTCTGAATCACTTGCAAATACAGAATCCTTGTTGCCGAATTTATCGAGCCACCATGTTTTTAAAGTTAAGCCTCGATCAGTACCGAAAAATTCAAGAATTAATTTTCTTTGAGTACGCTTTTCTCTTTGACTTGCACTATTTTGCTTTCTTCCAATTCTCTTATATTTAGAGCTATTGTCACCCGTTTGCCTTTTTTGTTCTAACTCTATGGAAATTGGGCTAATTTCATCAGCAACTAATTCTTCAATTTCATACAAGCCTGCTGCAGCAATCGTATGTCCCAATTTTGTATCACTTGTCGAAGAACGTATTTTAAACGAACCATCCATCCAATCGACAATCGAATAATGTAAATCTTTTCGGGTAAAAGCATAATGGATCGTTGCTGCATCCTCTGACAATTCAATACCTTTAACCTCTCCTGATAAATAAAGCTTTCTTGCATCAGATAAAACCTCATCAGAAAACAACTCTTCCCAATCAATTTGGATATAATCAAACCATTTTTCGAGTGAGATTGAGTTGTATGAACGTGTCGGCTCTTTAGGAAACATAAAGTAAAATTAAATAATTTTTAATTTTACTGGGCAAGTTTTAATATCAGAAATTATAAAAAATTATATTTATTCCCAAACGCCTAAAGCATTCAATTGAACCAATGCTTTTTCACCCCAACCTTTATTCGCTGCAGGACTTGCAGGACTTGGATGCAAAATTCGCCCAAATTTGATTGATGGGATTTCTTTTAAAGCTGATTTTGCTCGTTCTTCAGCGAAAACACCCACACCAATCACCCACTCAACTTGCAAAATCTTAGCTACTGAGAGCAAATGCTTGTCACACAAGCGGTATAACTCGTTTGATTCTTCGACAGGTAATTTATCAGGTGTGCGATTTCTTCCAGATGTCTCCATGAATACCAATGGGCAATAATTTAAGACATAATGTGATTTAAAAAATTCTTCTGCAGAGGGGAATTGTTCTTTAAAGAAGCCCCACAAGCGCTGCCCACTCACTTCACTTCTTGGGCAATCAAATCCCTCAATCAATCGCTTAGGGTGCTCCTTCTTTGGTTTGCCAACCAGAGTATGTACACCGATCCAATCTCTCACATGTTGAATCTCACCAAAAGGGATACCCGTTTGTGCCATGCCAAAGGGACCTGGATTCATCCCCATAAATAAAACTTTCTTATGCGAATTACCCCATTTTTGAATATAAGCCTCATGTGCATTCCAAGCGTAAGACAACGGATTATAGATATGAGTAGTCGGTTCGGCAAAGTGCAACCTATCTACTTCACAAGACAACTCTTTCCCTGCACTTATTAACTGCTCTGCAATACTCATCTTAGGTCGATTGTTCAGAATCACTGTGACCCAAATCTTTTTCTGGTGAAACAAAATCCCGAATTAATTGCTTAAGGACTTTCAACTCAGGAAATCCTCCTTCCGTTTTTCTATCCCAAAAGACTTTAGAATTAGACGATACTCTAAAAGTTCCAGATTCTAAAGATGGTTTTAAAGTAACTCCTCCAATTTCACCCTCAAAAGTTATCAAGAGTTCTTGGGCGACCCAAGACGCACGGGTAAGCCAGCGACAACCTGTGCAGTATTCAACTGTTATCATTATTTTTTCTGATTCCATATTTCGAACGTATATTTCAAATCCTGATAGTTCGAATCTATTTTTGAATGACATTCAAAAGTAGATTCTTCAAACTTTGGAAAAAAAGTATCCCCTTCGTATGTGTCATTAATTCGCGTAAGGTGTATAGCCCCTGATAGGTTCAAGCTATCCCTATATATTGATTCTCCACCACATATCCAAATCGGCTTTTGAGAGGCTTCCGCTATTAACAATGCATCTTTCAAACTAGATGCATGATTTACCAGAGGATGATCTATCTTTGGAGCTTGATGACTCAGAACAATATAGGTTCGAGCATTATCCCAATCTGGCTCCTTGACCATTTCCTGAAAACTCAAACGCCCCATAATTAATATACCATTTCTGGTTTTCCTTAAAAAAATTTTCCAGTCTTCGTCGATTGACCAAGGTAAAACCCCATCTTTCCCAATCACATAATTTTCAGAAATCGCAACAATTTGATTAATACGGCTCAAGGGCCATAGCGAAGACTCTATTTGAGAAAGTTCCGATGTATCCAGAGCTTTTAGAAAATGCTTTGCTTGATTATCAAAAGAATCAATTTTAATGCGTAAATTAGGATTAATCGAGCACAAGGGCTTTAAAACAAAGTCACGCTTTAAAATATGAGGATGAGGAACTGTAAGAGTTGCCTCTGTTGAAGAAAAATCCTCATACCATAAAATATCTAAATCAATAATTCGATTTGTCCAAACATCCGTCTTAATTCGACCCATTTCTTGTTCGACTGCTTGGCAACAATCCAATAAATCCCATGGACTTAAATCCGTAAATCCTTCGATGACCGCATTACAAAAATCATTTCCGTCTTCGATCCCAATTGCCCTATTTTCATAAATTCCACTACTTTGAGTCACAACTAGCGCATTCATCCTTTCAAGCAAACAAACAGCTTTCCTTAAATGTCCCAATCGATCACCCATATTTGACCCTAGGCCAATATAGACTGTTTTTAGCGGCATATGGTAACCTCCGCGGCAAAATAATCGCAGATACAATTTACAGGAACCGAAGGCTTTTTCACTGTAACTGTCGCACTTTCAATAGCCGGAAAATCTTCTAATAAACTAGAAGCAATTGCATTTGCACAGGCTTCAATTAAGTTGAATCGTTTAGTCTCAAAAATAGACTGAACTAAAGCATATATTTCCACATAATTCACCGTATTATCGGCATCATCCGTTTCATAAGCAGCCTGATCATTCAACTCAACAATTACATCAATTTTAAAACGCTGACCTAATTTCGCCTCTTCCTCGGTCAAACCATGCCGAGCAAAAAATGCTAAATCTTTTAATTTAATTCTAGTTTTTTTCATAGTGAGTGCAGTGATTAATGACTTTTAAACAGTGACTATTTTCTAAAACATCATGAACTCTGACAAAGTCAACATCGTGAATCGCAGCCAAAGCAGTTGTAGCTAAAGTTCCCGATAGCCTATCCTTAGGATCTTCCAAATTAAGTAATTTAGCAATCATTGATTTGCGAGATGCGCCCAATAAGATGGGTTTTTCAAATGCATTAAAAGCATCTAAATTTCTCATAATTTCCCAATTGTCTTCAAATGATTTTCCAAATCCTAATCCTGGATCAAAGCAGATACTCTCTGCACGAACTCCAGCCTTTAAAGCGATATCTAGTGACTGTTTTAAATAATCTTTTATGTGTTCAACTAGTTGCCCTTTATCGCTGATTCCTTGTTCACTATTGTGCATTAAAATACAGGCAGCATCATACTTGGCAATTGTTGTGGCCATTGCAGGATCTCCTTGCCCTCCCCATATATCATTAATAATATCGGCACCTGCTTTTAAGCAAACCTCTGCTACTTCAGATTTAGATGTATCTACTGAAATTAAACAATCTGTTTCTCCACGTATTTTTTCTATGAATGGAAGGACTCGTCTTATTTCTTCTTCTACAGATATAGGCATATGTCCGGGTCGGGTGGATTCACCACCGATATCGATTATCGAAGCTCCCTCTGAAATCATCTTATGGAAATGCTCTTGAGCACGATCAAGGTCTACAAACTGACCTCCATCAGAAAAGGAGTCGGGGGTAAGATTTAAGATACCCACGATATGAGTTTGTCCACCTAAAGGTAAAGACTTGCGCTTTGTGCGAAAAATCCTGCTTGCTCCACTATCCATAACTAATTCAAATTAACCGACTCAGATTGAGCAATTCTTTTCAAAATAGATTTAGTTTCTTCAATCTTTGAAAGAGAGCTCTCAGTAAAAGAAAGTACCGATTGATTGGAGAAACCAGCAATTTCCAATATTGGCAGAATTCCTACAATAGAATTAGTCATAAAGCATCCATCCATAGCTTTCAAATCTTCCACCTTTATTTGCTTTTCCTCAATGGCTAAGGCTTCTAATAAAACAGCTCGAATAATACCCGGAAACAAACCAGTCTGTATAGAGGTCGTAATTACTTGATTACCTTTTATGAAAAAACAATTACCGACACAAGTTTCACACACCTCACTTTTTGTGTTGAGTCTCAAATAATCAGTATACCCTGCGGCTTTAGCTTCTTTTAAAAGCCAAATATTCTCTAAATAATTATGCGTCTTATATCCTGCATAAACTGAATTTTCATTTATTGGGTGAGTATTTTTTAAACAAAGTTTTCCATTTGTATCATTGATGAAACGCTCCCTCGAATAAATATATAACACAGGCCCAGTTGCTAAAACCATCAAAGATAACTTAAGAACTAAATTATTTTTCCCATTTTCATGAAAATACGCTATAATCGCCTCAAGACTAGTGGATTCATCGGCATCGGATAGAGTATAGGCAAATAAATGTAATGCAGATTCTTTTAGTCGAGACCAATGCCGAGACCAAAATTGCAATCGCCCTTCGCTAATCTGCAATGACTCAAAAATACCCATACCATGGCTAAATGCCGATTCCCTTGGATCTATTGACAACCGCTCACCTGGATGAATTTTCTCTATTCTAAGCATAAACTTTTTAATGTTGTTTCAATTGCCAAGCCCTTTGCTCCTGTTTCCATATATTCAGCTTCTGGGTCTGAATCCCAAACAATTCCACTACCCACATTATAATATAGACGATTCTTTGTATATTGTAGCGTACGAATAGAAATATTGAATTCAGCATCTTGATTAAAACCAATATAACCAAATGAACCGCAGTAAAGACCACGGCGATGATTTTCTAACTTTTCAATGATTTCCATTGCCTTAATTTTGGGTGCACCAGTAATTGAACCCCCAGGAAACATTGAATGAATAGCATCAAATACATCATATTCAGGAGATAGCTTTGCTTTCACTTCAGCCGTAGCATGCATAACGCTTTTATAATATTCTATATTATAATCAGTATTGGCAGATACGCTGCCAAATTCAGCAATCCTTCCTAAATCATTACGCTCTAGATCAATTATCATCAGTAGCTCTGCACGATCTTTTTCTGAAAGCTCCAAATCTTTGGCAAATAAACGATCCTCTGCTTCTGTTTTCCCCCTAGGTCGTGTTCCCTTGATCGGGCGTGTCACTAAGCTATCCTTACTTTTTTTCAAAAACTGTTCTGGAGAAGTTGAAATCAATTGAACACCGTCACCATTGAAAAACCCACTGTAGGGTGCAGGATTTCCTTTTCTCAAAGCTTGATACAAATCAACCAAAGCCCCATCAAATAAAACATCTCTACGGCGAGATAAATTCACTTGATAAACGTCTCCTGAAGCAATGTAAGACTTTATCTGCTCTATTGATGCACAAAATTCATCTCGTGACGTATCCCACCGCCAATCACTGAACGAAAATTTTTTATCTATTTCAGAGTGAGTCTGAGTCTTATGCGATTGGATAATCGAATCCAATCGACTGAAAGTATCTTCGGCTGATTGCCTCACCTCTGAAGCAATAAGAAAGACCTCTCCAGAAACTGAGTTCTTAGCAACAATTCCATCATATAAACCAAAACAATAATTCGGTATCGCCAAATCATTGACTGATTTACTCGGCACATTTTCTAAACAACGACCATAATCATAGCTGATAAACCCTACTGCACCACCAAGGAAAGGTATTTCGCAAAAAGTATCCTCTTTATAATCACTCATTAATTTACGGAGTTCCAATAAATCATTCCCTCCCGTTATTAATTGAAACGGCTCTGAACCATAAAAGCTCCAACCCCCTAAGTGATCCACTATTTGAGTACTATCCAAAGCAAAACCAAATTTCCTACCACAAAATATATCAACCAAGTCTCGGCTCGATAAAGCATTTGAGTATGATTTAATTTGCATATGAACAATTATTTACGAGCAGCCTTAGAAAAAAGCCATATGCCCAAAAATTGAAAAAGAATATTTGGAATCCAAATCAGTAAATCTGATCGTATCCCCTCCACGCCATCAAACCAAGACATAAAAACAGTTAAAAGATGGTATAATAAAGCAATGAGCAAAGCGATTAATACATTGATCAAAGATTCTTTACGACCTACTCGGATTGCCAAGGGAATAGCAACCAACGATAAAGCAAAAACTGAGTAAGCCTGAGATAAATTTTCATGAATGTATAATTGCAAGTGTTTGCGCTCTTCCGAAATTATGCCATCTGACCCTTCTTCTTTTTCTCTCAAAACTTTTCGTTCATCCATCAATTGAGGAAAGGTCATATCCTTATAACGAACTGGCCCCGTTGATAAATTTTCAAATAGTGCATTTAAAGGAAGAACAATCGGAAGTGACTGAAAATATAAAATTTTTGGACTATTTGCATTAATACTACTGGTATCTAGAGTCGTTCGCCCCTCAATGCTTCCATTCTGTAGATTAAGCAACAGTGACCTCTTATTTTTATCGTAATCCAATTCCCCGCTTTGAGCCCTGACAAAGAGCTGCACTTCTTCCGCTTCATTCAATTCCCATACCCAAAAATCTTTTAATTCCTTTCCCTCACGATCATTCACATAAATGACATAACCAGGAAAGTCTTTCACGAATTTCTTTTCTTGAATAAAACCTATGGGATTCTCTGAAAGCGACTGAGCTATTAAAGATCGATAGGTTAAAGTTGACTTCGGCCCATAGTACAAACTGAAGGCTGCACTTATAAACATCCCTAAAAATGCGATTAAGAATACAGAGGATGCAATTTGATATAAACTGAATCCGGATGCCTTCATCGCAGTGATTTCTTCATCTGCACACATTCGACCCAATCCAATTAATATTCCTGACAATACAGCAAATGGTATAGCATATATGGCGAGATGTGGAATCAATAATGCCATTAATTGAAGAAATAACTTAAAGCCTAGCTTGCCACTCGTGAGTAATTCTGACAAATCTCGAATCGTTTCTCCCATTAATAATACGAAAAGAAAAAAGCAAAAAGAAATACCGATAGAAATTAACAATTCCTTAAATATATAACGATGCAGTAAATTAATCATACGAATTTCTTTTTCAAAGTTATCATTGATAATATGACATTATCCACTAGTAAAGTTAACATAATCCAATCAACAACCATAAAGAACAAAATATGTCTCAAACAGAACAAGAAATCATTCAGATATTCAAAGATAGCGGTGCATTATTAGAAGGCCATTTTGTTCTCAGATCTGGACTTCATAGTGGCCATTTTTTTCAATGTGCTCAAGTCTGCCAATATTTAGACAAAGTGACTCGCTTAGCAGAAATCCTAGTCGAACACCTGAAAGACTATGAGGCGACAACAGTTGTCGGAAATGCAATGGGTGGCTTAGTTATCGGACAAGAAGTCGCAAGACAACTCAACAAGCGATATATATTTTTAGAAAAAGAAAACGATCGGCTTAAATTAAGGCGAAATTTCAAATTCTCATCTGGCGAAAAGATCCTAATTATTGAAGATGTTATCACTAAAGGAGGAAGAGTCTTTGAAGCAATCGATGAAATTAAGGCTCATGGCGGAAATCCTGTAGCTGTTGGTGTAATAGTAGATAGAAGTGCTGGAAAAACCCAGTTTGAAATACCCCACCACAGTCTCGCCGAACTTAATTTTCCCACTTACGAAGCCGATAAGTTGCCAGAAGAAATAAAGAGCATCCCAACCTCTAAACCTGGAAGCTAATTACCTTAAAGAATCTATAAACGAGTCATAAATGATTAAACTGTTCAAAATATTCGCTCGTAGCCCAAGCTCTTTACCAACTTTTTTTCGATTTGCTGGCGTTGGATTCAGTATCTCTATGATCGATATTTCCCTACTCTATTTACTTAAAGAATTTGATTTTTTAAATATTTTTGTCTGTCGTTCAATTTCCTTATCCACTTCTATATTATTTGGCTACTTTTTGAACCGATACTTCACTTTTCATCATATAGAGATTGGAAGAGCCCTTTGGCACTCAATCATTCGACATTTTAGTGTACATGCAGTAGGTGGCATTTTAAACATGCTTATTTTTCTCATCAGTTTGCCCATCCTTAAAAAAATCTTTTTAGAAACTCAATTTATTGAACTGATATTTCTTGTTGCTATTATTTTTGGTGGTATTGCTGGATTAACTTTCAACTTTTTCTTTTCAAAGAAAATGGTTTTTGATAAGTAATGTTTAATGTATTCACTTTTCTTCAGAAGCTTATACCTCTACTCTTTTGCCTATTTTGACGCACTGAGGTTTGATAAGAAAAGACATACCCCATTCAGTCTTAATCGACTTCTCTTTCTTACTATACTATTTCCCCCGTTTTTAGCGCTACAAATTATTCATCAAATCAGTTTTGTATTGGATGATGTCTTATTCCCGGACTATAAAAGTCATCCCTGCGATAAGCTTCTCTTTATAATAGGCATACCTAGAAGTGGCACTACATTTATCCACAGGACTATCGCAGCAGCAGCAGAAACATCTACCTTTTCTACTTGGGAAGCTATTTTTGCACCTGCTATTTGTGAAAAAAAATGTCTGAGATTTTTCCATACAATAGACAATTTTATCGGAAGGCCTTTCGGCCGTATTTTAAACTTTATCATTCGGCTCTTTGGTGATGATTTTCATAATGTGCATTCTGTTACCTTAGATGCACCCGAGGAAGATTACCTCACGCTCTTGCCAATCGGTGCCTGCTTAATTCTACTTTTTGCTTTTCCCAATAGTCCCAAACTAAAGGGCATGATTGATTTCAAAAATATGGCAGGTAAGGAAAAGGCACTCATATTAGCATTCTACAAAAAGAATATTCAGAGGCATCTTTATGGCAAAAACAGAAACACACTATTTATTTCAAAAAATGCGGCATTTTGCACCTGGCTTCCCGAGCTTAAGTCACTATTTCCTCAAGCTCAGTTTATAGTAACGATCCGAGACCCAGAAACCGCAATTCCCACCCAACTCAATGCACTAAAGTCAGCCAGAGCGGTATATGGAACTGATCCCAATGGCATAGCTACTAGAGCAATCATCCAACAATCTTTCGAAAAAAATTATACCTCCGTTTTTCATTTTCTAAAAAGTACCTCTAAAATGAACTGTGCCCTTATCCAGCAAGAAGAATTAAGAAAAGATTCTATCGGCATTTTAACAAAAGCAATTAATCAACTCGCAATAACACTACCAATTGAGTCAATCCAAGTAAAATCCTCCAAGGACAACAAAACGGTTTACAAAAAAAATACATCCGTGCCACAAGATCCGATTGACCCAAGTATCACAAAAATCTATAAATGCATTATTGAATTGGACCTTTCAATCAATAGCTAAACCTTTATTTTAAGCTCTGATACATGAATAAAAACGAGAAAAAATCTACTACAAGCGTTGCCTTTTTCTCCGACTCATTGCCGGAAAGAAATGGGACAGGGGCTTACTATTTTGATTTACTCAAATCTTTAAAATCTGAAATTCCAAATATCGAAATATTTCAACCTCTCCATAATGTTCGATTGAATTTTCTATCCATTCCTATGCCGGGGGATCCTTCACAAAAATTAATTACTCCGAACTTATTTAGAATTCACAAAGGCCTAAAGAAACTTAAACCAAAGACCATTATTTCTGTCACACCTGGACCCTTTGGGCTTGTCGGGTATCTTTATGCCAAAAAGCATAAATTGAAATTCATTACCGCATTTCATACCAACTTTGAACAACTCACAAAAATCTATTGGAATCCACTCACACGATCTTTCGCTAATTTATACCTAAGATCCATCAATAAATTACTCTGTCAAAATAGTCATCTGACTCTAATTCACAATTCAGGGCTAATTCAAGAGATGGAATCACTCGGTAGCAAGAATCATAAAATAATGGGCACACCCTTGCCTGAATTTTATTTAGAAAAGCCGCTAAAGGCTCCACCTAATTCCATTAAACAAATTTGCTTTGCCGGTCGCTTAGCCGCAGAAAAGAATATCGATCTTATCATACAAGCCGCTGCACATTTTTCCCAAATCAAATTTGTAATCATTGGAGAAGGTCCTCTGAGAAATAAACTTAAAAAGCAAGCCAGTCCCCTAAAAAATGTTCAATTTATGACATGGCTCAATCGTGAAGAGTTAGTCAACATGGTCGATTTGTCTAATGCTCTACTCTTGCCGTCCAAAATAGAAACTTTCGGTTCCGTAGCCTTTGAGGCAATGGCTAGAGGGCGTCCCGTAATTGTTTCGAAAAATGCTGGTATAAATGAATGGGATACTCTCAGTAAATGCATCCTGCAATTAGAGAACGAAGGTGAACTCATCAACTCAATACAAAAGCTCATTGATATGAATCCTGAAGAGCGCACGACACTCTCAAATAATGCCAATTCTGCAGCCCGAGAATTCCACACAAATACTATTCAACAATGGATAGATTTACTCATCGAAGAAAGTGTGTAGATAAAACACTGAAGTAAATATGAAAGCTATAGTTTCAATCCATGATTGTATGCCAGAAACCATGGATAAGATTCAACATATTCTTCAGTGGTTAAAAGACCGAAATATACCACCAGTAACCATTTTAGTCAGTCCAGGAAAAGATTGGACTGAAAACCACTTACAACTTCTGAAAGAATATGTACAGGAGGGATATACCTTAGCTGCTCACGGATGGCACCACCACACCCAGCCAAAGAAAATTTTACACCGAATACACTCACTCATAATTTCAAAAAATGTAGCGGAGCATCTTGATCTAAACCAAGAGGGCATTCTGGAACTACTCAACAAATCATACCAATGGTTTATTCAACAGAAATTACCGCCTCCCGAATTATATGTGCCGCCCGCATGGGCACTGGGTGCTGTCGACAAGAAAATTTTATGTAAGACTCTATTTAAACAAATCGAAGTCACAAGAGGACTGATCCATATAAGCTCAGGCAAAAAACCAAAACTTCAGACTCTGCCATTAACCGGCTATGAAGCTGATAGCCCTTTTCGAGCAAGCTTCCTCTCAAGATGGAATCAATTTCAACAAAACCAAGCACAGATCAAATCACTCCCTCTTCGAATATCGATTCATCCATATGACCTTGAACTACCCATTGCAGAGCAACTAGAACGACAAATAAATAGCGTGGGAACTTTTCTCAATTACAGCGACCTAAGCTAATCACTCATCAATTCGAACCCAACGACTCGCTTGAGCTATCGAAAATTGAAACTTTCTGGAATGCTCTCGAATTAAAAAAGGCATATCCCAAGACTTCAAAAGCTTGAACCCTCCCTGTCCTTCTAAAGCTTCCCTCAAACCAGAAAAAGAGTCTTCCGCATTTGCACCAAGCCAACGATCTTTGGGAGTAAACGACTCTAACCAAGTGAAGGGAGTCGTCATAAACAATTGTCCATTTGGTCTCACCAAACTGGATAAACGATCGAGCAAAGCTTTTGGATTTGATAAACGACAAATGAGATTACACGCCAAGACGCAATCAAAGTCTCCTAAATCCTCTCGCAAGTTCTCGGCATTTCCCACCTCAAAAGAAACTCGATCCCTTTGTACATCTGGCTCCAAAACTACTTCTTCGGAAATCGATTGGAGACCAGAGACTAAACGATCCACAGCGAGCCGACCGGTGTTTTTCAAAATCTTTGCTGCATCAATGAAAGTTTCAGAATAATCAATACCCACCACTGAATCAAACATTTGAGTCATTTCAAAGGCTGATCGTCCCACAGAACAACCAAGGTCTAAAGCTCTAGCCTTATTTGGCAATAAATCAAAATCTACGCCTTCCCATACGCACCGTTTTGAGAAATCAAGCGCTTCAGAAATCGGGAAATTATAAGGGAACAATCTCTCTTTACTGGCGTAATGAAACAATAAATACTGATTCAATAAATCATCTGATTCATACAGGGTATGCATTTGAATCGTGAGGATTAAACTAAAGCAGGAGTATCTGCTTCTAAAACTGATACCATGAATTCAGCTGGTTTGTATTTTTGAATCAATATCTCAGTTTTTCCGTTTTTGAACATGCGTACTTCAGGCAAACGAATCTCTGGTGTTTTATGAGGTGCATATAGAACATCGTCATGCGAGGCATTTTTATGCTCCTTGAATAAATCAGGAGTAATATTACCACCGAGATGGTCGTCACGACCCGTTGCTATATGAACTGTACCTAATATTTTTTCATCTTGGATATCACGTCCTGAAAATGGCAATACCTGAGTTCCAAAACCTAATTCACCAATCGCTCCAATCATAGGATCATCCTTCAAGCGGTCATTATGCGCTTGGATTTCAGCATAATCCCCATAGACAAATTGGGATTTAAAAATATTTCCATCCTTCACATGCAGAAGGCCAATGGTTTCTTCAGCATATTTGAAAGGAAAAACTCCATTCACGCTTTCAGGAACAAAGTAGACTTCTCCTGCTGGCAAATTTGCCACATCAGGCTTACCTGCTGGGCATAAGCCATGACTCTTTTGAGCCTCTTGACCATTTGTGTTTAAACGCAAGGTGTAAGTAGAACCCTCTACTTCGAAATCGATTTCAAAGTAGTCCGCTTGAGTCAGAGCTAAACGGAGCTTTTCTGCCTCGTCACTAACCTCTTGATAATTGACCGATAAACCTGTGTCCAAAATAATTTGGTTCAGCCCATGCAAAGTTGCGCCACGAAAACCAAACTCTTTACATTTCGCAGTTAAAGGTGCGGTCGCTGAAAAAGTAGAAACAACCAAAATAATGTCATAATGAGTATAAATATCTGCATCTAAGCTTAACTCTTTTCCGGTAGGATCAAAACAAACATCTTCCATGTCTAAATTACTCCCACCTGTTTCTTTATATGCAAAAATTTCACCACCTTTCCAATTCATTGCTTCTAAAGCACCGTTTTGAAATCCTTTATAAAAAACCTCATATCCATAATTTTGAATAGAAAGTGTTTCATCATTCAAAAATGCATAATCTTTTATATCTTCAGGATTTGGAAGATCGATTAAAACACAAACTCGCTCACCAGTACCAGTCCCGAAAGACTTAGTAAGTAAACGTGTTAAAGAGAAGGGATCGAAAGTACGTAAGGATGCATCAAAATTCATAATATTTTTTAGGTAATAAATAAGGGTTTTTCTGTCAACGAGAAGTTTGACTATTTTTAGAGATAAGCTCATAAATATTATATATTCTTTATGAAACGAACCCTAGATTTATTTTTAGTTCTACTATTCGCATTTGTCTTTGCAATACCTATGCTCATTTTGTCAATTACACAAAAATGCTTTCTGGGCTCTCCTATACTCTTTCATCAAAGGCGAATCGGTCACCACGGACGACAATTCTATATTCATAAATTTCGCACGATGAAACTCGGTGAAGGATCCGATAAAGAAAGAATTACCCAATGGGGCAAATTTCTCCGTTCCACCAGTTTAGATGAGCTTCCAGAATTATGGAATGTCCTAATTGGGGAAATGAGTTTTGTTGGACCACGACCCTTACCTGAAAGCTATAAAGGGCGCTATTCGAAAGAGCAAAATAGAAGACATCTGGTTCCGCCTGGCATCACTGGATGGGCTCAAGTCAATGGACGTAATAATATCACTTGGGAAAAACAATTTGAGCTCGATTGTTGGTATGTAGATAACCAGTCAATAATGCTCGACCTTAAGATACTTTTTTTAACAATTTCAACTGTACTACGAAGAAAAAATATTAACGAAAATAAGCAAACAACTCGAAGCGAATTTTTAGGTAACGAATAAAAATCATGAGCATTGAAAGACATACCCTATTAGAACTCTTGCAAACGATACTCAGGGAACTCGGAGAAGACCTAGGTAAAGACTCATTACTCCAAACCGATGAAAAGACCCCCCTTTTTGGATCACGTAGTGAGCTCGATAGCATGAACTTAGTAAACTTTATCACTGAAATCGAAGAGCGCTTATCCGATGATTACAACATTGATATCACACTCGCAAATGCCAGTGCGATGAGCCGCACTCGATCCCCGTTTCTGAGAGTCGGCTCCTGCGTTGACTACATCATTGAATTAATCAATAAAGAAAACAATGAGTGATTTAGCTTTCATAACAGGAACTCGCAAAGGTATCGGCAGAGCCATTGCCGAACACCTCCTCTCTAAAGGTTGGATAGTCGCTGGGTGTAGCCGAAGAAATACAGATCTAAAACATAAAAATTATCACCATTTTAATTTTGATGTCTCTGATGAATCCGCCGTCATTGAAACTATAAAGGCCGTTAAAAAGACCCTACAGCCAATTAAGGTTCTCATCAACAATGCAGGTATCGCCTCAATGAACCATCTTCTACTCACCCCTTTAAAATCCTACGAAGATATTTTTAAAACCAACGTCCAAGGTACTTTTCTTATGCTGAGAGAAACTGCCAAACAGATGAGTCGATCAGGCGGAGGGCGCATTATTAATTTTACCAGTATCGCTAATCCACTCAACCTAGAAGGCGAAGCCATTTATGCCGCAAGTAAAGCAGCCGTTGAATCCCTAACGAAAACTGCGGCTAAAGAACTTTCAGAAATGAATATCACAGTAAATGCTATCGGGCCCACACCGATCGAAACGGATCTGATAAAACTCGTTCCTAAAGAAAAAATTGAATCCCTTATCAAACAACAGTCCATACAGCGACTCGGCAACTACGAAGACATCCTCAATGCCGTTGACTTTTTTATACAACCAAAAAGTGATTTCATCACAGGGCAAATCCTCTATTTAGGGGGCGTTAACTAAACTCCAACAGTGACCCATTGGCTCAACGAACGTATTCAATCTTTTGCCGAGAGACCTTTTTTATCTCTCAACGAACATGATTATACTTATGCCCATCTCTCAGAGGCTATCCAAAACTCCAAAGAGACTTTTTCTAAAGCAGGAATTCAAGCAGGTCATGTTGTCATTCTCAAGGGAGACTACACCCTAAATGCCATAGCCGCTCTTCTCGCTCTATTTGAATTAAAAACCATGGTCGCACCTGTTGCAACTGATGCAGAAAACGAACGGCAACAACGCATCGAAGCTTCAAATGCCCAATGGGAAATTCACACGGACTTCACGAAAGATTACTTTATTCAAGCCCTGCATCCTAAAGAAGAAACCCATACTTTTGTCGCTTCCCTTAAAGACAACCAAGAAGCAGGTTTAATTCTTTTTAGTAGTGGTAGCACAGGCGTACCGAAAGCAATGATTCACTCCGCAGATCGTCTTCTTTCAAGCTTCCAAAGTAAACGTCCTAAAAATTTAAATATTTTAATCTTTCTTCTTTTTGACCATATCGGCGGACTCAACACTCTCTTTAACGGACTGTCTACAGGAGCGCTGATAGTTGCCCCACAAAATCGCGATCCCGAAACCATTGCTCAGGCAATTCAAAACCAAAAAGTCAGACTACTCCCCGCATCCCCTACTTTCCTAAACCTATTTCTCATTAGTGGAGTTCCATCAAGATATGATCTATCCAGTCTTCGTTTCATCACCTATGGAACAGAGCCAATGCCTCAATCTTTACTCAAGCGAATTAAAGAAGCCTTTCCTAAAGCTAAGCTCATCCAAACCTTCGGCACAAGTGAAACGGGCATCAGTCAGACGTCTAGTCGATCCTCTACAAGTACATTGATCAAATTTGATGACCCGAATACCGAATACAAGATAGTAGATGGTGAATTGTGGCTACGCTCCAAAAGCCAAATTCTAGGCTATTTAAACCACGAGATGAGCCGCTTCACGGAAGATGGTTGGTTTAAAACCGGCGACCTTCTCGAACCTGCTAGCCAAGAAGAAGGCGAAAATTATTTTCGCATTGTAGGACGTAAACAAGAAATCATAAATGTAGGTGGCGAGAAAGTCACCCCCTCAGAAGTCGAAAGTACTCTCCTTGAAATTCCTGAAATTGATGACTGCTTGGTGTATGCTGAAAGCAATGCCATCACCGGACAAATCGTGGCCGCTGAAATTGTGCTTAAAGCGAATTGCGATCCTAAGACCCTAAAACGTGCAATTAAGAATTACTGTCGCTCCAAGCTATCAGCCTACAAAATACCCGTGAAAATTTATTTTAAAGAAGCAACGAACATTTCTAGTCGCTACAAAAAAATGCGACTGAAAGAATCCTGAATATTTTGATACCTTTATCTAGGCTTCATTCGACAGAACAATGCGGTATTTTGCCTTACCCGCTTTTAAGTGTTCCATCGCTTCATTAATCTCACTCATAGGAAATAGCTCTACCTCTGGTTGAATGGCGTGAAGCTTTGAAAACTCAAACATTTCCTTAATCGTATTCGGTGCACCTACCGGCGAACCAGAAATCGATCTTTGCCCCATAATTAAACTGAAGACCCCAATATTCAGAGGCTCCAATACCGCACCGACAAAATGCAACCGCCCCTTAGGCTTTAAGGTATTGAGATATAAATTCCAATCTAGGCTCACATTCACCGTAGTGATTATGTAATCAAAACTACCCGCTGCTGCGGAAATTGCATCGACATCACAGGAATTTAAAGTCTTATCTGCACCCATCGCTACAGCCGCTTCTCGCTTCGAATCACTTGAAGTAAAGGCCGTGACTTCACAACCCCAAGCACTTAAAAGTTTCAGCGCAATATGCCCCAAGCCTCCAATCCCAATAACTGCCACCTTATCTGTTGGCTTGACCTCGAATTGCTTCATCGGATTGTACACT
>OZSS01000143.1_pt1 | contig 31620 bp, 25 predicted proteins | sample 1779911 | NCBI WGS metagenome assembly OZSS01 (sample SAMEA2603589, study PRJEB24840) | metagenome | biome: Water; feature: Photic zone; material: Seawater sample | place: Mediterranean Sea | collected 2013-11-12 | depth 10 m
GATCAAACATTAACGATTCTCGTCAAAATCTTGGAGCATCTGCTTGTAACCGATCCGATTTTTTTGGTTGTAATCCTTTAACTGAAGATATAACCCCTTACATAAACCAACCTCAAAATGTAAAAGGAGCGGTCGGCCACACATTCAATATTTTAACTAATGTAAATGCTGCGAATAACGACTTGTATGCAGCCACAGTAGCTTCCATCGGAAATGATATTGATACCGTTAACAAAGACACCGATCCTTTAAGAATTGAAACTCAAGAAATGTTTCAGTTAACTAACGTTATGGAACTAGACGATTTCACGGTTACTTTTAGAGGAACTTATACCGATTCTAGATTTCAAATGTTTGATGACAACGATCACTCGAATGCAACTGGGGCGCTTAATGGAACTTTAGCGCCTGTAATGGTGATTCCTGAATTGAGAACACTATGTAAAGGGACTTTGACTAATGTCACAACCGACTTGAATATCGAGTGTACCGATTCCGGTTTCCATGACGAACAATATGAAGTTAATATTGTTTCAGATCTAAGTGGCCCACACAATTTTACTGCTGGAGCTTATGTGTATCAGAATTCCTCTCATAACCCATACTCGATTCAAACTCTTTCTTATTTATTATTAAATGACTTTGATCAGCACCCATACGCTGCATTATTTGGTGGGCAACTTAATGATTACGGTGGGCAAAACTTTTATCAAACCCTTGCTGTAGCTTTGCAATCTAACGCAGCAGCTATTCAAGCTGCGGCTGGACAAGGCACATCTCAACTTGTAGCTCTTCTTTCAGGAGCAGTTGCAACAGGAATTAAAGCTGGCTGTGTAGGAAGTGCAGCGAACAATAGTTCTTGTGTGAAAAGTATGCCAGCTGAAGCTGGGGGTCTAATAAACGACCAAAGAACACAAAGATATGGTTCTGCGATTTACGGTGAGTACTACTTCCAAGCCACGGATAACTTAAAAATTACTTTGGGGGGAAGATACATGGACGATCGATACACTTCGCAAGTTATGTCTGGTCTGTCTGATGGAGCTTATTCAAGTTATCTCTCAACAGCTGCTGTAGCTGTTTGTAACACCACTGACTATGAAGCTTGTTACCAAGCCGGAGCAAATACAGAGACCGATAAAAATGAAGTGGCAACATATTTACTTGGTGCACAATACGACTACGATCAAGGAATGGTTTACTTCTCAGCGAAGACTGGTAACCGTCCTGGTGGAGCCAATCCAGACTCTACCAAATACGGAGAATCAAAATCCACGCAATACGAAATTGGAACGAAAAATGTTCTTTTAGATGGAGCGATGAGATTAAATGCAACTTACTTTACTCAAGAAGTTGAAGACGCGCATTGGTCAGTTATAAGAAGAGATTCTGCATTTACAAACCTACACGACATGACTCATGAAGGTTTCCAAGTGAACATGCAAGCTTTCGTAACACCGTCGACAATTGTTTCAATAACTGCGTTAACTACGGACAGTACTTTTGATACAACTACTGGACCTACTGTATCTTCAGTAAGAGCTGGAGGCGCCTATTACGCCGGATCTACTTCCATCGATCCACATAATCCAACGCAGGCAACTTCATTCACTGAATATTCCGTTGCCGCTTTAGCTGCAGGGAATGCGCAACAACAACAGATTTATACAGCTGTAAACGGTGCTTGTTTAGCATCACCACTTGCTGCTTTTTGTCCTTTTGTAGACACTTATGCTCAAGACAATAACAATAACTGGTTTATAAATCCTCAGGGACTAGTAGCCGGAACTGTGAACTTGACTACTATGACAGCGGTAACTCCTGTCATGACTGAAATTGGCGGCAACAAAGTACCTTTTGCTTCTGACCTAGAAACTAACATAGTTTTAACTCAGCTATATCAAGCCATGGGTGGTTCTGGAACGATCAATCTGTCTTATCGTTACACGGATGAAATTGAAGGTGATATTTTTAACAATGCCAGATTCAGAATTCCTGATTCAGAGTTTGTTAACTTCAATGCAACTTATGAGCCTGATAATGCCGATTGGACAATTAATTTGTGGGCCAGAAATGTCTTAGATAAAAGACATCAAACTTCTAGACAAAGAACTAGTAATCTAGTTGGGGGTAACCCATTTGTTACTTTCACTCAAGGCATGAGAGTTGGATTAGATTTCGGTTACAATTTCTAATTAGTTAATTAGCAAAAAAAACCCCGCGAAAGCGGGGTTTTTTTATGATTTTTATAGTGTTCGAAAGCTTGTCATCCAAAATTAGCTGGGGTAATATCGCAAATAGGGGAGAAACCTTACCCGTCATGGATTGACGATTCTCAATTAGAAAGCTCAATGGAATGAGATACACATTTGTATTTCTCCTGAATTAATTATTGAGCTCAAGAGGGAGGAGTCAGTGAAAAAATTTATTAAATATACAGTCTTAAGTGCAGCTTTAGCCTTACTTAACACTTTTGCCTATGCGCAAACGGTTGAGGAAGTTACTGTTACGGCAGCTAGGAAAGAACAATCAGTTCAGGACGTTGCTATTTCAGTACAAGCTATTTCTAACGATGATATACAAAAACAACACATAGAAACGGCAGATGATTTGTCAACCACTATTCCGGGCTTTGGCTTTTCTCAAGCAATCGGAAGTGGAGTTGGGCTTAAAATAAGAGGTTTATCTTTTGAAACTATTGGAGCTGGACAAACTCAGCCAGGAATAACGGCTCAAGATGGTCACCAAATCTTTAACCGTTCTTTTGGTACGATTGGATTTTATGATGCAGAACGTATTGAGGTGCTTGAGGGTCCTCAGGGTACTCTTTATGGTAGAAACTCTACAACTGGATTAGTTAACTTTATTGCTGCCAAACCTGGCGCTGAGCAATATTTAAATATTGGAGCAGGGCAAGATGGTTTATCAAGATTTTCCTTTGGAAGAGATTTTGACATTTCGGATACTGCAATGCTGAGAATTGCTGGTACTAAAATGGATCGTGATGGTGTGATATTTAACGCTGGAACGGGAAATGACATTGACGATCAAGATTCCTGGGGCCTAAGAAGTACTTTGGTAGTTCAAATGGATGATCAAAATGAACTAACTTTCAAATATGAAAGATCACAAATCGGTGACTCAAGACAAAACTTAGGTTCTTCTGCATGTAATCGAAACGCTTTCTTTGGTTGTCATCCTATAACAACAAATCTAGGAGATTTCCTTAACAGTCCAGTAAATACTGGCGGAAGTGTAAGTAATACTTTTAACATTTTGACGGATATAAATGCCTCTGGATCTGATCTTTTTGCTACAACAGTTGCTAACAGAGTTAATTCCATAGATGTCATAAACAAAGATATAGATCCTAATAGAGTGGAAAACTTTGAAATGGCTCAAGTTTATAATGTGACTGAATTGGACAACATGACAATCAAATTACAAGCTACTTACATCGATGGTGATTATTATCATTTAGATGATAACGATCACAGTAACGCCTCACTACCTTTAAATGGAACTTTGATTCCAGTAGGTTTTACGATTCCAACATTGAGAACTTATTGTTTAGGAACTCTTACCGGCGTTACAAGTGACAGAGCTTCAGAATGTTCTACTGCAACTGGTTATACTGAACAATATGAAATAAATATCGTATCTGATTTTGACGGCATGCATAACTTCACTCTTGGTGCTTATGATTATCAAAGTGAGCAAGTGAACAAATACACCATTCAAACTACAGCTTATTTGTTGATGAATGATTTTGATCAACACCCTTATTCAGCTTTATTTGGTGGCGCATTAGACGATCACGCTGGACAACTCTTTTATTCGGTTTTCGCGCAGACTTTAGCTGGTCAAGCATCTAATATTCAGACTGCAGCAGCTGGGGGTCAGACAGCTCTTGTGAATTTTCTTACCGGAACTATAGCGCCTGCAATTAGAACCGCCTGTGCCGGTGCAGCAGCAACTTCAGCAGGAGCAGGAACCAATGCCACTTGTATTAAAGATATGCCCGCAGAAGCTGGTGGATTAATTAACGATCAAAGAACTGGTGTCAATTCGACAGCTGTGTATGGTGAATATTACTTTACACCTACTGATAATTTCAAAATAACTTTGGGTGGAAGATATATGGATGATCGATTCATGACTAAGTCTAGGAATGGTTTGTCTGATGGAGCTTATTCAAGTTTTAGAAGCACAACTCCAGTTGCGGCATGTAATGGATTAGATTATGAAGCATGTTGGACAGCCTCAGCTCAAGCTGCTGGCGATAAAAATGAAACTTTCACTTATCTTGTTGGAGCTCAATACGACTACGATGCTGGTATGGTTTATGCTACTTACAAGACAGGAAATAGAATGGGTGGTACTCAACCCGACGCAACATTATTTGGCGAATCTGAATCTACACAAATTGAGATTGGATCCAAGAATGTACTATTAGGTGGAGCAATGAGATTGAATGCTACTTTCTTCACGCAAGAAGTTGAAGATGCTCAGTGGTCAGTTATTAGAGGTAATTCAGCTTATACTGAATTGCATGATATGACTCACGAAGGATTCCAAGTAAATATGCAAGCCTTTGTAACGCCATCTACGATTTTGACTATAAATGCATTACAAACTGACAGTACTTTTGATACTGAAACTTCTTCTACTGGAGTTGCTTCAGCTGCCATTGGATACACTTTTTACCAAGGTTCTAAATCAGTTGATCCTCACAACCCTACACAAGCTACTTCGTTTACTACATACACTGGTGCACAGATGACTGGTGCTTTAGCTCCTGTGAAAACTGCAATTGATACTGCATGTGGTAATGTCCCTGCAATAGCAAACTTCTGTTCTACTGTTGGATACGCAGTTGATAACAATGCTAACTGGTTTATTAATCCAACTGGATTAGTTCAACCAATGCTTAATAGTTCTACCATGGGTGCTGTAGCAAGAGTGATGAAAGAAATTGGTGGTAACAAAGTACCTGCTTCTGCAGATCTTGAAACCACTATACAGTTGACTCAGCTCTATCAAGCTATGGGTGGATCTGGAACAGTTAATCTGTCTTATCATTACAAAGATGAAACTGAAGGAGATATCTTTAATAATGATAGGTTTAGAACACCCGATCAGGAATACGTAAACTTTAATGCTACTTATGAACCTGACAACGCAGATTGGTACTTAAACTTATGGGCTAGGAACCTGACTGATAAAAGATATATTTCATCAGTTCAGAGAACTAGTAATTTGCAAGGAGCAAACCCCTTCATAACTTTTGCTCAAGGCATGAAAGTCGGATTAGATTTTGGATATAGTTTCTAATCTTTTACTAACAAAAAAAACCCTGCAAATTGCAGGGTTTTTTTTTGAAACTTAATAGAATATAAAGTTTAAATTAACTATAATCGTTATTCTGTTTTAAGCGGATTTATATTAGGAGAAATTATGAGAAACGTGGTAATTGTAGACAGTGTCAGAACTGGACTAGCAAAATCATTTAGGGGAGGTTTCAATCAAACCAGAGCGGACAATATGACCGCTCATTTAGTTGATGCTTTATTAGAGAGAAATCCAGGATTAGACCCTGCTGCGGTGGAGGATATGATTCTAGGTTGTGGAGCACCTGAAGGAGCTCAAGGACATAACATTGCCAGAAACGTGGCCGTGTTATCAAAACTTCCAATTGAAGTTGGCGGCACAACGGTCAACAGATACTGTTCATCAGGTCTGCAAACTGTTGCTATGGCTGCAACCCAAGTTCAAAGTGGATTCAGTGATTGCATTATGGCCGGTGGAGTAGAGTCGATTTCTACAACCCAAGGGAACACAAACATGCACATGTATGTCAACGACACCTTAGCTGCGGACGTGCCAGGAATTTACCATGCGATGGGTCAAACGGCAGAGTGTGTCGCTAAGCGATATGATGTTTCAAGAGAAGCTCAAGACGAGTATGCACTTTCCAGTCAACAAAGAACTGCTGCCGCCCAAGAAGCAGGCTTATACGATGACGAAATTGTTCCGATGGATACTGTAATGAAATTAGTAAACAAAGAAACTGGAGCAGAAAAAGAGGTAGAGGTTACTGTTGATAGAGATGACTGTAATCGCCCTGAGACTACTCTTGAAGGACTATCTTCTTTAAAACCAGTTTTTGATCCTGAAGGTGGATCAGTAACAGCAGGGAATTCTTCACAGTTGTCTGATGGCGCTTCTGTGACTTTGGTGATGAGTGAGGAAAAAGCCTTAGAAATGGGCTTAACACCAAAATTATACTTCAGAGGATTTACAGTAGTAGGCTGTCAACCAGACGAAATGGGAATTGGACCAGTATACTCAATTCCTAAATTGTTGAAATCAGCTGGCTTAAAAATTGAAGACATTGATCTTTGGGAGCTTAATGAGGCTTTCGCTTCTCAAGTTGTCTATATAAGAGATACTCTTGGATTGCCTACTGACAAACTCAATGTAAATGGTGGTTCCATTTCAATTGGCCATCCTTTCGGGATGACTGGGTCAAGACAAGTTGGTCACGTTGCCAGAGAGCTCAATAGAAGAGATGGTAAATACGGCATAGTTACTATGTGTGTCGGCGGTGGTATGGGTGCCACTGGTCTCTTTGAGGCATATCAATCTTAATTTAAAATTCACCCGTTTCTTTTCATGAAAGATTCGGATGAATTTAGTTTTTTAAAAGAAACATTTAAATCCTTGGGGAGTCAATATTTTGACACCTCAGGGATAATCATTGGGCCGGGCGATGATGCTGGTTTGGTCAAAAATAACAAAGAAACTATTTATTCGGTGGATGCCTCTGTTTCAGGTATTCACTTTCCAGAAAATCTTTCTCCAGACCTAATAGCATACAGATCCGTCAGTACTGCAGCTAGTGACATTGCAGCTTGTGGTGGTAGCTTAAAATGGATTTTAATATCTCTTACCGTTAACAATAAAGATTTAAGCTGGATGAGAAGCTTTGTAAGCGGATTAAAAAATTTTTCTGACGATTACTCTTGTCCCGTTTTGGGCGGTGATCTAACTAAGGGAGCTCAAGAAAATATTTCTGTTACAGCTTGCGGTGAACTGAACAAAGAAAATTTCTTAAGAAGAGGCGGTGCAAAAGAAGGAGATTTAATTTTTCTAACTGGGACATTAGGCCAAGCTAAAAAAGGTTTGGAACTCATTAAAGAAAATATGGCTCAAATAGATCTTACTTCAAATTTTGTAAAAAAATTTTTAAGCCCTAAGTTGAATTTTGAGTTTGCTGCCGAACTTTCTTGTATCGCCAATAGTTGCATTGATGTTTCTGACGGTTTGATATCAGACCTCGGCCATATACTCGAAGCAAGCAAGGTAGGGGGTGAAATAAATGTTGAAAAGATCTCACTTGTAGGGGAAGTTGAAGACGCGCTTACTTGGGGCGATGATTATGAGCTTCTTATGACAATTTCTCCCGATAAAAAGAAAAGTCTATTAGAAATTTCTGAAAGATATGATGTTGAGATATCGGAAATAGGTAAAATCACTAGAGAACCTGATTTAAGAGTCATTGAAAATGGTAGCTTAGTAAGCTTTTCAAAATCTGGATACAATCATTTTAATGAGTAAAAACTTTTCAATCTTTTCTTCTCCCTTTGCATTCATAGCTACTTTATTTGGTATAGGCAAATTACCTATTGCCCCTGGAACTTGGGGGTCAATTTTTGGTCTTTTGACTTATCTTTATTTCACAATTTATTTTTCCTTGAGTTTATTGGCAGTAACAGTCATTACATTATTTATTGCTTTGTTTTCAGTTTGGGTTTGTGAAAGAGCTACATTTTATCTTTCAAGAGAAGAGAAAGATCAAAAATCTATTGTGTTAGACGAATTTGCTGGAATATGGATAGCTTGTTGTCCAGCAGCGACTATTTTAATGGTTCAAGAAGTTATTGTTTATTCTCTTATAGCTTTTCTTTTTTTCCGCTTATTTGATATTTGGAAACCCTATCCTATCAATGTCATGGACAAAAAAATAAAAAATGGTTTTGGAATAGTTTTCGATGATCTTTTAGCAGGTCTTTACGCTGCTACTTCATCGAGTTTAGTTTTTTATTTATTTGTTCAATAATATTTTCTTTACTAAGTCCCGCTTCTTTTTTCTGATCTGTCGGAGAACCAACTTTTGGAAAATGATCAGGGATTCCAATGTTTAAAACATTAGTTGAGATAAAATTTTGATTTAAAACTTCATTAACGGCAGATCCAGCACCACCAGCAACGACATTTTCTTCAAGAGTGACTAATAACTTATTTGATTGTGCAAGTTTTATCAACAAAGATTCGTCTATGGGTTTAACAAATCTCATATCGATCAAACTGTAATTTAGTTCCTCTGAAATTTCTTCAGCAATTGAAAGAAGCGAGCCAAAAGAAAGAAGCACTACATCGCTTTCTACCTCTTTAATAACTTTTGCTTTTCCTATTTCAATTTTTTCATTCGAGTGAGAGATTTCACTTCCAGGTCCAGAACCCCTTGGGTATCTTACTGCTACCGGAGTTTTTAAATCGTATCCAGTATTTAACATTAACCACAACTCATTCTCATCAGAGGGAGTCATTAAGGTTAAATTAGGTACACATCTTAGAAAAGTCAGATCAAATATACCAGCATGTGTTGCACCGTCCTCGCCAACAAAGCCGGCTCTATCGATGGCTAACATAACATCTAAATTTTGGATTGCGACATCGTGAATTAGTTGATCGTAAGCTCTTTGTAAAAAAGTCGAATAAATTGCTAATACTGGTTTTTTACCCGAACACGCCAAACCTGCAGCGAAAGTCATGCTGTGTTGCTCTGCAATTGCAACGTCGTAAAACTGATCTGGAAATACTTTTGAAAAGTTTACAAGGCCTGAGCCTTCAGTCATTGCTGGCGTAATTGCAATCAAATTATTATCTTCCTCTGCTTTTTTGCAGGCCCATTCTCCAAAAATATCTGAATATTTAGGTTTTTTATTCATGGATAATTCAGAAGGTCCTGGCATTTTTGAAATTGCATGAAATCCAATTTGATCCTTTTCCGCCGGTAAATATCCTTTTCCCTTGGTAGTTATTACATGCAAGAATTTAGGACCTTTTAAATTATTTAAGTTTTTTAAAGTATCTATTAGGAGATTTAAATCATGACCATCAATTGGCCCGATGTAATGAAAGCCAAGCTCTTCAAATATTGCCCCCGGAGTGAACATGCCTTTAAGCGAAATCTCAGCTTTACTGGCAAATCTTTTAGCAGAAGGTATGAATCTCAAGACTTTTTTCCCACCTTCTCTAATTTGGGTGTAAAACTTACTAGACCAAATTTTGTTTAGATAATTTGAAATACCACCAATATTATTGGAAATAGACATGTTGTTGTCGTTGAGAACAACCAATAAATCATCTTCTAACGAACCAGCATGCGCTAAAGCTTCAAATGCCATCCCCCCTGTAATTGCTCCATCGCCTATAACTGCAACTTGTTTGGATTCAGAAGATTCTTTTCCTATAGCCATTCCAAGCATTGCACTAATAGAAGTACTTGAATGCCCCACACCAAATGCGTCATGACTGCTTTCGTCTCTGGAAGGGAAAGGGTGAAGACCATTATTTTTTCGGATGTTTTTCAGATCTTTTTTTCTTCCTGTTAAAATTTTGTGAGGATAGGATTGATGGCCTACGTCCCATACAATTTTATCTTTAGGAGAATCAAATACATGATGAAGGGCAACAGTAAGCTCTACAACTCCCAAGCCGGCTCCAAAATGACCTCCAGAAACTCCAACCGAGTACAATAGGAACTCTCTCACTTGGTCCGCAAGAATATTTAGGTCTTTTTTTGATAGTTTTTTAAGATCTTCTGGTAATTTCAGCTCATTTAATAAATCGGTAGAAGGTTCTGAGGACGGAATTTCGTTAAATGTTTTCATCTAAGCCTGTCTTTCTATTATCATTTTACAAAGATCTTCAAGTCTTTGAGTTTCATACGGAAGAGAAATTAAAATATCGATTGCATCTTTGGAAAGTTTTTCAGCTTTTAATTGCGATTTTGTAATCCCAAGCACTGAAGCATAGGTAGATTTATTTTTTTCTTGATCTGAGCCCACGGGCTTTCCTATTTCTTGTTCGTTACCAATAACATCTAAAATATCGTCTCTGATTTGAAAAGCTAATCCAAATTTCTCTGAAAACTCAACTAATTTTTCTACTTCTTCTTCTCTAATTTCTTTTTTTAATAAACAAACCGAAAGGATGCACGCTTCAATTAATTTCCCAGTTTTTAAAAAATGAATTCTATCCAATTCATCTTCGTTAAGATTTTTGCTTTCTGACTTTATGTCTAAATTTTGACCTTCGACCATTCCTTTCGGTCCGCAAGCTTTTGCAAAGACGTTAATAATTTTGCTTTTAGTAGAATCACTTAGATTATTGTCTTCAATTGAGGTTAGTATTTCGAGAGATAGGGGCTGTATTGCATCTCCAGCTAAAATAGCGGTTGCCTCGTCAAATTTCTTATGACAACTTAGCTGACCCCTTCTGAAATCATCATCGTCCATTGCAGGTAAATCGTCATGGATTAAAGAGTAACAATGAATTAACTCTCCAGCAGCAGCCATAAGGTCTATTGTTTTGTTACTAACATCTACTTTCAAAGCATCTGCCATTAAAAGCATTAGTTGGGGTCTTAACCTTTTACCACCATTCATTACTGAATAATGAATTGCTTTAGTTATTTCAGAGAAGTTTTCATCAGGCAGAGACTCTATTAGAGCTTGGTTGATTCTAGAAAGATTTTGTTCTAGAAAAGAATTCTCATTATTCATCATCGAAAGCTTCTAAGTCTATCGACCCATCTTTACTTTCGACAAGTTTTTGAATTTTTATTTCAGCTTTTGAAAGTAGGTTTTGACAGTGCTTCGTAAGCTTCACCCCTTCTTCAAAGGTTTTAATTGATTCTTCAAGAGGCAACTCTCCATTTTCTAAATCAGAAACTATTTTCTCCAATTTTTTCAAAGAAGTTTCAAAATCTTTATTATTTTCGTGCTTACTCATTTATCAAAGAATTTGATTTTACAGATTTAATATTCACAAAGAAATCTTTTATTTGTTCAGGCAACATCAACCAACATGGGGTAAGTATCAAAGTTAAAAAAGCTGAGAAAGTTAATCCCCAAACTACAGCAAAAGACATAGGATTCCACCATTCGGCTACTCTTCCTCCAACTTCTATATCTCTAGCAAGTAAATCAACGCCAAATCCGGACGCTAAGGGAAGTAAGCCGATAACGGTAGTCGAAGTTGTTAAGATTATTGGTCTCAATCTTTGCGAAGCGGTTTTGATTATTACCTCCTTGAGGGAAATATTTTCATTTTCTCTTCTTAATCTGTTGAACGTATCAACTAAGACAATATTATTGTTTACGACGATTCCAGCCAAGGCAATTATTCCAAGGTTAGTAAAAAGAAAACTCATAGGTGTTTGAGTAATCGTAAGTCCCAAATAAACTCCAGCAGTAGATAAAAAAATTGCTGATATTACTATCCAAACTTGATAAAAACTATTGAGCTGAATTGTCAAAAGAATAGCCATCAAGAAAACTCCTACCGCAGCTGCACCTCTCATAAAAGCTGCATTTTTGTCCGTTTCCTCTTGTTCTCCTCCAAAGATAAATTCTAAGTCGTTATATTCTCTTGTATCTTCTATCCATTGATTAAGAAGCGGAATTACGTCCTGAGTTAAAGCTCCTGGCGCATAGTCCGCAGCAATAGTAAAAGCTCTTTCACCTGAAACTCTTCTTATGTAGGGAATTTCGTATTCAGGCTCGTAAGATACAAAGCTGCTTAAGGGAACAGAGCCAAAGTTAGTTAAGACATTTAAATTTTCGAACATGTCTAATCTTCTTTCTTCCTTGGGAAATCTAATTCTTATATCTAATTCATCATCTACATCATTCGGTCGATATTCTCCAACCTTTACTCCGTTCGTCATAAATTGGATTGCAGCACCTATATCTGAAGTTTCAACTCCAAATTGAGATGCTTTTTCCTTATCTATTTTAATCTTCCATTTGAGCTGCTTGGTAGGGATCGTTGTATAAGTATTAATAACTCCAGGAATGCTATTTTTCATATAATTTGCTAAAGCTTCTGTCGCTTCATAAACCATTTCATAGTCACTTCCAAACACATCAATTTCAATGGGCGAACCTACAGGGGGACCATTATTTCTTTCTCGAATAGTTAAATTTAAACCCGGTACATTTTTTAATTTTTCTTTAAGTTCATTTAATACGTCTAGCCCCGATTGGACATGCAAATCCTTATCAAAAGGCATTTCTAGAAAAATTGCTCCTATTCTGTCTGAATTTCCTCTTTGCCTTGGATCTTCTGTACTAGCCTGCTGCATGCTGACTGTCTCTGGACCCGGTACGGTTAGTACAATATCTTGAACTTCTTTTAAAAACCTAAATTTCTCTTCTACATTTAAGTTTCCTCTGCCTTCAACCTCTACAATAATCGTATCTGGATCTTCTTCGACAAAAAAATTACCTCCTGGACCGTGTTGAAAGAAAAGAACGTAAATTGTGATAACAATTAGAAAAATGAAGGTTATTACTTTAAAGGGGTAATTTAAAATTTTATCTAAAAATCTAGCATAATTTCCGGTGAAACCGTCAAGAGACTTTGGATCTCCAGTTTCAAGAACGATGGAATTTTGAATAGACTGCTTATTTCTATTACCAAGACTTCCAAATATTGATCCAATTGCAGGAGTGAAAATTAAAGCATAAAGAATAGAACCGCTTAAAACTGCTACAAGAGTAATAATCATTGGCTTCATGAATTGACCTGAAATACCATCCCAAAACAGCAAAGGAAAGAAGATGGCCAAAGTTGTCATAATGGAAACAACTACTGGCCAGAACATTCTTGTTGCAGCAATTCTATAGGCCTCTTTTTTATCGAAACCTTCACTCATTTTTCTGTCTGCATATTCAACAACTACTACTGCTCCATCAATCAACATTCCCAAGGATATTAAAATCCCAAAACAAACCATGAAATTAAACGTATAACCAATTGGAGATAAAAATAAACATGCAAAAAGAATACAAGTAGGAATTGACAATCCAACCAATATTGAAGATCTGACACCCATGGCTGCAACAACCAAGGTCATTACTAGCACTAGAGCGGTCATTATATTCCCAAGAAGTTCGGACACTAGCTCAACGGACATATCAGTCCTATCTTCAGTTATTACGATTTCCATACCTTCGGGCAGAATCTTCTTAGCTTCATCTACAATGACGTTTACCTTTTGAGCAACAACTACCTCACGAGCATCACTTTTTTTAAAAACAGTTACTGAAACAGCTCTTTCTCCATTTACATTAGCTATGGAGTCTTTATCTTTGAAAGTTCTTTTGAGCTTGACTAAATCTTCTAGAGAGACGACTGCATTATTATCTTCTATTACCGGTATATTTCCAACATCTTCCATAGTTTCAAATACAGATGGGACAGATACGTAAAATTCTCCGGTACTCGAAATTATTTTCCCTGCTGGAATCGCTTTATTATTTTGAGAAATAGCATTGTACAAAGCAAACGGAGATACTCTGTAACTATCCAATTTAGTTTTATTAATCTCGGCCTCTAAAACCTCATCAGGAATTCCATTGATATTTACTTCAAGAATTCCAGGTAATTTTTCTATTTCATCTTGTAAGGACTTTGCAATATTTAAGAGCTCTCTATCCGTGGAACTTTTTGAAGCAATGTTGATGTTCATCACTGGGAATTCATCAAGTGTAAATTGAATTACTTGAGGCTGTTCTGCTTCTTGAGGTAAATCTGGCATAACTTCATCAACAGCGTCTTTTACGTTTTGAAGTGACTTATCTACTGGAAATGAATCAGGAAATTCAAGAATTATGTAAGACATGCTTGCTCTGCTGTAAGACTCAATTTTGACTAATTCATCTACAGTTTTAAGTTTATTCTCAAGCGGCTTAGCAATTAATCTTTCGGCATCTTCTGGAGAAACTCCGTCATAAAAAGTGCTTACAAAAACGTATGGGATATTTATATCTGCGTAAGCGGAAGCTGGGATTTGAGATAAAGCACCAACTCCACTAGCAATTATGAAAGCTAAAATAGTAAAGGTAGATCTATACCTTTCTAAAAAAAAATTAATTAGGCCTTTCATTAGGATTCAATCTTTGGTCATAGGCAAATTTTACTTTTTCGCCTTCATTAACATAGTCTTGACCTACAGTTATTATCTTAGAGGAGGAGGGTAATCCTGAAACCCATACTCCGCGATTGGTGTCTTGAATTAAATCAATTTGTTTGAATTCTACTGTGCCTTGATTAGAGATAAGTCTTACACCCAAATTTCCCGAATCGTCTAGCCTCAAAATTGAAAGAGGAATTAAATTCGCCATCTGTTCTTTTCCAGAAACATATATCTTGGCGGAGGCTCCGTCTTTAATTAAGCTCTTACTATTCTCAACTTTCACCTCTACTCTAAAGGTATGAGTGTAAGGGTTCGCTGAGGCAGCTACGAAAGAGATTTCGCCATTAAATGTGTTTCCATCTAAAGTTTCAATGTAAGCAATTGAGCCTTTAGAAATGTTAGTTAAATCAGATTCAGAAATTTCTCCAACCAATATCATTGGATTTAAATCTAAAAGCGTTGCGCAGGTACTTCCTCTTGCAAGAAAGTCTCCCTCATCTATAGAGATTCGATCGACTATTCCATCAAATGGAGCCTTTATTGAAGCATTATCTAGTTCAAGTTTAGCTCTCTCAAAATTTGATTTTATATTTTGTAGTTGATTGGATGAATACAATCCTTCATCGAATAATTTTTGAGCTGATTTGAATTCTAATTGAGCTTTTTTAAAGAACGATTCTTTTTCAGCTACGAATAAAGAGCATATTACTTCTCCTTTATTCACAAAAGATCCTTGTTCTATCGGTAATGAAACTACACGGCCAGAAGTTTCCGATTTAAGCTCAACCTTTTTGTCTGCTTCAGCAAAGCCTTTAATCAATATTTTTTCATTATAAGGCTCAGAAACCTGATCGATTACTCTTACTATAACCTCTTCTTTTTCAACTTTCTCAAGGGAGATTTCTGGAGAATAGAAATAGCCTGAAATCATCCAGATTGTTGCAAATGAAATAAACATTGCCGACCACTCAATATTTGATCGAGTGACAAGAAAATTTTTGATCTTCAAGAAATTAACCTTCATAGAGTGAGTATAATAGTTATTAAGTTTACACTGTCAACATAAAAGTTTACAGTGTTAACATTCTATCTTTTACTTTTAGTTGAATTCAAGACTCAACACATTAATTAATAAGCTTATTCTTTAGATCCTGAATTTTTTTCAACTGTGATTTTTTATCTACTTTCACTTCAAGAGTATTTGGTAATTTTGGAAAGTTAGGCTTTGAAAACTCTTTACCCTCTAGATATTCGTTAACCAAAATATCATAATTTAATTTAAATTCTCTGAATGTCTCTTTCTCTGCTTGGGTCCATAAATAGTCCCATCCTGTTTTAGACCCAATATAAAAAATAATTGGGTGAGTCCAAGTAAATTTTTCAAAATTATTTCGAGAGTGGCAAGCTTCTTTATAAGCATAATTTACATTTGGAATTCCGTTAGTCTTCAATTTGCTCTCAATACAATAATTGATTACTTTTGAAAGTGTTGGAAGAAAATCTGAAGTTGTCATCAATTTACCAACACTTTCAAATACAATTTTTTCATCAAATCTCTGTAATTGAGTCAGCCAAAGTTGTTTGGCAAGATTCAAACTATTTTTGTCTGGATAAGCTTTATGAAACTGATTGTGGTAGGTGACTTCAAGTTGGGTAAAGATCAAATTTACCAGTTCTATTCTGTTATTTGGAATTTTAATTTTCGATGTCAACTGCCCATTCCTTATCATTTAACCTTGATATGATACCAGAGGCATTAGGATTTTTTTTGTACCATTTGTACTTAACATGTTGGATAAATTTTGAGTTCCAAGATGTCATTATTTCTTTGGAATCGATCCAAAAGATTCTAAATTCCGCAAGTTGTTGCTTAGCAAATTTCTTTTTTATTCTCGAAAGTTTTAAAACATCATAACAACTTTCATCTGGCTCCCAATCATCAGTCATAAGTTGTGGTTTGTTTTTATCATTAATTTTATGTGTAAACTTTGCCCACTCTTTTCTTACGTGACTTACAAAGAGGGTATTCCAGGAATCTGATTTGAAATTCTTCTCTCTCCAATAAAGTATAAATTCTGGTATTGAATTATTAATAAATTCCTCTGAAACTCCTGAGGATTTTAAAATGCTCAATGCATCAACATTTGGATTCCAAGTTTTTTCAATAGGTATCTTTTTATTAGGTAAATATTTCGCCCGATTCAATTTATTTTGTTCCATTATCAAAATCTTTAAGATGTCATCTCTGACAAGGCCTTCTTTCCTATCCGAAGAAATCTTCTTTTTTATTATTTCTAAATTATCTCTAACAGTTTTTTTCTTGATTCCTAATTGTTTTGCTTGGAAAACGATTTCCCTGAGAAAAGATGATTGATGATTTTTTTTGGAAAAAGATTGACTGATAGATCTTGTCTTTATTATCTTTAGCCAAAAAAAGCTTCCGCTCCTTTCAATTAAATTTAGCTTCTCAAGCTTATCAAGGGAGCTGATAATTTTTTTTTCGCTTAGAAAAGTAAGGTTTTTTTTTATTTGTTTAAGAGAAGCTCTTTTGATTTCACTTGATTTAATTTGCTCAAAAATTATTGCTTCTTCTAGGCCAATTGTTTCTGCTATTTCTTTTGAAAAAGATTGATGACTTGGGAAGTCTCCCATCAGGCAGATTTATGCAATTTTTTTCTCTTATTTTCTATGGCAGTAGATAATTGATTAATCATTATTTCTGTATCGTTCCAGCCAACACAAGCATCAGTAATGCTCTGACCATATTTAATTTCTTCGAGAGGACCAATTTTTTGATTCCCTTCTTCCAAATTACTTTCAATCATTACTCCGAAAATTCTATCCTCACCAGAGGATATTTGATCGGATATGTCTTTATTCACTATCAGCTGTCTTTTAAACTGCTTTTTACTATTTCCGTGACTCATATCAATCATTACATTTTTTGATTTTTTTGCAGCTTCTAATTCTTTGGAAGTAGATTCTACAAAAGAAGATTCATAGTTTGTATCAGAACCTCCTCTTAAAATGACGTGACAGTCTTCATTTCCAGAAGAATTAAATATGGCTGATTTTCCTTCTTTTGTTATGGATAAAAAGATATGCGAATTTGAAGCCGAGCCAATTGCGTCGATGGCAACTTGGATAGAACCGTTTGTAGAATTTTTAAAGCCAACAGGGCAGGATAGTCCAGAGGCTAATTCTCTATGAATTTGACTTTCAGTTGTTCTTGCTCCAATAGCTCCCCAGGATATTAAATCAGCCAAATATTGCGGTGTTATCATGTCTAAAAATTCTGTTCCTGCAGGTAAACCAAGGTTATTAATGTCTAAAAGAACTTTTCTAGCCTTTCTTAAACCCAAATTTACATCGTAACTATTGTCCAAATTAGGATCATTGATTAATCCTTTCCAACCAATTGTGGTTCTTGGTTTCTCAAAATAAACTCTCATTACAATCTTTAATTGATTGGAATGTTTTGCCTCTAAGGATTTTAATCTTTTTGCATACTCTAATGCAGATTCAGGGTCATGAATTGAACAAGGACCAACAACCACAACTAATCTGTCGTCTCTACCGTGCAGGATGTCCGATATTTCTTTTCTTGATTTAAAAACTAGTTGAGATGAATCGGCAGAAATAGGAATTTCTGTGATTATTTCGTTTGGAGGCGAGACCTCCATTAAACCAGTTATTCTGGTATTATCTGTTAAATATTGCATTGCTCAGGACTCAGATTGTAAACATTTTCGTTTTAATTAAAAGCTTTATTAACCATTTATGATCAAGATAAAGGCGGTACAAGAAAATCCTAAAGTAGGAGACATAAAAGGCAACACTGCCCTAATTGAGAAATATCTTGTGTCTGCTGATAAAGAAAAAATTGATCTATTGATTTTCAGTGAGATGTTTCTTTCTGGCTATCCCCCTGAAGATTTAGTTATGCGAGACGATTTTTTAGACGAAATTACAAAATCTATTGAGCGTATAACTAACTTATCGAAAGAAACTTCTTTAATTTTTGGAGCTCCCATAAAAAAAGACGATGTTTTATATAATGCCGCAATTTGTATTTCAGAAGGTAATTTAGTTGAGACTTATTTCAAACAAATTCTTCCAAATTACAAAGAATTTGATGAAAAAAGATATTTCGAAAAAGGTAAAAAAAATAAAATCATCAAAATTAAAAACATCCCCATAGGATTATCAATTTGTGAAGATATTTGGTCTGAAGCTTTTGTAAATAATTTAGTTGATGAGGGAGCTGAAATAATTTTAAATTTGAGTGCTTCTCCTTACACCACATCAAAAAAAGAAACTAGAAAGAAAATGTTATCCAATTATTATAAAAAATATCAGTGCCCAATTGTTTACGTGAATCAAACCGGTGGTCAGGATGAATTAGTTTTTGACGGATCATCTTTAATCTTGGGTTCTTCGGAAAAAAAGCTAGTCGAATTAAAAAGTTTCGAAATAGATTCTTTAAATTTTGAATACAGAGATTCAAAAATTAATTTTTTAAATTCCTGTCTTACAAATGATCAAAATTATTTAAAAGATGTTTATGACGCTTTAGTTTTGGGAACAAAAGATTATGTAGAAAAAAATAATTTTAGAGGAGTGTTAATTGGTTCTTCAGGGGGAATAGACTCGGCTCTAACCGCTGTAATAGCATACGATGCGCTGGGAAAAGGGAGAGTAAAAACAATAATGATGCCGTTTGATTTTACCGCAGACATAAGCATCGAAGATGCAGGATCGCTGGCAAAAAATTTAGGAATCGAACATTCAGAAATATCTATAAAAAAGATGTATGAATCTTTTAGCTTAGCCTTAAAAGAATCTTTTGAAGGAATGGGTATTGATAAAACTGAGGAAAATCTTCAATCTAGATGTAGAGGAGTAACGTTGATGGCGCTTTCTAATAAATTAGGCTTTTTGGTTTTAACTACCGGAAATAAAAGTGAAGCTGCAGTAGGATATTCCACTCTTTATGGCGATACGGCAGGGGGTTTCTCTGTTTTGAAGGACGTCAGCAAAACTTTAGTATATGAACTGGCTAATTATAGGAATTCTTTAAGTGTTGTAATCCCAAAAAGAATTATTGAAAGACCGCCTTCAGCAGAATTAGCTCCAGACCAAAAAGATACTGATTCGCTTCCTGATTATGATCGATTAGACCCTATTATCGAAATGTACGTGGAAGATGATAAAAGTATTCAAGAAATTATCAATGAAGGCTTTGATGAGAAAGAAGTAAGAAGAATTGTGTCTTTGATTGATTTTAATGAATATAAAAGAAGACAAGCCCCGTTAGGAATAAAAATTTCGGATAGGAATTTTGGTAAAGATAGAAGATATCCAATCACAAATTCTTGGAAACCCTAAATCTAGTAGTTTAACAACTAAAAAAACACTATATGGTGGGAATATAGGCTTAAAAAGCTTATAATCGTGCTATTCATGGATAATTCAGTAGAATTAAAGCCATCCCAACAGGAATTTAATCTTGCAGTATTAAATGGCGAAGAAGTTTCTTTCCCTACTGAAGATCTTTATATACCGCCAAATGCTCTAAAAATTTTTTTGGAATCGTTTGAAGGGCCCCTAGATCTTCTTCTTTACTTTATAAGGAAGCAGAACCTAGACATTCTTGAAATCAATGTTTTAGAAATCACAAATCAATACGTTGCTTACATAGATTTGATGGAAAAGATCCAATTTGATTTAGCAGGAGAATACTTAGTAATGGCAGCATATCTGACAGAAATTAAATCTAGGATGATGTTGCCAAAGGAATCAGACTCTGAAGATGAAGAAAACGATCCAAGATCTGAGTTAATTAGAAGACTACAAGAATACGAAAGATATAAAACTGTTTCAAAAAAAATTGATTCTATCCCGAGAGTTGGAAGAGATTTTTTTGTTGCTTCTTCTGGGTTACCTGAATTTGAGTCTAGTCAAAAGCTACCTGAAGTCGACTTAAATAAATTATCTCAAATATTTTCAGAATTACTTCAAAGACAAAAACTTTCTGCTAGCCACATAATAGAATTTGAAAAGCTTTCAACAAGAGAGAAGATGTCAAAAATTCTTGAATTATTGATCAAAGAAAAAAATATTGAATTTCATAAGCTCTGCGAAATCAAAGAGGGCAAAATAGGAATCATTGTTAATTTTTTGGCTTTGTTGGAATTGGCCAAAGACTCTTTGATAAAAATAATTCAGTCAAAAGATTTTGGAATCATCAATTTATCGTCTAAAGATGAGGTGCATTGAATGTCCAAGTTAGAAAACATAATTGAGTCTCTTTATTTTTCAGCTTCAAGGCCTATAAGTGAATCTGAGATTGTGAAAATACTAGATGATTCAAATTTTGATTTGAAAGCAGTGAAAAATGCAGTTTCCGTTTTGGAGAAAAAATATCAAGAAAGCAGTTTTGAATTAGTGAAAGTTGCTAGCGGACACCGATTTAGAATTAAACAGGAATATTCTCAATGGATATCAAAGCTATGGTCTGAAAAGCCTCAAAAATATTCAAGAGCTTTGCTGGAGACATTGTCTTTAATTGCTTACAAACAACCAATAACTCGTGGAGAAATTGAAGAAGTTCGAGGAGTATCAGTTAGCAGTCAGATTATCAGAACTCTATTGGATAGATCTTGGATTAAAGTAGTTGGACATAGAGATGTTCCTGGAAGACCAGCCTTATTAGCAACCACTAAAGAATTTTTGGATGATTTAAATATTTCAAAACTGTCCGAATTACCTGAACTACCTGAATTAGGCAGCATTCCTTCAGAGGTTCAGATTCCTCTTTTAGACGAAGCTCAAGAGAGCGCTTAATTTAATTTAGATGACCGTAAGATTGCAGAAAGCAATTGCCGATACTGGGCATTCTTCAAGGCGCAAAGCCGAAGAATTAATCTTTGAAGGCAGGGTCTATATCAACGAAAAAAAAGCATCCATTGGTGACAAGATATCCGAAAGCGACCAAATTTTTATCGATGGAAAAAAACTGCATAGAGCAGTTGCTAATTCGACTAAGATTCTTATCTATAATAAACCAACCGGTGAGGAGTGCACCAATCCAGATGGGAAGAAGAAAACGGTATTTGATAATCTTCCAAAGTTAGACTCTGGCCGATGGATTTCTTTAGGTAGATTGGACATTAACACCACTGGGTTATTATTATTTTGCAATAATGGCTCTCTCGCAAATCAGATAATCCATCCAAGCAATAACTTAGACCGTGAATATTTGGCAAGAATTAGAGGCAAGCCAACTGAAAAAGATTTAAAAAAATTATTAACAGGGATTTCCATTGATGGAAATAAGATTAAATTTACAGACCTTGTAAAAGGAAGAGAAACAACTTCCCATAGTTGGTTTGCAATGGTCATAAAAGAAGGAAAAAATAGAGCTGTAAGAAAACTATGGAATAGTATAGGTTTTGAGGTCTCCAGGTTAAAACGAGTCAGATTAGGACCTATTTTTTTGTCAGCAAAGCTTAAACCTGGGGAATACGAATTTTTGGACGAAAAAGAGATTAAAAAATTAACTCAAAATCTTCAATAAATCCGCTGGTGATTCTAAGATTATTTGTAAGTTTTCAGTTTTAATAGAATTTTTTTCACCATAACCATAGCCGGCATAGGCAAAATTAGTTTTAGCATTTACGGAGGCTTCAGAATCTCGCCAATTATCTCCTACATAAATTGATTGTTCAGCATTAAACCCTCCATCCTCTATGGCTTTATTTAATGAAGAAGGGTCTGGCTTTCTTTTATCAAAAACATCTTGTGGACAGATGAGAATTTCTGTCCTTTTATGCCAATCAAATTTCTCAAATATTTTCTCGGCGAGGTATTTTGGTTTATTAGTGACCACGCCCCATATAATTCCTTTTTCTTCGATTTCTTCTAACATTTTGTTTATTTCATCGAAGAGAGAGCTTTCTAGATAAAATTTGGCATATTCATTGAGTAATTCCTTTCTATATATCTCAAATTCTTCTTCATTTTCGGAAACTCCAAAAGCAAGCTTAACTAGTGCTCCAACTCCATCAGAAACAAGATTTCTTGTTTCATTGAAGGAGATTTTTTTATTTAGTCGTTTTAAGGTTAAATTATTTATAGATCTAGAAAATTCTGGAGCTGTATCCAGAAGAGTTCCATCGAGATCAAAAAAAATTTGTTTATAGTTCTTATCTTTTTTTAGCATGGATTAGGTAGTTAACATCTACATTTTTACCTAGCCAATAGTTCTTTGTAATAGGGTTGTAACTCATTCCTTTGACCTCACACACTTCCAAAAAATTATCTCTCATCATTGATGAAAGTTCTGAGGGTTTGATGAACTTATTGTATTCATGAGTGCCTTTGGGCAATAAATTTAAAACGTACTCTGCTCCGACGATAGCAAATAAAAAAGACTTAGGATTTCTATTGATAGTTGAGAAAACTATGGTGCCTCCCGACTTACACAAATCGGAACAAGTTTTTACAAGCTTTGCAGGCTCAGGAACGTGTTCAATCGCTTCTAAGCAGGTGACTAGGTCATAAGAGTTCTTTTGACTCGGTAGTAGATCTTCAGCTTCACAATTTAAATAATTAATTTCAAATTCTTTTTTTTCAGCATGCTTTTTTGCAGTATGAATTGCAACTTCAGATATATCAACTCCAGTTACATTGGCACCTTTACAATGTAAAGATTCTGCAAGAAGTCCTCCACCACAAGCTACATCAAGAGCTTTAATACCCTGCAATTCAATTTTCTCTGATATGTAGTTTGATCTGAGTGGGTTTATAACGTGAAGCGGAGCAAATTTTCCATCAGGATCCCACCACTCTTCAGCTATCTTGTTAAATTTTTCTTTCTCTGAAGGATCAATATTCATTATTAATTAAGATTTGGAGAATCTTTTTATTATGTTTAAATTTGTGAAATACTTATTATCACATGAACATCTTTTTTCCCAAAGAGCATATTAATGAAGCGAGGTTTTCCTTAACCGGAGAAACTGCTGAGAAATTTTTAAAAAAAAATATAGATTTGTACGTTGAAGAAACAGTTCAATTTCAAGACGCTCTTTTAAATAATTTAATAGAAACTGCAAAGGTAAAGACTATCTCTAGACAGCAAGGATTAAGCTCGGCGGATATTATTTGCAGTCTAAATAAATTAAGTCTAGACGACATTGCTCATGTTAAGCAAGATACTTTAGTTGTAAGTTTTTTAGACCCATTCAATGAAGTTGAATTAATTTCTGAGCTAAAAAATAGATCTATTTCATCGATAAGTATGGAACTTGTACCCAGGACAACAAGAGCGCAAAAAATGGATGCCTTAAGTTCGCAAGCGAATTTAGCGGGTTATTCAGCTGTAATTATTGCTTCCAATCATTTAGAAAAAGCTCTTCCAATGATGATGACTGCTGCAGGAACTATATCGCCGTCAAAAGTTTTTGTTGTCGGTGTTGGAGTAGCAGGACTTCAGGCTATTGCAACAGCAAAAAGACTAGGAGCAAGAGTTGAAGCTTTTGATACAAGGGAAGAAGTTGAAGACCAAGTAAAATCTTTAGGCGCAAGATTTGTAAAAATTGACTTGGGTGAAACCGAGCAAACATCTCAAGGTTATGCCAAGGCTTTAACAGCAGATCAAATTAAAAAACAACAAGAGGGTATGAAAAAGGTTTGCTCCAGTTCGGATATTGTAATAACTACTGCACAAGTTTTTGGCAGACCCGCTCCAAAAATCATTACCGCAGAAATGGTTGAGGCAATGCAGCCTGGAAGTGTTGTCGTAGATATGGCGGTCTCTTCAGGAGGAAACGTTGAAGGGTCCAAAAAAGGGGAGATTGTTGACATTAAGGGCATTAAAATTATTGGAAACGTAAATTTACCTGGTGAAGTTCCAACGCATGCGAGCCAAGTTTATGCCAATAATATTTTTAATTTAATTGATGAGTTTTATGACGAAGAAATTGCTTCATTCAGCTACAATTTAAGTGACGAGATTCTTACAAATTGTATTGTTACCCATAAAGGTGAATTCATAAATAAAAGCGTTAAAGAAAGGAATAACTGATGGATAGCTTGTTTGTAATGTTAATTTTTGTTTTGGTTCTTGCGATCTTTTTAGGATTTGAATTGATTAATAAAGTTCCATCGACTCTTCACACCCCTTTGATGTCAGGAGCAAATGCAATCTCTGGAATAACTATTGTTGGTGCGCTCCTCTCCTCAGGTTCAGATGGAGGTGTTTGGACCACTTTTCTAGGAACTGCAGCTGTGTTTTTTGCAACAGTAAACGTTGTTGGGGGATATTTAGTTACAAACAGAATGCTAAGGATGTTCAAGAAAAAGTGATGGATATTTTTCAATCAGAAATCTTTGCAAACATGTCCTACATCGTGGCTTCCATGTTATTCATTTTTGGTCTCAAGCAATTGGGCTCTCCAGAAACTGCTCAAAGAGGCAACTTAATATCCGCGTCGGGAATGTTTCTCGCTGTTCTAGTTACTCTAATAAATAGTCAAATTATTTCTTATGAATGGTTAGCGGCTGGACTCATTCTTGGGGTCATTGTGGGCGCATCTGCAGCCTCACTTGTGAAAATGACCTCCATGCCTGAGCTAGTTGCACTTTTTAACGGTTTTGGGGGTATAGCAAGTCTATTGGTGGGCTCTGCAGAATATCTTGGGGAGAACAGCTTAGGTCTCATTTCATTAACGGCAATATTTTTAACCTTAATTATTGGCGGGGTAACTTTTTCTGGAAGTCTAGTAGCTTACGGAAAATTATCTGAAATCCTGCCTGGCAGACAAATAACTTTTTTAGGCCAGCGAATTGTATTGATTGCAATTTTCCTTCTTTCGCTAGTCCTAGGGGCTCAATTAATTTTTGGGTTTGAATTATTTCAAGTTTGGAACCCAATATATTCTTTTTCATTTCTCATTTTATTGGCTTTGATTATTGGTTTGTTGATTACTCTTCCAATTGGTGGAGCGGATATGCCTGTCATCATTGCTCTATTAAATAGTTATTCTGGATTGGCAGCTTCTGCTGCTGGGTTTGTAATAAATAATAACGTCTTGATAGTGGCTGGAGCTTTAGTCGGCGCAAGTGGATTAATTCTCACAAATATCATGTGCAAGGCAATGAATAGATCTTTGGCTAATGTGGTTTTTGGTAGCATTGACTCTGGTTCGTCTGGAGTTAGGAGTGATGAGGATGTGGGTGAAGTTAAGCCCATAAATGTCTCAGATGCGTATCTAATTTTAGAAGCGGCTAATTCAGTTTTGGTAGTTCCAGGTTACGGAATGGCAGTTTCTCAAGCGCAACATGCCGTTCGTGAGTTAGGCGAACTACTGGAAGATAATGGATGTGAGGTAAATTATGCAATTCATCCGGTAGCAGGAAGGATGCCAGGTCATATGAACGTATTATTAGCTGAAGCAAACGTATCTTATGATCAATTACAAGAGCCTGAAGACGTAAATCCAGTAATGGATACGGTAGATGTATGTATTGTAATTGGAGCGAATGATGTCGTTAATCCTGACGCTAAAGATAACGAGGGTAGCCCCATTTATGGTATGCCTATAATAGAAGCTGACAGAAGTAAGACAGTTTTCATTTTGAAAAGATCGATGGCAGCTGGATTTGCTGGCATAGATAATCCTCTGTTTGGCAAAGAAAATTCAAGAATGTTGTTTGGCGATGCTAAAGAATCTATATCCGGTTTAGTGGCCGAATTTAAGTCCTAAAACCCTGAAAAATAAGCCTTTTCTGGCCTTCAAAATGCTATAATTTCTTATTGAAAAATAAGTTTTTTTACACCAAAAAGTGACCTATTTTTTTTCTCATTTTACGCAATGGACGATATAGCAAAGGAAATTATCCCAATAAATATTTCAGAGGAAATGAAAGCCTCTTACATGGATTATGCCATGAGCGTAATTGTAGGAAGAGCTCTTCCGGATGCAAGAGACGGGCTTAAACCAGTCCACAGAAGAACCCTTTTTGCGATGGATATTCTGAATAATGACTGGAATAGAGCTCATAAAAAGTCAGCTCGAATAGTTGGAGATGTTATAGGTAAGTATCACCCACATGGCGATTCAGCTGTTTATGAAACTATTGTCAGAATGGCGCAAGATTTTGCTCTGAGATATCCATTAATTGATGGTCAAGGTAACTTCGGTTCAATGGATGGAGATGGTGCGGCAGCAATGCGTTACACAGAAATAAGGATGTCAAAAATTTCCAGAGAATTAATGGCCGATCTAAATAAAGAAACTGTGAATTTTGTAGAAAATTATGACGGAACGGAATTTATACCCGAAGTGTTACCAACCAAGATTCCTAATTTACTAATCAATGGATCTTCTGGAATAGCAGTCGGAATGGCAACAAACATGTTGCCGCATAATCTTACAGAGTCAATAAATGCTGCTATTGCAATTTTAGAATCACCGGAAATAAGTACGGAGGATATTTTGAAAATTATCCCTGCACCAGACTTTCCTACCGGAGGAATTATAAATGGCACACAAGGAGTCGAAGAAGCAGCAAAAACGGGCCGAGGAAAAGTAATTTTAAGAGCTAAGACAGACATAGAAACTGATAGTAAGCACAGGTCAAAAATTATAGTTACTGAAATTCCTTATCAAATCAATAAAGCACGTTTAGTGGAAAAAATAGCACAACTTGCAAGGGACAAGAGAGTCGATGGGCTTTCTGAGATAAGAGACGAATCAGACAAAGACGGAGTAAGAATTGTAATTGAGTTAAAAAGTGGAACCAATCCAGAGGTAATGCTTAATAACCTTTTTGCTTTGACTCCATTAGAAAGCTCTTATGGAATAAACAATGTTGCTTTAGTGAACAACGTCCCGAAAGTTCTAAATTTAAAAGAAATATTAGAAATTTTTATTGCTCATAGACGAGAGGTTGTCACAAGGAGAACTATATTTGATTTAAACAAAGCCAAAGATAGAGGACACATTTTAGAAGGTCTCACAGTTGCTTTAGCTAATATAGATCAAATAATTAGTTTAATAAGAAATTCAAAAGATCCTGCTATTGCAAAGCAAAAGCTGCTTTCAAAGAAATGGAAAGCTGGCATGGTCAGTAAACTCATTAAGAATTCAGGCTCTATTTCCACAAAACCAGAAAATCTCGGAAAAGAATTTGGACTGTCAGGATCCTCTTATAAATTATCAGAGATTCAAGCTCAAGCAATCTTAGACTTAAGGTTGCAAAGACTTACAGGTTTGGAACAAGACAATCTAGTTGCAGAATATGAACAAATTCTAGGCGAAATAAATAATTTACAAGCCATCCTTGAAGATCCAGATAAATTAAAAAAAGTAATTAAAGATGAACTTGAGTATATCAAAGAAGAGTATGGGGACGAGAGGAAAACACCCATAGAAGAAAGACTAGATCTTACAAATGAAGATTTGATTAAACCAGAAGATATGGTTGTAACAATCTCTAGGCTGGGATATGCGAAAACGCAACCCCTAGAAGTTTATCAATCTCAAAGAAGAGGTGGTGTGGGAAAAACTGCAGCTTCTGTTAAAGAAGAGGACTTTGTAGAACAATTAATAGTTGCCAATACTCATCACACACTATTATGTTTTTCTAATTTAGGAAAAGTCTATTGGTTGAAAGTTTATGAAATTCCTCAAGCATCCAGAATTGCAAAAGGAAGGCCGCTAGTAAATTTAATTCAACTTGACGCGAATGAGAGGATTACAAGCCTACTGAATATTGAATCTTTTGATAATGCAGGTTATGTCTTTATGGCTACTGCAAATGGTATTGTTAAAAAGACTCCCTTAGAGGATTTTAGACTGCCGAGGAAAAATGGAAAGAGAGCAATTAAATTGGATGCCAACGACGAATTGGTTGGAACAAAAATTACTGATGGGCAGGAACAAATTATGCTTATTAGCGACGCCGGAAAAGCAGTATTCTTTGATGAAAAAGATGCAAGGCCATTGGGAAGAGATACTCGAGGAGTCAAAGGAATTGAGCTAGAGGATGGGCAAAAGGTTATATCCTTAATGGTTCCTAGTCCTGACGATGAAATTCTTACAGTTTCTGAAAATGGCTTTGGAAAGAAATCAAAAATTAATGATTTTAGAAAAACAAAGAGAGGAGCAAAGGGAGTCATCGCAATGCAACTTTCAGATAGAAATGGTAAGTTAATTTCAGCTGTTCAAGTTGTAGAAGAAGACGAAGTTATATTAATTACAGATAAGGGAACTTTAGTTAGAACCAAAGTTTCTGAAATAAGTACTTTTGGAAGAAATACTCAAGGCGTGAGAGTAATAAAATTGAAGGAAAACGAAAAACTAAATAAGTTGGCCCTGGCTTTAGAAGGAGACTAAAAATGAGGAATTACAATTTCTGCGCGGGACCCTCAGCCTTGCCCACTGAAGTTTTAGAAGAATTGAAAGAAGAAATTTTAGATTGGAAAAACCATGGCCTTTCAGTAATGGAGATGAGTCACAGGAGTAAAGAAGTTGTAGAAATAGCAGAAACTGCGAAACAAGATTTTATCGAATTAATGGATGTAAATTCCGATTACGAAGTTTTATTCATTCAAGGAGGAGCTTCACTTCAATTTTCTATGGTTCCGATGAATTTATTGTCAGGTTCAAAAACTGAAGCCTTAAGCAATTATTTAAACGTGGGACAATGGTCTATTAAGGCAATAAAAGAGGCAAAAAAATATGGGAATCTAAAAATTTCTGCTTCTTCTGAGGAAGTTTCTTTCAAAAAATATCCTAAACCTGAAGAGTGGAAAATAGACGCAGAGGCTTCTTATCTTCATTTAGTCATGAATGAAACGATTGATGGCGCTTGTCTTAGAAATCATGAAAACTTACCTCAGATTGACTTAGTTGCTGATTGCTCTTCTTGTATTTTATCTGAGCCAATTGACGTATCGAAATTTGCTTTAATATACGCTGGTGCGCAGAAAAATATTGGTCCAGCTGGATTAGCAATTGTAGTTATCAGAAAAGATCTCCTTAGAGAAAGAAATGATTTACCAGCCATGATGAGTTACAAAACTTACGCGGATTCGGATTCAATGTATAACACGCCTCCAACCTTTGCATGGTATTTGTCAGGTAAGGTTTTCAGTTGGTTGAAAAACAGAGGCGGCTTAGAGAACCAAAAGAGAATAAATGAATCTAAAGCAAATAAACTTTACGCATTTATTGACTCAAGTGATTTCTTTAAAAACGATGTTGATATTGAATCAAGGTCGATAATGAACGTTCCATTTTTAATGAACGATGAGTCTTTAAATAAAAAGTTCTTGATTGAATCAGAGGCAGCAGGCCTCTTAAACCTCGGTGGCCATCGCTCTGTAGGTGGCATGAGAGCAAGTATATACAATGCAGTTCCCGAAGAGGGAGTAGATGCTCTTGTGAGTTTTATGAAAGATTTTGAAAAACAAAATGGCTAACAAAGATACTTTAAAAGATATCAGAAATAAAATTGATCAACTGGATTTATCTATCCTTAAATCTCTAAGTCAAAGGGTAGAATTAGTTATAAAAGCAGGAAAAATAAAAAAATTTTCTAAAGATACGTCCTTTTATAAACCTGAAAGAGAAGCTCAAATTATTAGAACAATTATTTCGAATAATAAAAGTTCTCTCAGTAAGGAGAGCTTAGAAATAATTTATAAAGAGATAATCTCAGCCTGTTTCGTAAGAGAAAAGGAAATAGAAGTTTATTTTCTTGGCCCTCGAGGAACTTATTCCGAATTGGCATGTAAAAAAAATTTTGGCAGCTCTGTTAACTCTACAGCTTGCAAAACAATTTCTGATGTTTTTGAGGCTATTAATGACGATAATTCATACGGAATCGTGCCGCTAGAAAATTCCACCGAAGGCGCTGTAAATTCAACCTTGGATGCTTTGCAAAATACCAATTTAAAAATTTGTGGAGAGTTGGAAATGCCTATAAGGCATTCTTTATTAGCTAAACAAGAAGAGATTGAAAAAATAAAAAATATTTATGGTCATCAACAGTCTCTCGCACAGTGTAAAAATAAGATTCAAAACCTGTTGCCAAAAGCTAAACTAATTCCTGTTGAGAGTAGCGGTTTAGCTTTAAACAAAGCAGGCAGTGGAAACTTTAACGCCTGCATCGCCCATCAATCTTTTGCAACTGATAATAACTTAGTAATTTGTAAAAAAAATATCGAGGACAAAACAAATAACACCACAAGGTTTATTATTTTAGGCTTGAGCTCACCCTTAAAGAGCGGTCTTGATAAGACTTCAATAATAATTTCTTTAGAAAATAAACCTGGTTCCCTTTCGAAGATATTAAAAATTTTTGAATCCTCAAGTGTGAATCTTAGCTACATTCAATCCAGGCCATCTAAACTTGATAAATGGAGTTATTCCTTCTTCTTGGATTTTGAAGGGCACTCGGAAACAAAAAAAATTAGCTCGCTAATGGATAGATTAGAAAGTAAATCACTCAATCTTAAATTGTTGGGTTCTTACCCAAAAGCTCTTTAATGTCTCAATCGCTAAAAGACAGTGTGAACAAGGGGGTTTTAGAATTAAAACCCTATGAGCCTGGCAAACCCATTGAGGAAACTCAAAAGGAAGTAGGTTTAGATAACATCATAAAGTTGGCTAGTAATGAAAATCCACTGGGCATAAGTCCAAAAGCTTTGAAAGCAATCTCATCTGCAACAGATTTGAATAGATATCCAGATGGAAACGCAACTTCATTCAAAGAAAAAGTTGCATCAGAATACAATGTTAAACCTTCCATGGTAACTGTTGGCAATGGTTCAAATGACATTATTGAATTTATTGCTAAATGTTTTTTGAGCTCTGCCGATACAGCAATTTTTTCTCAGCACGGATTTGCCATTTATCCTCTTGCTATTAAAGCCAGTGGAGCAGAACCAATAAAAGTAGAAGCTAAAAATTGGGGTCACGATTTAGATGGAATTGCTGATTCAGTAAAAGAAAATACAAAAGCAATTTTTTTAGCAACGCCGAATAATCCTACGGGTACAGTTTTATCGGTAAATGAATTAAAAACTTTTTTAAAAAAGATTCCATCTAATATCATAGTTTTAGTTGACCAAGCTTATTTTGAATACATTGAAGATGAACAATACAAAGTTCCCTTTGAGTTGATTAATGAATTCTCAAACCTAGTGATCTCAAGAAGTTTTTCCAAAGCTCATGGCTTAGCAGCTTTTAGGTTAGGGTTTTCTATAAGTTCTGAGGAGAGTTTGCATGATTTCTAAGTCATGCGCCATCAATCGTTTTATTCATGACTAAATG
>OZSS01000144.1_pt1 | contig 31589 bp, 30 predicted proteins | sample 1779911 | NCBI WGS metagenome assembly OZSS01 (sample SAMEA2603589, study PRJEB24840) | metagenome | biome: Water; feature: Photic zone; material: Seawater sample | place: Mediterranean Sea | collected 2013-11-12 | depth 10 m
CCCCAAGGTTGGGCTGGTAGCGCACCATTTCTGCTATCGTTGGCCTTGGTTTAGGTTGAGTCATTTTTACCTCTAAAAGCCATTAATGCTAAGAAGCTGATATTACATTTGCGAAATTGCCAATATGCAGGCACGTCGCTCCCTCTGATACTTTAAGGCTTTCAGTATATCCATTCACAATTGCCAATTTCCAATTACAGTCAGGCCCCAAGTCAATTAGATAGTCGTGGACTTCACCAGTCTTGCCTTTAATAGCAAACAAACTGCTGTCATCGCCAGTCTCTTCTGCTTTCTGTTTAGCAATCATTGCCAGTGATTTTGTCGCACCTTGTCTTTTTATGATAGGTACCACTGATATCACTTTGAGATTATTTTCTTCAGACACTTCGACAAATTTATCCCAACACTTACCATCCAAGTTATCCCAAAATCCAGGCACCATACCAATATGCGCTGCGCCTTTCGTAATTTCATCTAATACTTCTTGAAATATAGAAAACTCAATAATTTTAGATGAGGATCCGCAGTAATCTTGAGCAAGATCATAGTAATCACGCGACGGCAGGTAAGCAGCAGCCGTTATTTGAGTTTGTTGATTAAGATTGGCGCTAAGGATTTCACGCCAAATTCTATAAATAGAATTAGCCGATAGGGGTGGTGTGTTCCGAGAAATAAGCTTTTTCAATATCTGCGCTTCTCTTCCTGGGCGCAAATTAAAACCGGAATTAACTTTTTTTGCTTTTGCAACCTCTTGGCCTATTTTAATACGGCGCGTTAACAGCTCGTGCAATTCCGTGTCAATTTCGTCTATTTCTTCTCTTAATTCCTCAAGCGTTTTCAAACTTAATCTCCGCCTTTAGTTAATTTATGAGGACCCTAGCGCTCAACTTTTTAACATAAAGTCTATCACGTGCGTCATATATCTTTCGTGATCGACAGATTTGATTAACATGATGCGCCCGTCCTTAAATATACAACAGTTTTGAATAGTTTTCTAAGTTAAAAGCCCAAAAACTAATCTTTAGAGCTGAAGTATCTTTTAGATAAGCACTTAATATTTATCCAAATTTGTTAATCTCGCGGAAGACGCCGGAATCATTCTAGTTGCCCGGCTCCTGATTTTCTTAATCGGGCTTGCCGCATAAATTTGTTTTGCAGCTTCAACGATGAGCACGCCTCCAAGATGTTTTAACCAGCGAGAACCAAGATCTTCAATCCCACTGGCAGATCTAAGCACAACCTTCCTTGTTGACGGAGGTATGAATAAAGCCCTATCTATCTTCTCTGGAATAAACATACCATCTCGCAATAATCGCGTCAGCTGAGAACTAGAATATGGCTGTCCAAAGCCAAACGGCGTACGGTCAGTACGCGCCCAAACGCCACTCCGGCTTGGAACAACTATAATCAAGCGACCATCACCTCTTAATATACGCCAAATTTCCTTGAGCATGGGTCTTAAGTGTTCGGTGCATTCCATACTATGTACAACAATCAACCTATCGATAGATGAATCCTGAAAAGGTAATTCATCATCTTCAGAAATAACCACTCTATTTAAACCATCAACCGGCCAGTATGTGCCACCCTGTTGCGCAGGCATTAATGCCATTACATTATCAGCCTCTGTAAGAAAGGGACGCAGAAATGGTGTAGCATATCCAAAACCCAAAATTGTTAACCCATTTGTATTAGACCAAATTGTCCTTATTTTACGGCGTATTAAGCGGCGGGTAACCTGCCCCAAACCAGTACTATAGAACTTGGCTAGATCAACTGCGTCTATATACATAAGGCTCCTGACTCAACAAATAATTGTAGGCTACTTAATCAAGTCGGTAGGTTTTTACGACGTCCAAATCGGGTTCAAACCCAAGTCCAATGCCATTCGAAACTTTAAAGCTTCCCCCAACTGGGTCAAAAATTTCTCTTGGATATAATGCTGCCTCTGGCTCAATGAATATCCGTTCTATCCAACCTGGATTCGCGATGCTTTGAGCCAAATGAAGTGTTGCTAGAAATCCAGGACCAAAATATGGCGAGTGAGGCATAAGCTGGGTCCCAAAAACTTCTGCCAATGCAGCTATTTTTCTGAACTCGGTAATCCCTCCCACTTTAGCTACACTTGGCTGTGCGAAACTAACTGCCCCACTCCTTATCATTTTTTTAAATTCAAAAGCGGTACACGCATTCTCTCCGGCTGCGATGGGGACGCCGGTGTCAGATGCTAGTTTGGCTAATGAGTCAAAATCCTCTGGCGGGTTGATCGGCTCTTCCAGCCAATGAATATCAAATTGTTTCATTTTCAAAGCCATTATCCGAGCCTCTTCAGGCGTCCATGGGCAGTTTACATCAACCATCAATAGGGCTTCCTCACCTGCAGTGTTACGTGCGGCCCTAACCTCATCTATACCTATCTCATGAAGCTTGATTTTTTCGTAACCTAAGTTTTTAGCAAAATCTACTCTGTCGCCAACACAATCTGGATCTTCATAGCGAAACAGGCTTGCGTATGCTGGCACATTCTTTATGCGAGATGCACCCAAGAACTGATAAAGCGGCAAACCAGCCGCTTTAGAAGCTATATCCCAGAGCGCTATATCCAAGCCAGATATAGCAAACATTGTAATGCCGTAGCGACCAAATAAGTGAAGCGCCTGCTGAAGTTCGCTATTGATATTAACCACATCCAGTGCATCCTTACCAATAACACGCGGAATCACCATGTGCTTCAGGGCCTCTGCGACTGGCCTTCTGCACTGGAAACTAAAAGCGTCACCCCATCCTGTAATGCCACTGCTTGTCTCTACTTTAACCAGACAAAAATCTAGTTTACCCCAGTTCAGAAAACCCACCTGATCCTTTTTGGATATACCTTTATCAAACGGCATCTCCATTTCGATAACTTCTATATGCTCTATTTTCATGTTCCGTCCTCACCAGTAACGCACCTTAACTATTGGCGCCCCCCATTTATTGATGTTATCTTTTTCAGATGTAACTATTATTGGAGTATCAACAATGCCACCATTTGAGATTATTGTCGTTCCTGCGCTTTCAGACAACTACATATATATAGCGCATGACAGCTCAAATAAAACAACCCTTGTAGTGGACCCCTCAGAGGCCAAGCCCGTTGTTGATGTTCTCAACGCGCGTGGCTGGACAATTACCCACATTTTGAATACGCACCATCACGGCGATCATATCGGTGGAAATCAGGAGCTTTTGGAAAAGTATAACCCAATACTAATTGGCCCTTTATCAGAAGAATCTAGAATTCCAAACATGCACCAGATGATAAAAGAGGGCGATACAATTGATATTGGTGGACATGAAGGCTTGGTTTTTGAAACGCCAGGTCACACGAATGGACATATAGCTGTCTGGTTCGAGGACTCGGACGCCCTCTTTTGCGGAGATACGCTCTTCGCTCTTGGTTGTGGGAGAGTATTTGAGGGAACGATGGAGCAAATGTGGACCTCGCTCAAAAAACTCCGGTCTTTGCCGAGTTCGACAAAAATTTTCTGTGGTCATGAATACACATTGTCAAATGCAAAATTCGCCCAGAGCATTGACCCTCAAAATGAAGCTTTACAGCAACAAATTAAGAAATTCGAGTCCATGAGGGCCGATGGCATTCCTACAATTCCCACCCTCTTAAAAGATGAATTGAACACGAACCCCTTTCTTAGAGCCGACGATATATCTTTTGCAAAAACGTTAAACCTAGAAGCTAATGATCCCGTAGCAATATTTGCAGAAACTAGAAGTAGAAAAGACAATTTTTGACCACCTTGAGAAGACAAGACTTTGGAAAAGCTTTTTTTCAGTGAACCGTCTCTAATTGAAAATTTCTGGCAGTAAATTAGAGCGATGCACGTGCATTAAGTGCCTGCGCGATCGTACCGTCGTCTAAATACTCAAGCTCGCCGCCAACCGGCATACCGCGCGCTAATCTTGAGATCCTAACATTACTCTCGGACAAAGCTTCACTCAAATAATGCGCCGTGGTCTGTCCGTCTATTGTTGCATCCATAGCCAGGATGACTTCACTAACATCTGGGTTGGATGCCCGTTTAATCAAATCCTCACATCTCAAATCCTCCGGGGACACTCCGTCTAATGCTGAAAGCAACCCCCCCAAAACATGGTAATATCCTCGATAAACGCCAGACCGTTCGAGTGCCCAAACGTCACCCACTTCCTTCACGACACAAATAGTGGTGGTTTGACGGTTTTCAGAACTACAAATTCCACATGGGTTCGCAGAGTCAAGATTGCCACATACATCACATGCTACTACTGCCTCGGCTGCCTCTGATATCGCCTTGGCAAGAGGCCTCATAAGGGCATCTCTTTGTTTGAAAAGTTGCAAAGCCATTCTCGTAGACGATCGAGGTCCCAAACCTGGGAGCTTCGACAACAGATATATCATTCTATTCAATTCACCTGGGCCTTGTGTCTTCATAGCTGAGGCCTAAAAAGGAAGTTTAAAACCAGGAGGTAAGGGTAACCCCCCCGTCATCTCTTGCATTCTTTCAGAAGCTTTACTTTCAACTTTTGCCTTTGCATCGTTGACCGCGGCCACAATCAAATCTTCTAGTATTTCAACATCTTGGGAATTAACAATCCCGGGATCAATCGTTATACGACGCATGTTTCCCTTGCCATTCAAAACCACAGCCACGGAACCCGCTCCGCTACTTCCTTCAATTTCCAAGTCTTCCATTTGCTCCTGCATATTCTGCATTTTTTCTTGCATTTCCTGCACTTTTTGCATCATCTGACCAAAATTTTTCATTTTCTCTCACTCTTTTCTCAATCTTTAATAGTTCATATGATATTATCATTCACGGTCGGTGTGGCGCACTATTTTCCTCACAGACTTTATCTCTGCACCCGGAAAATTGCTAAGCACAGAGGCCACTATGGGATCGTTTTTTGCGTTCTTTTTTGCTTCAAGTTCTGCGTCAACCATCTTTTCCCTAAGGGTCTTTTCGCCAGTGCTTTGCACCAACGCAATTTGCCACGGAGTGCCCGTCCATTCTGAAAGTAACCTTCCTATGCGCCCTGGCAAGTCTGGATCAATATCTCCCGTGTCCTCTATCTCACATAATCCAGCCTCAACACGCACCGGTTTAACTTTTTCGATGAGGTTTGCATGAATGATGGCTTCTCGTTTTTTTTCAAACATATCCACGATCTCAATAAAATTACTCGGACATCTTTCAATATCGGGGTCATTTTCGTTGATATTTTTGACGTTTGTAGAGCTACTAGCTATGGATAGAAGTGCGTTATCATCTCTTCCTACTTCAACTTTTTTTTTTTGCTCCACCTCTAATGGTTGCATCCCTGCACCAGCAACCGGTTTATCGGCCAGATAGACTAGGCGTATGATGAGCATCTCTAAGGCAGAGAAAGGCGAAAACGAAGTTTGGACCTCCTCAATCCCCTTCAACAACATTTGCCACGCTCTCCCCAATTGCACCATGGGGGCTTTCTGGGCTAAATCAAAACTTTTCTGCTTTTCCGACTCAGATAAACTTACGTCCATGTAGTCAGGCTGCACCTTACACTTTGTCACTAAATGGACGACTTCTAACAGATCTTGAACAATTGATAGAGGATCGATTCCATTCTGGTTCATCTTTTCTAAGTGATTAAGTGCCGTTGTAATGTCACCCGACATAGTTTCCTCAAATAAATCGAGTATATTTGCTCTATCACTACTTCCGAGCATACCCTGGACGACTTCCGCCGTGATCTCACCGACTGACAAGGCCATACTTTGATCTAGAAGAGATAAGCCATCCCGCGCTGAACCGTCGGCGGCCCGGCCTAGGGCATAAAGAGCATCCCTTTCTATTTTAATATTTTCTTTTTGACATACGGTGGAAAACAACCTTGCCAGATCGTCCATTCCCAATCGCTTCAGATCAAATCTCTGACATCTCGAAAGGACTGTAACAGGCACCTTCCTTATCTCTGTCGTAGCAAAGATAAATTTTACATTTTCGGGAGGCTCCTCCAATGTTTTGAGTAGCGCGTTAAATGCATTTCGCGAAAGCATGTGAACTTCATCAATGATGTAAACCTTGTTTCTTGCTGCGACCGGTTTGTATCGAACTCCGTCTAAAATTTCCCTTATATCATCAACACCGGTCCGACTTGCTGCATCCATTTCCATAACATCAACGTGGCGATCTTCCATGATACCAGTACAATTTGCGCAAACTCCACATGGATCGATGGTTGCGCCGCCCTTACCGTCAGCGCCGATACAATTGATACCTTTTGCTATAATGCGGGCCGTTGTTGTTTTTCCAACACCTCGTACACCCGTAAGGATAAATGCATGCGCTAGTCTGCCCTGACTAAAAGCATTGCTAAGCGTTCTTACTAAGACATCTTGTCCTATAAGATCTTTAAAATTCTGAGGCCGGTACTTTCGTGCTAGTACCCTATACTCCATCGCGTCAACATTGCCTTCGCTGTGTAAAACCAAATCAACTCACATATTGTAGGCGGAGGACCGAAGCCGACCCAAACGATACTCGTTACGGCTGCTTCCTTCCGGACCTGACCGGGTTGGCGATACGCTTGTCCGTTTCGGACCTCCGGATATAGATATATCGGTATTAAGCACGACGGTGCAAGCATATGTTTTTACAAACGACATAGGCTGAACCATTTTTCGTGAGATCATCGGCGGTTTACACTAGTTCATGGCATTAAAAAATGATAGTCAATGTCATCATCCTTTTTTACAGTGACATCTATTACAAAGGGTTTCTAGTGGACGCCGGCCAGCCGTTTTCTAAGTCGTGACGAGTTCTAAATTTGATCACAATTCATTGAAAAACGATATGATGTTCTTCCACAAGTTTCGTTGATGCTTGGTATCAATTGAGACTGTAGACGTCATACCTGCTCGTAACGGCGGCTTGTTTTCAGTAGAAAGAATTTCTATTCGAACCGGCAATCGTTGAACTACTTTAACCCAATTTCCCGAAGCGTTTTGCGGTGGCAACACTGAGAACTCCGCACCGGTGGCTGGACTAATACTTGCGACTTTAGCTTCCCATATAACATCGGGATACGCGTCTATCTCGACAGTTGTTTTCTGGCCTTCCACGACATGTGTTAGCTGTGTTTCCTTTAAATTCGCCTCAATCCAAACTCTATTATTAGCGATTATTCCAAAAGCTGGCTCGCCTGATTCAACCCACTCGCCAGGCTCGAGTTTTAATCTTGTGACAATACCGCCAACTGGCGCTCTAACCTCGGTATACCCCAGGTTCATCTTTGCAAGAGACAGTTCGGCCTCTGCACCAATAAAATCTGGGTGCTGGTCGAAACTTCTATTTGGGTCGCCACCAAGCCTAGCTAATACCGTTTTTATCTTCTGCTTTCTTGTTAAAACTTCCTGGTTCGCCGCCAATAGTTCAAATTCCGCCTCGTCTAATTTTGACTCTGCCTCATCTAACCTTGCTCGCGTCGTGATTGACTTTTTTATTAACATTCGCTGCCGTCGAGCCTCCCTTTTATGGTAAGCGACATCGGCTTTTTTATAGGCTGCATTAGCCTTTTTTTCTTCGATTTCCGCCAGTATTTGATAATACTCTGCCTGCAATGCTGAAATATCCTGCCGGACTTTCTCTCTTTTTGATTCCGCCATCTGAATAGCTACAGCGTAAGTATTTGGGTCTAATTTAAAAAGCAGATCACCCTTCGATATAAGTTGATTCTCGTCAACAACTACTTCCGTTACACGACCGTCTATATCAGCGCTAATAGCAATCACATTTGTTTTAACATAAGCATTCTCAGTCTCGACATATCTGCCAGTTTTTTCATACCACTGCGCACCGAAAACAACTGCAATAATTGGTATAACAACTAACAAAAAGACCCGCAAAATTAGCCGGCCTATCCCAGGGCTTGATTTCGTTATTGTTGTCTCTGTTTGCGGGCTATTATCCGCTTCTTTATTGTCTTCCATTCCTTCTGCCTTATCCTTGGTACTTTAATTACTATTAGTTTTTAAGAACTGCTGGTACGATTTGCGTCTAAGTTTAATAAATTAGATTTAATCTTGATCAACGTATCAACGAACCTGTCTCTCTCATCATTCGACATATCTCCGATAGCCTCGCGTCTGACAGTAGCTGCGGTCCTCCTCAACGCCCTCATAACTTCCTGCACTTTATCTGTCAGATACAGGCGATTGACGCGTCGATCAAACTCATCCGCTCTGCGCTCGACCCATTCTTTTTCCTCTAATCTATCTAACAGGCGCCCTAAAGTTGGCTTCTCTAACTCCATTAAATCGGCTAATTCAGATTGTGTGACGCCCTCTTTCGCATATAACATTGTTAGAACCCACCACTGAGACCTGGTAAGCCCCAAATCTCTGCCACGACGATCGAAGAGTGTCCGCATCAACCTGGCGACGTCATGAAGTAAAAATCCGAAGTTTCTGTCTAAGTCTTCTCTTTCCATAAGCTATCATATAATTGCCTTGCTCACTTTTGCCAAGAATAATATTGCTTTGCTTAAAAAATCGGTTTAACCCGTAACAATCTAGTTGGCGTACAAAGTGCCTTGAGGTAACCTAGCCGCCTTGCAAATAAAGATATCGATACTTTGGCTATGGGATCAGATCATGGAATATAGAAATCTTGGCTCTTCTGGACTTAGAGTTTCGCTGGTCGGACTTGGGTGTAACAATTTCGGCATGCGGTTAGACTTAGAGCAAACACGAGCCGTAGTAGACCGAGCTTTTGATCTTGGTATAACTCTTTTTGATACAGCAGATATGTATGGTGGCCGTGGTGGCTCTGAAACACAACTTGGTAAAATACTAGGACATCGAAGGAAAGATATTGTCTTAGCATCAAAATTTGGTATGGCCATGAGTGATGATGGCACGAAAATAGGTGCGTCCAGACGATATATTATGTCGGCAGTAGAGGACTCGCTTAGACGGCTCAAAACGGACTGGATTGATCTATATCAACTACATCAACCTGACCCTTTAACCCCGCTTGATGAAACGATGCAAGCATTAGATGATCTAGTTACCCAAGGGAAAATAAGATACATAGGTTGCTCCAATTTACCTTCTTGGCAAGTCGTCGAATCACAGTGGATTTCAAAGTCTATGGGGTTAAATAGGTTTGTATCCTGCCAGGATGAATACAACATTCTTAATCGTAATGTAGAAGCCGAGCTTATTCCAGCAATGCAAAAATATGGTTGCGGCCTTCTCCCATATTTCCCTCTTGCAAGCGGTCTACTGACAGGAAAATATAAACGGACAGAGATGCCTGAAGGTGCTCGGCTAACGGACATGCCAACATTTGCCAACCGCATCTACTTGACCGATGAGAATTTTGACATTGTCGATAATCTCAATAAATTCGCTCATAAAACTGGACACTCTATTTTAGAACTTGCTTTTGGCTGGATGGCTTCCCGCCCTACAACCGCAAGCATTATCGCAGGTGCTACAAAACCGGAGCAAATAGACGCCAATGTCGCAGCTGTAAATTGGGTATTATCGCAATCGGAAATAGATGAGGTCAACAAAATATCTGCCCGATAGGAAGTGACGGATGCTTTTGGTAAAAAACGAGGTTAAGTCTTAACAAGCTTTTGCAGGTGGGGCGTAATGGTATTGCTTACCGAAACTATAAATATAAAAAGTCACTTTAAAAAACTTGATAAGGTAATTGTTAGCATAATTACTGCTCTGATAGTCATTGCTGTTTTAGATCCTAATCAACTCACCGAAAGTATTAGGTTTATAGGAGAAGCTCTCAAAGGAATTTTCATTTTTCTACTAGCTTCTGTTTTATTGGCTTCGTTTGCAAAAGCGACCGGTCTAGATCAACAAATCAGCATGGTATTCTCTGGCCACCCTTTCAAGGCGATTATTGTGGCATCCCTTTTTGGTGCCCTATCTCCCTTTTGTTCTTGTGGTGTAGTTCCAATCATAGCGGGACTGCTAATGGCTGGTGTGCCACTCGCGCCGGTAATGGCATTCTGTTTTGCATCACCACTCATGGATCCTTCCATGTTCCTGCTTATGGTACCTGTCTTCGGGTTAGAATTCACGCTAGCCAAGCTAATCTTTGCAATAATAATCGCCATTACTGCCGGCTTAAGTCTCCATTATTTCAGGGATCATCCTTTGCTGTCATCACCCTTACGCGACCTCAGAGCTAGCTGCTGTAGTTCCACAACTTCAATTGAGAACAAAGTCATCGTCTGGCAATTCTGGAAGGATAAAACAAGGACGCAAATTTTTTGGAATGAAGGCGTTTCAAGCACATGGTTTCTGCTCAGATGGCTAGCACTAGCTTTTCTGATCGAAAGTGTAATGACAGCTTATATCCCAGCTGAAACTATTGGAGGTTGGCTGGGAGTTGACGCCTGGTGGGCTATACCAAGCTCCGTAATTCTTGGGGTTCCAGCTTATTTAAATGGTTACGCCGCCATCCCAACTCTAAGCGGACTAATGGAACTGGGTATGCTTCCTGGAGCAGTCATGGGTTTTATAATCGCAGGAGGAGTTAGTAGTATACCAGCAGCTATGGCAGTTTATGCACTTGTCAAAAAACCTATTTTTCTAGTTTACATTACGTGGGGGCTCAGCGGCAGTTTAGCGAGCGCATACTTGTTCCATCTTTACTCAGGTTTCTTTGCATAAAATTTGAAAATAAAAATAAGATCCTTAAGTGATGCCGCTAGACAACCCGAGCATTACGCATCTCAGAGATTTTATCTGCGGTGTAGCCAAGACTATTGAGAATTTCATCCGTATGCTCCCCAAGTTCTGCTGTCCTTTGCCTAATAGTTCCTGGGGTCAGGGATAACTTCACTGGTGTGGTATTTATTGGAATTGGTTTTTTTAGACCAGGGAAATTCATATCTTGAAGGAAATCCATCGCTTTTATATGTGGGTCCTGAAGCACTTGCTTGGCACTAAGCACAGGCCCGCAAGGTATCCTCGCTTCGTCTAAAGCATCTAGAACTTCTTTAGTACTCATATCTTTACACCACATTTGCATTCTTGCGCTTAGTAGCTCTCCATTCTCACCGCGATCCATGTCAGTCGCGAATCTAGGGTCTTGGAGCCAACTTTCCTCCCCCATTAGTTTAGCCCAACGCTCGAATAATGGCTGCCCCACAACCTGCACCATCACCGCGCCATCCGTTGTCTTAAATATATCACTGGGCCCTGCACTGTAACCTCTATTCCCATAGGATGGGCGGTCAATAGATTTGATAGCTTCTTCCGCTAGCAGCGCGATATTAAACGCCATCACCGTCCTTGTGAGTGCTGCTTCAACTAACTGGCCATTGCCGGTCTTATTTCGTTCAATTAGAGCAGATAAGGTTCCAAAGGCCGCCATAGTTGCTGTGCCAAAATCAGCAAAAGGAACGAAAGATTTCATGGGATCTCCTGGTCTACCTCCCATATACGTAGCGCCAGCTAACGCTTGCGCCACTCCATCAAATCCAACCCTCTCACTGTAGGGACCACCATTTCCATAAGCCGTGACAGTTGTCAGAATAATATCGGGTTTGATTGCTCTTAAAGAATCATAATCAATACCCATTGCCTCTAAAGTAGGTTGAGGAAGATTAGCGATAACTATATCTGCCGTCTTAACAAGATTTTCAACTATTTCACGGCCTTTGGGTTTCATCGGGTTCAATGTCAATGATTTTTTATTCCGGTTAAGAGCCAGAAATAATGGCCCTTCTCCACTCTCAGCCAAAGGAACGAGATACCTATCTTCGCTGCCTGAGAGTTTATCGATCCTAATCACTTCTGCACCCATATCGCCAAGCAACATTCCACAGAAGGGCCCTGCAATATATCTACCAAAATCTAAGACGCGTATTCCATCTAGCACGCCAGCCATTACACCCTCCAAAAAACTACCATAATCCAGATCTGTTTTATTTAACTTTTGAAACCCTTAAGGGCCCTATTTCTAAACGACAGTCGGCCCATCTCCAACTATCGTGGTTCTTCGCATGTCTCTAGGTTCATCGACAGGAAATGGCCTTACCCTATGCATAGTTTGTCTATTATCCCACATAACCAAATCCCCCTTTTGCCATTCATGAACATAGACAAATTTTTGCTGCGTAGCATGATTGACTAAATCCAGCAGAAGAAGTTTTGCATCGGGAACAGACAAGCCATCTATTCGACCTGCATGGGATGATAAGTATAAAGATTTGCGGCCGGTTGCAGGATGTTTGCGGATTAGTGTTTGCCTTACTGGCTTAAACCGATCTATTTCTTCGTCGGTAAAATCGGTAAACCCAACCTGTTGTCGAGAAAATATCTGAGAGTGTTCACAAATCAGCCCATCAAGTTCTTCTTTAATCTCATCATCTAATGAATCGTAAGCACTTGGCATGTGAGCAAACTCAGTATTACCGCCCTTAGATGGGATTGAAATTGCGTGCAGAATTGAGTACTTGGCTGGCACAACTTTGAACGAGCTGTCGGAATGCCACAATCTATTTCCTATGGCAAATAACCGCCGTCTATCGTTGATATCAAAAGGCCTGTCCTCCTTGTCGAGGTTCGATACATCGGCAAAAGTCGATGGAAGCCGAGCATCCTTGTCTTCACGAAGACTGGTACCAATAGCATGCTCGATGTCGCCCAATTGCTTTGAAAATGCGAGCTGTTCTTCGGCTGTCAGCGGCTGCTCCCTAAAAGTCAAAACCGCGTATTTATCCATTCCCTCATGAATCGCGTTTACATTTTCTGTTGATAATGGTTCGGTTAAATCTATTCCCGTGACCTCACCCGCGAAACACTCTCCGACCTGTCTAATTTCCACTCCCATTGAGACACTCCAAGAACTTGAAATTAAGACGCAAATTTTTGACTTGCAAAATCAATACTATCGGTAAATCCTTCCAAATTTCAGCAAGAGGCTGATAAAACCATTGTATTTTTATCTTTACAGAGATACTGCCTAAACCTAATCGGCGACTTCGTATTCGAAATTAATTTGAGTTGGACGAAATATGTATGGATCTGGTGTTTTAGCTATCTGGAATGACTGTGCAGTGGGTTCTGAAGAAACTTATGAAAAGTGGTATCAAACAGAACATCTTCCCGAAAGATTAAGTATAACTGGTTTTAAAAATGGCCGGCGCTATCAAGCCTTACGCGGTTCGCCTATGTACTTCACCTGGTACGAGGTCGACACACCCTCCGTGCTGAGATCGGCTGAATATGTTGATCGCTTATCCAACCCAACAGTCTGGACAAAAAAAATAATGTCAGGTGTGTTTCTGAACGCAAGCAGGACTGTCTGCAAAAGGTACATCATTACTGGTGAAATCTTTGGATCTGTAGCCATTACCATGAGATTGAAACCTAATCAATCGTGCCAAAAAATTCATGCTATTCTTAGAGAACTATACGACCCGTCTAAAGTTGCCCGGATTGAGAAATGGGTTGCAAACGAAGAACCGGAAGACACTGGAAGAGCCGAAGAAAAAATAAGAGGCCCAGATAAGAAAATTGGAACTTGCTTCATGCTAGAGACAATCCGAAAAGAGGATGCCATTTCTATACTTGAACAACTCCCGACACAAACCTTGCAAGTCGAAATTGGAATTTATCAACTGCTTTGCGAGTATCCCAAAGCGATTAAAGCTTAACTTTTCTGATACCGCTTCCCTTGGTCTGTATCCGCTCCTTCATATAGAATTTCTCTCTTGCTTTCAGAATCGTTTGCGCATATCCGGAAATCATCTTCTGACAGCCACCCGTTAGGTGACCCAACAGAAGTAAAATGATTAAATTTATCCTGTCCGGCGACGAGCGTTACCAATGACTTTGCGCCATTCGTCTGCTTCATTGATGGCTTTATATAACGAATAGCGACACCCACTCGGCGATTTGGGGTTCTATTTGGCCCAGATGAATGAAATAGATGGCCATGATGTAAAGATGCCTGTCCTGGCTTTAGTATTACATCAACACCGTCGCTGTCATCAACATCGACGGCGATTTCCTGTCCTCGAGTCAAAAGATTATCCTCCGCAAAAGTATCGTTATGCGGAACTAAGCGCTTAGTGTGACTGCCAGGAACAAAACGCATGCAACCACTATCTAAATTAGCGTTGCCTAATGAAACCCAAGCTGTGACCTCGTCAGCATTATCCAGCCCCCAATAATTGAGGTCCTGATGCCAAGATACGATGTGCGGAGAGTTAGCTTCTTTTATAAATAATCCACCGCTCCATACGAGCAAATCAGGACCCAATATGGTGGTTACCGCATCAATAAGATTCTTATTTCGGATCAATCTATCAAAAGAGGGAATCAAATGGTTGGGGTAAGAACGCAACAGGGCCAACTTAGCGGGGTCAGATATCAATTCAGACTCGGCTTTTTCCAGATCGGCTTGTATTTGGGACGCCTCCGCTTCACTCACCACGTCTATTGGAAAAACAAACCCATCCTGAGAGTAATCATCTGCTACTGATGCTAAAGTAATAACCATTTTGAGACCTCCTATTACAGACTAGTACTAAGTCTGATTCAATTTCCTGCCGAATGCAAGACCGCCGAACGAAAACTGCTCCATAGTAATTAATTACACTCAACTATTAAATTTTAATATTATTAGGACTTATTTTTGGTTTACCTCTAAAATAGCGAATGGTCGTATCCCGTCAAAAAGCAAACTGTTTTTGAAAAGGTAACTTAAGATGACCGTCACCACCAGGAGGTCCTTATTGGAGGTAAGAAAAACGCTTAGGCCAAATTGGTATCGGTGCCCAATAGACCCGGCCGCATTCCGAGAGTTAATGGAGCCATGCGATTACAAAGGTTGGCTTCAAGCTGGAGGCCATTTAGTGATTTTTTGCCTAACCGGATGCCTGACTATTTATCTCTTTTTAGTAGAGGAATGGTTTTGGCTAGTGTTTTCTCTATTTTTTCACGGAGTAGTTGGTTCTTTTTTTAAAGGGCTTGCTGCCCATGAGTTGGGACACGGCTCGGTTTTCAAAACAAAAAGTTTAAACGCAATTTTTTTAAGGATTTACAGTATAGTTAGTTGGCACAACTTTCATGAATATGCAGTTAGCCATACATATCATCATAGATATACACTTCACGAAGATGGAGACAGGGAAGTAGTTCTTCCCCTTGAAATTTTAATAAAGAAACCATTGTATCTTCTTCAAATTCTCACGATTAATTTTACCGGCGGCCCAGTAACAAGTGGTCTAATACCAGTCGTCAAAGGCACTTTTGCGACTGCATTTGGGGGGTATGGTGAATCCGTGATTAGCAAAGAATGGAGCACCGCTCTATATGCGTCCCACCCACATGAGCGTGAACCTGCTGTACGATGGGCTCGTTCAATAATTGCATTCCATTTAGTAGTTTTTATCCTGGCGATCTCCAGCGATCTTTGGATATTACCTTTTGTTCTATCTTTTCAGCAATTTACCGCAAATTGGCTAAGATATTTGGTAGGATTACCAATGCACTGCGGATTGAGGAGTAACGTCAATGACTTTAGAAAGTGTACACGCTCTATCACACTCGATCCCATCTCGGAGTTTCTTTACTGGCGAATGAACTGGCATCTCGAACACCACATGTTTGCTGGCGTGCCTTGCTATAATTTAAAGAAATTACATAAATTAGTAGCACATGACATGCCTAGAGTTAGAACGCTAACTGGAGCTTGGCGCGAGATGATGGAAATAGCCCAAAAACAAAAGGTGGATCCTGCGTTTGAATTTGATACTCCTGTCCCACCGAAGAAAAACCACAACCAATCAGTCCACAAAACCTCAGCAGAATCAATAGGCGATCTTGCTCCGCGGAGCCTCCAGTAAAAATCGTTCCGACAAATGCTTTTGTTTTATTATTCTACAACGAACTTGGGAGGATGCTGCGCGATAATTTCCTCATTCAATTGTGCACCCCAACCTGGGCCGGATGGGGCTTGCAGGCAACCATTTTTAAAGCTAGGGGACCAAGTAAGAATGTCATCTTTCCAGGGAACATCATCGATGTCGATCTCCATAACTCTAAAATTTGGGATCGCTGTACAAAAATGGGCGCTCATCAAACTTGACAAGTGTCCATAAAAATTATGGGGAGCACAATTGACTTCATAAGCCTCCGCCATTCCCGCTAGTTTTAAGCCTAACCAGGCTCCATTCCAAGGTATATCTATAATAGCTATATCGACTGCCGCGTGTTCAAAGAAAGGTCGAAACTCTCTAAGGCCATATAATGACTCACAAGACGCAATCGGGGTCGCTATACGTTCTCGAATTGCTGCAAGAGCCTTTGGGTCATATAGGTCAATCTCGATCCAAGTCAGGTCAAGATCATCTAGTTCGGTCGTTACCTGACGGTAACCCTCGGGTTTGAAATTAAAATTTAAATCAAGCCTAACGCCAACATCTGATCCTGCCCCTTCCTGCATTGCAATTAATTGATCCCTTAATTGTCCAATTAGTGATGACGGTACATTTAAATCGGGCCATCCTGGGCGGCCAGCGGTGCCTGGCATGTAAAGACTGGCCCCAACATCTTCATTGAAAGTAATCATATTGGTCTTTAAGCCCAAAAAACCTTGATCCTTAACTCGCTTACCAAGGTTAACTAAGTCTTCCGTTTTTCTTATAGCTTCTACCCCACATAACTCTGCAATTTCGGGGCGCCATATGTATGTGCCGCAATGACTCCAATATACCGGTATTTCTTTCCGAATAGCACCGCCCAAAATATCGTAGACTGGTATATTTAGCGCTTGCCCTTTGATATCCAGCAGCGCATTTTCTATAGCGGCAATGGCTTGCTGATTGACCCCACCGGGCGCTTGCCGCGTAGCAGCATAAAGGCACTGATGAATATGTTCGTGTGCAAGTGGATCCATATCTTTCACACGTTCTACCAATCGCCGAATGATACCTGACAACCCTGGACTGCCATAACATTCATTGTACTCTGAAATACCGGTAATATTTTCATCGGTCATCAACTTTAAAAAGCTAAAGTCTCGCCAACCCGCGTTACAATGTAATATTTCACATCCGACAATACGCATTTTTATAATCCTTTAGGTGTTTGACTTACTTACCCCACAAAAAGCTCTGATTGTTTCACCTATCGACAGGACAGGAGCATTTGTTTACGAGTAGTTTTCGTAATAAACACCCGTTCCGAACTGGCTTTTTATCCCAATCAGTCCATCTAGCTCGAGAGGTCCAATAAAATATTTGACTATCATAATTCATCCTCAAGCTCATCAAGAAACTCTTCAATTAGATTGTTTGGCGCTTGGATCGTGTGTTCCTTTCCAGGAAATATGCCTTTTTTAACGTCATCGATAAACTCTTTGAAGCCAGCCACTCGCTCTGCCTGCATTTCTTGTTTCATCTTGTAGAGGTTCTTATACTGCTTTGAGTGTCGCGGATATGGAGGCGGATTATTACCCAGTATATCCTCCGCAAAAAGAAATTGGATATCACCTCCACCTCCGCCGCCAATTGAAGAAGTTAACAAGCTTGTTCGTTGACTGATTTCAATTAATAACTGTTCAGGAATTACCTCTACCTCGACTGCATAGGCACCTGCTGCCTCTAGGGCCTTTATTTCCTTATAGACCCATAACGCCTCATCGAGCGTCTTTCCAACAGCACGGAGCCCACCGGTCCAGGTGCTCTTCCGCGGCACCAGACCAGCATGCCCTTGTATCGGAATGCCTGCCTCGGCAGCAGCTTTAACAAAACGGGGGTTCCACTGGCACATAATCGCGTCAGCTCCTATAGACATCGCCTGATAACCTAATCTTACAGCCTCCGTCTCACTCGCTGCCGCAATCAATGGCACCGAAAAAGCCATAAACGTGTTTGGGGCGGCTCGTCTTATAGCAGCAGCTAATTCTGGTTGGGTTGGATCAAATCTGGCTTTCATCGTATCTATGCCCGCCTCTTCTGCTGCAGAAGCTTCTTCGGGAGAAAAGGGCAGTGTCTCAGTCAATACTTTTTTGCCCTTACAGTCGCGGAGATCTTTAACCGTGTAATTACGTGTGCCGTAGGCACCACCAAGGGTCATAATGCGCTTTAACCCATCTTTTTCAACTCCACGTTTTGGGATACCCCCATCACCCGTCGCATGACTTGCCATAAAAACATCCTTCTCCGTCTTTATTATAGATAGTTTTCAAAAATCCAGGCTATAATTGAACTGTATTCAGTTTGTATTGCAAAATTTTCATTTGAAAAAAGGAAAGAAATCACATGTCTAGGCGCGGGTTGGATTTTGGAATTTTTTTGGCCCCCTTTCATCGTCTTGGTGAAAACCCTACATTGGGCTTTGCCCGAGATTTAGAGTTAATAGAGTGGCTGGACCATTTAGGCTATGATGAGGCGTGGATTGGTGAACATCATTCAGCAGGTTGGGAAACAATAGCGGCACCAGAGATTTTTATGGCAGCTGCTGCAGAACGAACCCGTCATATACGCTTAGGCTCGGGCGTTACGAGCCTTCCCTATCATAATCCATTTATGGTTGCGCAGAGATTTGTGCAGCTCGACCACATGACCAGAGGAAGAACAATGCTAGGCTGTGGTCCAGGTGCACTCACATCCGACGCATATATGCTGGCCATCGACCCGGTGACACAAAGAAATAGAATGGTTGAGTCGCTAGATACAATTGTAGAGCTCTTAAAGTGCGAAGAACCAGTCACGAAGAAAACAGATTGGTTTGAGCTAAAGAATGCCCGATTACACTTGGCTCCATACACTGATCCATATTTTCCGATTGCGGTAGCCAGCACTATTACGCCGTTCGGCATGACCGCCGCTGGTCGCCATGGCGTGGGAGTTCTATCTATTGGTGCCGGACTTCCAGGCGGACCAGAAGCACTTGCAAAACAATGGAAGATTGCTGAAGAAACAGCAGAAGAGCACGGCGTTAAAATGAATCGTAAAAACTGGCGGGTCGTCGTTGTCATGCATATTGCAGAGGAAAAAGAACAAGCTTTAAAAGAAATCCATGCGGGTGAAAGAAGGGAAACACTATCTTATTTTGCTGACACGTTAGGCCGTCCCCCTGGGCGCTCAGAAGACCCAATCAGAGATGGTGTTAAAATGGGAACAACTTTAGTTGGTGATCCCGAAACCGCTATAAAAGGGATAGAGCATCTTATCAAACTGAGTGATGGTGGCTTTGGTGGCGTGATGTTTCGCGCTCATGAATGGGCGAACAGGGAACAAACCATGAGAAGTTATGAACTTTTCGCACGTTATGTTGCTCCACACTTCCAAGGCTCGATGGAAACCCTGTATTCTTCAAATAAATTTACGCGCGAAAACAGACTTGAAGTGGTTGGCAGAAATGTCGAGGCTGTACGGAGAGCATTCACTGATACTGGGCGAGATGTTCCAGATGCATATCGGGAGCGAACATTAGGTATTTTAGATGTTGAACCGGATACAAATAAAGGATCCAAAACAAAAAAAGTCAGAAAGAAAGCAGGTTAAGCAACTTGCTTCAATGCGGAGTGAACTGCATATTTTTCACAAAACCAGTAGTAAATGAAAGGGTGTCATCAGTATCGGAGCTTATTAAAATGTGTGAAACACTTTTGGGCTCGCCACCAAAGACATCTTTGTAGTCCGCCACAACATTTACTTTTTCTTCTAGCCAAGCACCTAATCTGCTTCGGTTATTCCGTTTGACAATCATTTTGTGCTGAGCACCGCCAAAAGGGCTTGCAATTACTTTCCCTTTTGATTCGGCTGATGCCCAGACATAAGATAATACACGCCCTGGCGCCTCGCTGCCGTACCTAAATTCTAACAACGGGCGCATTGCACGTTCACTCATAGAAGCATTCTGATAATCAAACGGAAAGGTAACATAAACTGCCAGTGGCCGGTCATCTTTGCCCTTCCTTGCTAGATCCGACGGCGCGGGGGGAGCAGCCAATTTCCATTCCCAAGATAGAAATTTCTTCTCTGTAATATCGATTTTCAAAGAACGTTGTATCATCGATACTGCGGAATCTGAGTCGACTTGAATACAACCCTGACCGCATCTGGAAAAGCGATTTGATTTTTTATCTACAAATTGGATTTCACGCCAGCCCAATTTCTCAACTGATTCACTTATCTCAGCAAAACCTAACTTCAAATGGCTAATGTTATAATGCACAAAAAAAACTAAACCTGCGATAATATACAAGCATGGGGGCAGTCTTTTTATTTTGAAAAATATAAAATATTTCATCTGACAAGGACGATAGATCGTTCTGATCCTAGCGGCTAACAATCTAGTTTATTTTGTATTGCGCCCATACAGAGACAGCTCAACTGCTTCGAATTCAAGTCCATCACCCGTAAAATCGTCAAACATGAAATCATCAGGTTTGGATTTTGATTTAAGCATCTTACCTTCGGGCCCTCGCATCAATTCGTTAGCCTCCGAATACTCCCTTTCCAGTCGTTCAACTTGGTATGGATCCAATTTCTCAACGGCACAGGGAACACCTTTCATGTGAGGTATACCTTGCTCTATATCAATTAATTCTGGGTCATCGTCTGTTGTAATCCTAGCATCGCAGAAATCCCACATACCCGCCATCTTTTCTAGCCCTCTTTCAGACTCTGGCATCCACCAACCATGCGGAACTCGCACCAGACCCTTCGGCATACTCGTCCGAGTATAAACTCTTCCCATAACACTACCCACTTTTGTCTTCACTCTCGCCCAATTTCCATCTGATAGCGATAACGCTTCGGCATCCTCTGGGCTCATAAAGAAAGATTGGCTAGGTGCCCGTTGTCTCAATTCGGGGACATGTCGCATGCCTGTTCTGAAATACTCATCGTCTGGCAGGCCGATGAACATCCTTAAGGGAAGTTCCGCGGTTGGTTCCGCTGCTTCTCTGTAATAAGGCAGCGGGTCAAAGCCAAGATCTTCTAAAGTCTTGGAATATAATTCCACTTTACCTGACGGCGTTGCAAAACCAGTCTTCAGATATTTCCGCTCCTCTTGGAACTCGGCCTGACCACGATAAAGATTAGGCATCCGTCCTGCCGCAACGACCTGATCCCAAGTCATGCCACTCGGCTCGAGGGCATAATTTATTAGTTCCTCTTGCGTTTTCCATGGAAATACATCTTCAAGCCCCATCCTCGATGCAAGCATATGCCAGAATGTGGCGACGTTTTTACATTCACCCGGCGGCTCTACAGCTTGCTCACTTATTCCTTGCTGCATACTAGGCCTTTCAAGCCACGAATCTCCCGGCAAAACATAGTCGGAAATATCCGCCGTCGGTGTCATTGCATGCTCGAATGAAACGACTAATTCCTGGTTCATCAAGGCTTTATAAACCCTATCCGTATTGGCGTAAGCCATCAGCGCGTTATTTGCCATAGCGAAGAACCCTTTTACTGGATAAGGGTCACTATCTGCCATTGCTTTAAAAACGGCCATTGGATTTGCCATATAACACCCATTAACAAGGTTTGCATATCTTATACCCCATACTTTTTCTGTAGCATCGCCTAACGCTTCCATCCCGCGATATGTAAATACAGGGAATTCCTGACTGCCCAGCTGTTTGGATTTTTGCTTTTCAGATAATAAGTCATGCCTTTCAATTTCGCTGGCGGACCGAACAGACGGGTTAAACCCGATGAAGCGATCTCCTCCCTTAATATCAATGTTACCGGTTATAGCTCGCAAAATGCACTGAAGGCGTATTGCGGAGGTACTTGACACTTGCTGATCGGTGATAGGTGACCATGGTATCGTCGCCGGCCCTGCAGTTGCGTACATACGCGCAGCACTTCGAATCAACTCTTCATCCACACCTGTCACTTCTGCGACACGACTGAGTGGGTATTCATTCAACCGGTGGACAAATTCTTCAAACCCTACGGTCCAATTTCGCACAAAGTCCTTATCATATAACTCTTCATCTACGATGACTTTAAGCCATCCAAAAGTCATTAGTGCATCAGTTCCTGCCCGCAGCGGTAACCATATATCTGCCACCTCTGCGTTTTCGCTTTTCCGCGGATCCAAAACAATAAGTTTTGCACCTTTTGCTTGCCGCATTCTTATTGATTTGTATTCCATTGTCCAACTATGACGACGGGGATCATGACCAAATAAAACGATACAGTTTGAGTTCAAAATATCATCTCGTGGGTACCAGCCATAAACCAAGCGATTTACCGCCGCTGTATTCCCCATGCAATACGCTACCCCGCTGATCCAATTAGGTGACCCAATATGATTCATAAAGCGCCGCGCTAATCCCCCATCGGATAGACCTGTTGCTCCGCTTTGCCCCACCGCAAAAGCTTCTGGTCCATACTTATCAATCACATTTTGCAGTTTTGAGGCTATACCATCCATGGCCTCTTCCCAAGAAACGCGCTTCCATTTTCCTTCACCACGCGAACCTATTCGTTTTAGAGGGTGCAAAAGTCTGCTCGGGTGGGCAAATGATTTTGGTGCAAAAGCCCCCTTCATGCACAACACATCTTTTAATAGCGGATGATCGCGCGTTGTAACTTTTACAGCCTGCCCATCGTCTACCTTGACCGCCACTGGGCAAAAACCGTCACAACTTGTACAAACTACGTTTTTGAGTGTTTGTTTTTGATCAATTGCTGCTTTCGATTGACCGTCCGGCATGACAAATTCCCCCGAGCTTTGTAAATCCGATGCTGTCAGCATATCCCATCAACTTATTTTCACTGAATACAAAAATATCATTGGAGAGCTTTTTTAATGATTAATCTTATTTTTGATTAAGCGAATACTATTTCTACTGTATAATAATTACGTGACTTTAATCTTTAATGGACCTCTTCTTAAGACTTTGACCATGACACCAGCAATACAAATAGACCCTATCAACGGATTTAAAAAATTCAACACCAGAGCAGCCAAAGCAACCGAAAAAATCTCGGGAAAAGGCTACTCTGTGGTAAACAACAGCGAACTCACCTCATTACCAGAAGCTCCCGCAGGAGCCGTTTTTAATGCTGAAGAGCAAGAGAAATATAGAAAATTTAAGGAGGAAAGGCGAGGTGCTGCTGACTACATGAACCTAGAAGGCGAATTCAGTAAATATCTTGAGGATGTTTACTCTGCCCCTCCCGTCGACCGTGAAAGCCTGACGGATGAATGCGAAATTGTCGTAGTGGGAGCCGGCTTTGCTGGTTTACTGTTATGGTACAAGCTACAGCATGCAGGCTTCAAGGATGTCCGATTTTGTGAGAAAGGCGGCGATGTTGGAGGTACCTGGTATTGGAACAGATACCCTGGCATAGCTTGTGACGTCGAGTCATATAGTTACTTACCATTGCTAGAAGAAATGGGCTATTTCCCTACAATGAAATTTGCCGCAGGCTTTGAAATCATGGAATATTGCCAAAATATGGCGGAAAAATATGGCTTTTATGACAGATGTCTCTTCCACACTACCGTAGAAGAAACTGCATGGAATGAAGCTACAAAACGTTGGACAGTTAAAACCGACCGTGGGGATGCTATGCAAGCACGTTTTGTAGTGCTCGCAAATGGCATACTCACCACTCCAAAGCTCGCTCGTATTAAGGGAATGGAAAATTTTCGGGGAACAGCATTTCATACATCGCGCTGGGATTACAATATAGATCTAACCGGAAAGCGCGTCGGTATTATTGGAACCGGTGCAACCGCTGTGCAGGTTATCCCTGAAATAGAGAAGGTTGTTAAAGAGCTATTCGTGTTTCAAAGAACGCCATCGTCTATCGATGTGAGAGACCAGCGGGCAACCACCCAAGAAGAAATAAATACTTGGTCCAAGGAACCAGGATGGGCGAGGGCTCGACGTGAAAGGCTAGCTATGATTTCTTCCGGTAGAACGGCATTAAAAGGGAATGACGACTTTCTATCTGGTAAAGTGGACTACTCCAAACAACGAAAACAACATACGACTGAATTATCTCAAGAAGAGCTTATTCAGAAGCAGTTAAATACCAACTTTAGGATCATGGAACAAATACGGGCACGCGTTGATCAAATAGTAAAAGATCCAAAAACCGCTGCTGCCCTGAAACCATATTACCCCTATGGATGCAAACGACCATGTTTTCATGATGAATATCTCCCAACATTCAATAAAAGTCATGTCACCTTGGTTGACACCGCACCGCTGGGTGTAACAGAAATTAACGAGCGTGGCGTAGTTCATGAGGGCAGAGAGTATCCGCTTGATGTGCTAATTTATGCTACTGGTTTTCAGTGGATGGCTACATCAACTTTCAATATGATTACCGGACCTGATGGGCAAACCCTTCAAGACAAATGGAAACAAAATGGAACCAAAACGTTTCTCGGTTTGCACAGCCATGGTTTTCCTAACCTATTCATCATTTCAGGCCCACAAGGTGGCGGAGGTCAATTTAACTTTACCCGAGTAATCGACGCGCATGCAGATTATGTTGTTTGGATGCTTAAAACCCTAAAAGATAAGGGTGCAACGACCGTAGACATCAAAAAGGATGCCGAAAACGCCTACGCCACGCATTGTCGGGAAGCGGATATAAACACTCAACCGCTAAGGGATTGCATTTCATATTATAATGGACATGGGGATGGCGAACCCGGTAGCCTCGCCTACTATGGCGGCGCGAAAAAATGGCATGAAAAGAGAATAGAGGCCCAGGAGAGTATGGAGGCTTATATTTTTGGAAAAGGTACTTAACAAGTATTAACGATAAACCAAACTTATCGAGTTAATTGGTTGATGAAAAAATTCGCCTCTTAATGAAATTAGGATAGAAATGACACTGCAGCTTTGGGGGCGCCCCTCTTCAGCAAGAACACAAAAGGTTATACTTGCCCTTTCAGAATTGAACTTAACTTATGAGTTTATAAAGGCCAGCGCAACAATGGGGCCAAAGGGATCCGTGAGTAGAGGGAAGACTCCTTATGGGATTGTCAACACAACAGAATATCTCGAAAAAAACCCAAACGGTACAATACCGACAATCAGCGATGAAGGTTTCATCCTCTGGGAGTCAAACGCTATCGTTCAATACCTAGGAATGAAATACAACCCTAAGCTATTTTATAATGCAAATATCGAAACCTTCGCTTCAGCGTCACGATGGATGATGTGGGAAAATAATCAACTCATCCCGCCAATGCACGATTTAGCGAAGCATCTTTATCGTCTGCCAGAAAATCAAAGGGATGAGAATGTGGTCAGGACATCCAAAGAGAAATTATTCCTAGAATTCCAAAAGGTAGAAGTACAACTATCAAAAACCAGGTTCATTTCTGGAGACCAATGGTGCATGGGCGATATACCTATGACGATACGATGCCATCGTTGGAATATATTGGCCAAGCCATTTGCCGACTTTCCTAATCTCTTGAGATATTATCGAGAGCTTAGTGCACGTCCATCATTTAATACTATAAGCGCCCCGGAACTTCACACAGCTGGATAGTTAGTTTAGGAAATTTAGAAAAAAGCTGCGCCGAATTCTTCTATCATCAAACGTTTATAAAACACGGAGGCATAGTGACTGAAGAAGAAAAAATGCGGTGGTTCCTTTTAAGAGCTTCAACCGTAGTAGGGGACCGAGTCCAGCACTTTGATGATGTTTTGGAGGATAAATTTTTCAATGTACTGGAAAGCCTTTTTTTCGAGAAAGACAATCCGTTAGAAACGAAAGATGAAGAATTTGAGAATGTATTTAGATTTGTCACGGAAGAAATTGATCTAGGCTAGGTTTCTGTAATGAGTCAAAAATTGAAAATATCAAACGCTTTTTTGTTTAAAAGGGCTATACAAAAAATATTTATTCTATCCCATTACAACTAGTTTATTTTTTTTTGGATCTTTAACTTTACAAGTAATTAATTGAAAATTTGCACAAACAGCCCAGTTAATAAGAGCAGTATCCACTGAGGTCATTCTAGATTAATTGATTTGATATTAAATAAAACGTTGTTTTTGGTGCATAATTAGAGAGGTTTACCAATCATAATGCCTGAAGGTCATACAATCCACAGAGCAGCGCGCGACCACCGCCGTATCTTTGAAAAATGCGCTTTAGAGGTGGGATCACCGCAAGGACGCTTTTCCGAGGGGGCCTCTATTCTATCGGGGCAACTTTGTAGGACCGTCGAGGCATTTGGCAAACATCTTTTGTACCGCTTTGACAATAATCTAGCGCTCCATATTCATCTTGGTCTCTTTGGCCGTATCAGGAAGCATAAATTGCCGCTTCAGAAACCAAGGGGTGCTGTGCGTGTTCGTTTGATCGGGAAAACGCATGCGGTTGATATAAATGGTCCAACTATTTGCCGTGTTCTGGATAGCAACGCGGTGACAACGTTAATTAACAGAATAGGTCCCGACGTTTTGCGGTCTGATTCAAATCCGGAGCTTGCTTTTGCTAAAATAACAAAAAGTAAAGCTCCAATCGGTCAATTGATTATGGATCAATCCGTAATGGCTGGCATCGGGAATATCTACAGATCCGAGATACTTTGGCGACAATCCGTTCACCCCGAAACACCAGGGAGGGAAATTGACCGCGAGACATTCGACCAGTTATGGGATGAAGCTAAAGCGCTCCTTAAAATCGGAGTTAAACACAATGCTATTATCACTGTGGACACGGCACAGCCGTCGAAAACACGATACAAAGAGTGCGTGAACATTTTCGCAAAAGACCGGTGCCCAAGTTGCAAAAACGAAATACGCTGCTTAGAAATAAGCGGCCGCCGTGCGTTTGTTTGCGACATCTGCCAGGTGAAAAAAAACTAGGTACAAGTAATATCATTACGCCATATACTGATTTGCTTATTTATCAAAGTAATTTAATTACTCGGCTTGCACCAAAAACTGAAAAAGCATATTCACCAAAATTTACTATAGAACATGTTTGAATTGAGATATTTTGGGGCAGCAAGATGTGGAGCCAATTTGATTCCATTGTTTTTGAAGATGAGTAGTATTGGTTGCGGGGGCAGGATTTGAACCTGCGACCTTCAGGTTATGAGCCTGACGAGCTACCGGGCTGCTCCACCCCGCGATAAGATAATCCCCTAGCTAACACCATCTTGTGTTAAAGGTCAAGAAACAAAAGAAACTTATTCTTCGGTTTCCAGGCCTGTTGGGATTGGAACATTCTCAGGCTGAAGTGTTATACCTGCGCCATCTGCAACACTTTCCAATAACATCCCGAAGTCCTTTTCCAAATTTTCTTTTGCCATTCGTTCGATTCTACCTGAATGCTGCTGAACGGCTTGTCTTGTCGCAGCAGTAACTGGCATTGGAACACCCAATTCTTTTCCAGATTGTAATCCAAGATCAAGATCTTTCAGTAACAATGGAGTTGTAAATGTTGTTGTCCAATCAAGATTCGTGAATGCATTTGATTTGTATTTTGTAAATATAGAGCCCATCACTGAGTTATTCATAAAATTTAAAAAAGCATGTCTAGGGACACCCGCTTTTTGTGCAAGTATGGTAATTTCAGCAAGGTTCTGTATTACAACTCCTAACATTACATTATGAGCTATTTTACAGAAACGAGCTAGATCGCCTTCACCAACATAAGCTACGCCCCGTGGCGCTATTGTTTCAAGATATGGTTTAATTGTATTGAAAACATCTTCAGGACCGGATGCGACAATTGATAGGACACCGGCCTTAACCGCTTTACCGTTCCCGCTAACAGGACAAGATATATATGCAATGCCTTTTTCGGTTAGCCTATCCCTTATTTCATCAGAGTCCTCGGATGAAATCGAAGAGCAATCAACAAATATCTGAGACCCCGCTGTACCCTTTGACAGAACACCATTATCACCAAAATATACTTCCTTTAGATCCTTACCTGTTGAGACCATAGTGAATAAAACCTCAACATCATGTAGCTCATCCATATTTTCGACAACAGTTGCTCCATATTCTGATAGCGGATCTGCTTTTGCCTTTGTTCTGTTCCACACACTGATATTTTGTCCATCCTTTGCAAGACGCCCTGCCATCGGGTATCCCATTCTTCCTGTTCCTACCCATCCTATTTTGTGGCTCATAATTTTTCTCCTTATTTAAATTTCACTTTGCCAATTATAATCTTCAATTATCGTCTTTACCTCTTTCAAAAAACTTGCAGCATAAGCCCCATCAAACGCTCGATGATCAAAACTTTGACCCAAAACACCCATCTTCCTAATTCCTATCTTATCTCCATTTTCATCTTCAATAATAACAGGTTTTTTAATAATGCCATCGAAAGACATGATAGCAACCTGAGGCGGATTAACGATCGGAGCTGTGATATTTGTCCCCATGCTTCCATTATTTGATATTGTGTAAGTGCCGCCATAGTGTTCATCCTGATCCAGATCATTATTTTGTGCCCTTTGGACTAGATCATTTATTTTATCATTTAGATCTGTAAGTTTGTAATTTTCAGCACCTTTTATTACTGGCACAATTAATCCATCAAATTTTAAGTCAACAGCAATTGATAGGTTTAGAGACTCAGCAACAACAATCTCTTTTTCATTAAAAGTACTATTAATGAGAGGGTAACTATCTCTTGCAATGGCAATTGCTCTTGCGACGAATGATAAATAAGAAATCTTGAATGCTTTATCTAAGCTCTTCTCTTTCATTTCGGACCTTACGAAGTCTAGATTACTATAATTAACCTCAACAGCCTGGAATGCCTGAGGTACCACAGACCAACTTTGTGATAATCTTTGCGCGGTTGTTCTGCGAATTCTATTAAGTGCTACTGACTTGTTGTAAATGGTTTCATCAATTGCTTGCTTGTTGGTGCTTGATAATATCTGTGATTGGGACGTTATAAAATTCTCTACAAACTTTCTATTAACTTTTTTTATATTGTTTGATTTACAGTAATCCAGTAATTGATCTAGATTTATACTCGCATTGCTTGCAATCCTTTTTGCTAATGGGGTTAGCTTTATTTCACTATTTGGTATTTTAATTGAATTGTAATTTTGGTCAGGTGTGAGTACTTCGGTTAGAACCGAGAACCAATCGGGAGCATCTAAATCTATTTTTTTATCATCATAATTTTTTATTTCCTCAGCCGTTCCCTTTAGTGATTGAGTCTCGGTCTGAGTAGCTTCATCATGAGTCACTTCTTTTTTATCATTAACTTCAGCCTCACGCTGAGCAACATCATTAACATCTTCTCCATCCATTGCAACTATTGCAACAATCGATCCAACGGATGATGTATTTCCTTCTGCAACAAGAATTTGTGATAATTTACCATCTGCTGTTGCGGGTATTTCCATTGAGGTTTTATCTGTCTCAATCTCAAATAAAATTTCACCAGATTTAACAGTTTCCCCTACCTTTTTATGCCATTTGGAAATAGTTCCCTCTGTCACTGTCTCACCTAGTTGCGGCATCTGAATATTCATTGATAGCACCTATTTATCTTAATACATCAAGTATTTTACTGTAAATTCTATCAACTGACGGTATCGTAATATCTTCAAGATTATCAGCTGCAGGAAGTGGGATATGAGGTGTAGTAATCCTCACAGCAGGTCCATCAAGATCCCAAAATAATTCGTCAACTACTATTGAGACAATTTCAGCTCCCCAACCGCATAGCCTTGGATTTTCTTCAACGGTAAATAGCCGTCCAGTTTTAGCAACTGAGCTTGATATTGTTTTCATATCCAAAGGAACAAGAGTTCTAATATCAACAACCTCAACATCAATTCCATGATCAGTCATTAATTTATCCGCTGCCTGAATCGCTCGTGGTACCATTAATGCGAGTGCAACTATTGTTGCATCCTTACCCGGTCGCACGACTTTTGCAGTACCAAGCGTATCGACATGCTCACCCTCAGGTACCTCGCCCTTAATTGCATAAAGCGATTTATGCTCAAAAAAGATGACGGGATCCTCGTCTCTTATAGATGCCGCAAGCAAACCCTTTACATCTACTGGAGTTGATGGGGCAACTACTTTTATTCCCGGGATTGCCATTGCCCAATTTTCGATTGATTGAGAGTGCTGCGCGCCAAAACGTGAGCCCCCTCCGTTCCCTGTTCTGACAACAAGTGGACACTTCAATTGACCATCTGACATGTAACGTGATTTTGACATTTCATTTGCCACAAAATCCCAGCAAACTGCCAAAAAATCTGAGAACATTATTTCTGCAATAGGCCTCATACCAGTCATCGCGGCACCCATTGCTGCTCCGAGAATAGCTTGTTCAGAAATTGGAGTATCAATAACTCTTTTTGGACCAAACTTATCAAAAAGACCAACCGTTGCTTTAAAAACACCACCTGCTCTTGCTACATCTTCTCCTATGAAAGCAACCGTTTCGTCTCGCTCCATTTCTTGAGCAATTCCGGCGGCAACTGCCTCTCTATATGTTAGTTGCGCCATGCCCATCCTCCATTTGCATAAACATTTGTTGTTAATATCTCCTCAGGTGGAACCGGTGAACTTTTTGCTTCCTCCGTTGCCTCATCAACGACCCTTTTTACATTCTCCTCTATACCATCAATAATCTTTTGCTTCACTCCAAACTCAATGAGCCTTGAGCGGTATCTTGTTATAGGGTCATTATTTTTTTTCCAGTGATCGAGTTCACCATCCGGCCTGTAAGCGCCTGGATCAGCACGGCTATGACCTGATTGTCTATAGGTTTTGCACTCGATCAGTGATGGACCTTCACCGGAACGCGCTTTTGAGTAGGCAACCTGAGCAGTTCTATAGACCTCATCGGCATCATTACCATCTATGATAATGCTATCTAATCCATAAGCTGAAGCTCTATCAGCCGCTGGATTTTTTACGGCACTTATTGACTCAATAGGCGTGTATTCCATGTAATTATTATTTTCACAAACGAAAACAACAGGTAATTTATACACAACTGCATAATTTAAAGCTTCATGAAAAGCACCTATATTCGTTGTCCCATCTCCAAAAAATACTGTTGCAACATCATCATGTCCCATGTATTGAGCTCTCCAAGCGGAGCCAACAGCCATGGGTAAATGCGCTCCGATGATTGCATACGAACCCATCACACCCTTGCTAGTATCAGTTAGATGCATCGAGCCTCCCTTACCTCTCATTAGACCGCAATCTCGTTGCATCAATTCGCCCAGAACACCAACAACCGATGCGCCTCTAGCAAGAGTGTGAGCATGACCTCTGTAGGTACAGAAGCTTTTGTCATTTTCTTGCATAGCAGTTGCAAATCCTGCAGCGATCGCTTCTTGTCCCAGCGATAAATGACTTGTACCCTTTACCAGATTTTCAAGAAATAAATCATAAGCCCTTTGTTCAGCAACTCGAATAAGATATTGGGAATTATAGAGCTCTAATCTCTTTTTTTCATCAATATCATCGTTCTTGAAGGTTTTCTTTTTTGCCATTATACCACCAGCAATTAATATCTATTCGCAATAGGTAATTCATCGGCAGGGAATAATGAAATTACCT
>OZSS01000145.1_pt1 | contig 31385 bp, 37 predicted proteins | sample 1779911 | NCBI WGS metagenome assembly OZSS01 (sample SAMEA2603589, study PRJEB24840) | metagenome | biome: Water; feature: Photic zone; material: Seawater sample | place: Mediterranean Sea | collected 2013-11-12 | depth 10 m
ATTATTCATTTGTGAGTAAAAAAATTCTCAATGATTACAATCTCTCTAAAAACTCAATATCGGTTAAAAACCCACTCAATGAGAACTTGGAAGTTATGAGAACAAGCTTACTACCTGGCTTGCTGAATAATTTAAAATTAAATTTTAATCGAGGTGAAAATTCTTTAAAAATATTTGAAGAAGGGAGAATATTTAGTAATAAAAATAATAATAAGGAGCAAAAAATACTTGCGGGATTGATTTTTGATCACGATGGCAAGAAAAATTGGAACAATAAAACTAAATTTGACTTTTTTGAACTTAAAAAATTTATTATAACTTTGCTAACTAATCTTTCCTTGGTTGATTTTAACTTCAAAAAAAGTTTGAACAATTTTTTACATCCGAATATATCTTTGGACGTATACGTGAAAGGAAAAAAAATAGGTTCTTTTGGAAGAAGTCATCCAAAAGTTAATAAAATTATAGGTATTAAAAAAGATTTCTTTTATTTTGAGTTTGAGTTAGAAGAGTTATTTCAAAAAGAAATATTAAAAATTTCAGATTCTTCAAAGTACCCATCAATTCAAAGAGATTTATCCTTTTTAATACCTGAAAATGTTGAATATGAGAAGTTGAAAGCACTAGCAGAAAAAATGGCAGGAAAGGAATTAGTAGGTTTAAAATTATTTGATCTTTACAAAAATTCTGGAGTTCAAGAAGCCAGCTCTAGTTACGCATTAAATTTCACTTGGCAATCAAAACATAAAACGCTTAAAGATGTTGACATAGATTTGGTTATTGAAAAAATTATTAAAGCATTCAAAAAAGAATTTAATGCTTCCTTAAGAAGTTAGAATGTCAATCACTAAAGCTGACCTTATAAATCATCTGAATCAGAAGATGGGAATTCCAAAAAAGGATTGCAATTTGATCTTGGAGTGTTTTTTTAATGAAATTTCAGAGGCTCTTGCACGTGGAGAAGAAGTAAAATTGCCAGGACTAGGAAATTTTTCAACCTCTTATAAAAATAGCCGACCCGGCAGAAATCCAAAAACAGGAGAAAAGTTTCAAATCAAAGCAAGAAATGTTGTAAGTTTTAAGGCCGGAAAAAAATTAAAAGAACAACTTTAATTAATGGAGATAGATTTAAAAAGGATTCCTGATAAAAAATATTTTTCTACCATAGAGGTTTCAAAAATAGTTGGCATTGAAGCACATACGTTAAGATATTGGGAAAAAGAATTTGGGAGTTTATTCAATGTTAAAAAGACTTCAAATCAGAGAATATTTAAAAAAAATGACATAGTTAATTTCTTAAAAATAAAATCTTTGATTAAAAAAGAAGGAATGACTATCAAAGGAGCAAAGTCTAAAATTAAGAAATTCGAGATCGATACAAAGTCTTCGACAAATGTTTTACCGATCTTAAAAAGCATCTTGAAGGAGTTAAAGAAATAAATTGGGAGAGAAAAATGAGAAGAATAGTTACGGGACATAATAAAGAGGGCAAATCAATTATAAATATAGATGGTCCTCCCGCGAGATCCTTAGGAGAAGACGTTGGAGGATTGTTTGAGCTTTGGAGTACTGATGGAAAGGATGTAAATTCTTTGGATACAGCCGATAGGGCTGACTCAGAAGTAATTCTTTCTCCCCCTTCTGGTGGAACTAAATTTAGGTATTTTCAAATTAATCCATTACCCGAGGAGGTCTCGCCTGAATTCATCGAACAAGCAACGGCTGAGGCTTTTGAAAAGATGGGGGCCACTCATCATAGAGTTGATACTTCTAGACATCCTGCGATGCACAAAACTGAGACTGTCGATTACATAATTCTTCTTAAAGGCGAGGTTACTCTAATTTTAGATGAAGAAGAGGTTGCTTTAGAACCATTTGACGTAGTGGTGCAGCGAGGAACCAATCACGCTTGGGCAAATAACGGAAGTGAACCAGCTCTTTTAATAGCAGTTTTAATTGATAGCAATATCAGAGAATGACTAACGAAAAAAAAACTTCCTTAGAAAAGCTGAACAGTCGTATTGAGAAAACTCTTGATAAAAAAAGGGCTGTTGCCAAATCAAAAAGACAGTCTAAAGGATATAGAACCGCTAGGGAAAATCTTGAGGATTTAGTAGATCTTGACTCTTTTATTGAGTATGGACAATTAGCCGTTGCAGCTCAAAGAAATAGACGTGACTATGAAGACTTAATGACTGAAACAGCAGCCGACGGGATTATTACGGGTATGTGTAAAATTAATTCAGAGCTTGTCGGTACGGAAAACTCTAATGCTATAGCGATCATCAATGACTATTCAGTTTTAGCTGGAACTCAAGGATTCTTTCATCATAAAAAACTCGATCGAGCATGTGAACTTGCAATAGATTCAAAATTACCAGTAATAATGTATACCGAAGGAGGTGGAGGCAGGCCAGCAGATACAGATATTTCCACTCAGATTGCTGGACTTAATATTACTTCTTTCACAAATTGGGCGGCCCTCACAGGAGAATCTCTTAAAATTGCGTTAAATAATGGTTATTGTTTTGCTGGCAATGCAGCCTTATTTGGCTCAGCCGACTTTTGTATCGCAACTAAAAAATCTTGGATAGGGATGGCAGGGCCAGCCATGATTGAAGGCGGCGGATTGGGAACATTTAAACCAGAAGATATTGGACCAGCAGATATGCATTTTAAAAACGGACACCTAGATTACTTGGCTGAAGATGAAGCAGATGGAACTGAGGTGGTAAAAAAATTACTTTCTTATTTTCAAGGCAAAATGACTGATTGGGAAGAAAATGAGCAATCTAAGTTACGAAACGTAATCCCTGAAGACCGAAGAATGGGATTTCCGGTGAGAGAAATTATTGAAACACTTGCCGATAAAGAATCCTTTCTAGAATTAAAAAAGGTTTTTGGAAGAAGTGTGATTACTGGTTTTATTAGGCTTGAAGGGAGGCCTTTCGCTCTTATTGCTAGTGATTGTCAACAGTTAGGAGGGGCAATTGATTCTGAAGCATCTGATAAGGTCGCAAACTTTTTAGAAATTTGTAACTTACATAATTTACCTATTATTTCTTTGGTCGATACTCCTGGTTTCATGGTGGGGCCAGACAGTGAAACTGAAGGTGCTTTTAGGCGGATGGGTAATTTCTTCAAGCGAGGAGCTAAAGTTGATTCTCCTCTCGTTGCAATTATTTTAAGAAGAGGTTATGGCCTTGGAGCCATGGCAATGACTGGAGGAAGTTTTGTTGATCCAATTTATACTGCTTCTTGGCCAAATGGCGAATTTGGAGGTATGGGATTAGAAGGATACGTTAAATTGGGTTTTAAAAAAGAATTAGCCGCAGAAGAGACTGAAGAAAAAAGGAATGCTTTGTATGAAAAACTATTAGCAAAAATGTATGAGGTTGGAAAAGCGACTGAGGCTGCTTCTTATCTAGAAATGGATGCAGTGATTGACCCAATTGAGACTAGGAAAGTTATAATTAAAGCCTTTGAAACATTCGGGGCGTAGCGCAGCCTGGTAGCGCACTTGACTGGGGGTCAAGTGGTCGCAGGTTCAAATCCTGCCGTCCCGACCAAACTAATTTGAGTATGATTAAAAAAAATTTTTTCTTTTTCTTATTTTTTTCAAATTTTATATTATCGTCGTCTTCTTTAGATACTTCGAGTGAAATTGATTCTTATTTTAATGACTTCACTTTTAAATGCGGTTGCCGGGAAGGTTTATTCAAATCCTTTGAGATTGGGAGATCAGGAAACGTAAAATGCAAATCTGGATTATATAAAAGCTATCAAATAATAAAAAAAGGAAGTAACTATTTTTTGAATGGAGATAAATATCCTAGCTTTGAAGAGAGTTTTAATGGCGCAAACATTAAATTATCAGAAACTAAAACTGCAGTTGAAAATAATGGAATTCTTAAACTAAGGCATGAAACGAAGTCACTGAATGATGAAAGCTACAAAGAAATAAAGTATTTTAATTTGAATGTTAACGAGAAAAGTTTTGAAAAGGGAATAGAGATTCATTCAGAAGAAAAAATAAGTTCGAATTGGTTAGGAAATTCTTCAGGTAAATGTAAAAAGGAAGCTTAATAAAGATAGTTAAATTAATTTTAACTTATCGCGATGACTTTTTTTTCTATCAAACTTTTTATTATCGCCTCATCTACTCCTAGAGAAGAAACGATCTCTTGGCTATGCTCACCAAGCATCGGCGCCGGTCGAGAAAGCTCACTGGGCGTCTTACTGAATCTAGCAGCTGGTCTTGCTTGTCTGACTTCTCCGAAGCCATCAATATTTATTCTAGAGATAGATTCATTTGCCAAAATTTGTTCATTGTCTAATAGTTCCATTCGGTCAAGCAGCGGGGCGCTTGGCACTCCTTCTTCTTGAAGCCTCCTAAGTATTTCTGATCCTTTCCATTTATTGATTTCTTCTCCAGTGATTTGTTTTCTAATCTGAGCATTTGTTACTCTTCCTGATGGGCTGGCAAACCTTTCATCATCGATTAAATCTTCTCTCTTTAAAGCTTTACACATTCCTTTCCATTCAGCATCAGAAACTGCTCCCGCAGTAATGTACCTATCTTGAGCTTTATAAATGAGATCTTGAGTGCCTTGGAGTTTTCTCACATCTATTTCATTTTCTGCGTATACGATGCCAGCCATTCCTTCTGGCCAGAAAAAAGAAATCATACAATCCAGCATTGATATTTCAATATGTTGAGCAGTTCCATGTTTTTCTCTTGCATACAGAGCAGACGATATGGCTTGTGCAGTTGTTAAAGCCGTAACTTTGTCAGCTATTATTATTCTAAACATTTTGGGCTGACCTGTTTCACGATCGGCTTGTATATCTGTAGCTCCTGATAAGGCTTGAATTATGGGGTCATAAACTCTTGAATTTGCATAGGGGCCTCTGTTACCAAATCCACTGATTGATACATAAATTATTTTTTCATTGATTGCTCTAATTTCCCTCTCTCCAAAGCCCATTCTTTCAATGGCTCCTGGTCTAAAATTTTGCATAAATACGTCGGCTTCGGCAGCTAACTTAAAGAGAATATCCTTTCCTTCTTTAGTCTTTAAATCTAAAGCAATAGATTTTTTCCCTCGGTTGCATGAGAAAAAAACTGGATTTATACCATTGTGTGGAGCTGCCATATGCCTAACGAGTTCACCGGATATTGGCTCAACTTTTATAACCTCTGCCCCTTGATCGGCAAGCATCATTGCGGCAACTGGTCCTGAAACCATTCCTGTTAAATCTAGAACTTTCAAGCCTGTTAGTGGCCCCATTTATTAACCTCCATAATTTACTTTCATAGCTTTTTTGTAAGCCTCTCTTTTCGAAATATTTTCTCTATAGATTGTAATATTTTTAGACAAATCAAACTCATAAAAAATAGCCCAATCTAAGCAAGACATCAACAAAATATCTGCTAAACCAAAGCCATAGGACAGAAGGGTTTCATTTTTCTCAAGATGTTTCTCAATAACTTTAAAATGCCGTTTCAAATACTCTCTGCAAGAAAGGACAACATCAGGTGCCTCTCCATAAATTTCTTTTAAATCGTAATGACGGCGCATTACATAAAGACTCGTTTCGTCAACTTCTCCATAAATATAGCTGCACCATTCATCTTCCTTTGCCAATTCAGAATTCGTGCCAGGTATAAATAAATTTTTTGAAGGGAAGGAGTTTTGTAAATACTTACAAATTGCAACACTTTCCGAGAGGCTTAAATCTCCATGTTGCATAAACGGAATTTTCTGTTTTGGATTAAGAGAGGAATATTCTTTGGTAAGAGTCTCTCCAGTTCTTGGTCCAATTGGTTTCAACTCATAATCAATTGTTAGTTCTTCGGCCATCCAAATTGGTCTAAGAGTTCTAGCTGTGCCTGCTCCCCAAAGTATAAGTTTATTTTTATCCACTAAGGATATCTTATAAAAAAAGGGGCTTTTCAGCCCCCTTTTTTTAACCTAAAAGTTTACTTTTTGTGGTGAAGTCAATTTTTCTAGGTTTTTGATCATCAGGAATTACCCTTTCAAGACCGATGTAGAGCATGCCATTATTTAAAGCTGCTCCTTTAATTACCATGTCATCTGAGAGCACAAACTTTTTCACAAAGTTTCTAGCCGCAAGACCTTGATGAACAATTCCTTCACTTGCATCTTTGTCTTTAGATCCAGTAATGGTTAAGTTTTCGCCGACAGCCTCAATGTCAACTTCACTCTCTTCAAAACCGGCAACGGCAAGTTCGATAGTATATTGTTCTTCATTTACCTTTCTAATATTGTAAGGAGGGTAATTGGAAGTTTGTTTAGAATTTGCTAACAAAGACAAAGTGTCAATTGTTCGGTCAAATCCCACCGAGAAAGGAGAGATATCTCTCCATAAAAGTTCAAATGTATTATTAATCATTTTTTACTCCTTTTGTTTAAGCAAGTTAAAATTACATTGACCCTAAAAGGCATCAACATGACTTAAATATGGTTTCTACCTAAAATTTCAAGACCTAGGTATAATTTATTTTGTAATGCTTTCTTTTAAAGAACAAAATTGCGATATTACTCTTAGGGAGGGAATTGAAGAATACAATAGCTACTTAGTGACCAATGGAAAAGAGATTCTGACTGAACTGTCTGACTCATCAATTGTCATGGATCATGACGCAACACACGTTATTTTCGGTTTGGACACTTCTCTAGAAGAGGAAAGCCTCCTCGACTCATGGGTGCTTTGGTGTTCTTCTTTCGAATTAAAATATTTAATGTCTTACTCAAAACAACCTGAGATAAAAGATTTATACAAAAAACTTCTTAGGGAAGTTGGTGTTTTTAAATTTATTAAACTTTTTTTTAGCGTTTTCCCAACGAAACTAAGGATAATTTTTAAACATAAAAAAATAATGAAAAAAAAGTGGCCTTTTAAATTTCCAAAAGAATACTTAGATAAGAAAATTTGTGATCTAAGGGAAGAATATGGCATCGTGATTTTAAAAGAAGAAGATAAAGGTTTTAAAAAATTAAATTGGTCTGGTTCAATTAGAAATTAAGTAAGGATTAATTTTAGGGAGAAATATAATGGATAGAACGCATTTGATAACGGTAGTGAGTGAAAAGGTACTCTTGGCAATTATAGGAGTAGCTACTTGTATAGCAGCGGGACAGCACCTTTACAGTATGTATTTGTCAATGCAAATTATGCTCGCAGATTTATTTTTGCTCTTTATATTCACCGAGATTCTTGCGATGGTTGCAGCTTTTTATAGCTCAAAAAGAATTCCTGTAACTTTGCCAATTATCATCGCGATTACCGCTCTTTGTAGATTGATAGTGATGCAAAATAAAGACATGGATGCATTAATAATCATTGCCGAAGCCTCTGCGGTAATTATTTTGGCAGGAGCGGCTTACATAATGAGTTTGAAGGACAAAATAAGCTTAGAAAAATTGAGAGATAAGGAGCAATAATTTAAGCAATTTTTTTTACTTTAAATTCAAGCAAACCATCAGAAATCTTTTTAGAAACTAATTCATGATTTAGATATTCACAGAATTTTTCAACGTCTTTTTCAGCTGTAGGATCAGTTGCTACTAATTCAATAACATCTCCCGAAGAAGCCTCGTGGATGGCTCTATGGAGTAACATTATAGGTTCGGGGCATATTAATCCCTTGGCATCAATTTTCATTGTCGTAAAGCCTTAGTCTTTCTATGTCATTTTCATCATTTTTTTCACCATACTGTATCTCTATAATGTGGCACGGTTCATCGAAAGGGTTAGTGATTTGATGCCAGGCTTCTTTTTCAACGTGGAATACCTGCTCTTTTTTTAATTCAATAGACTGGGAATCCTCATTCTTAATCTTGCTATAGTTAATCACGCACTGACCCTTGGAAACGAACCAAATTTCATTTCTGTGAAAGTGTCTTTGAAAGCTCATTCCTTTTTTTGAATCTATAATTAATTCTTTGAGTTTTAAGTTTTTATCAACGAATAGATTATAAAATTTGCCCCATACTCTAACTTCTGAAGAATATTCGAAGTCCTTTAAAATCCAACTTGAAGAATTCTTTTTGTGGTCCCCTCCTACTCCAAAATGAAAGGTGACATCAGAAACTTCCATCTCTGGAATGTTTTCTTTATTTCTATCTCCTCCGTTACAAAATAAGATTTCCTCATCAGGATATTTTAGTTTTATTTTATTGAGCGCATCTATGCAGCTTCCTAATTCATCGTCCTCAAAAGAAATAACATCATCGACAGGTTTCAAATTTTTTAAAATTATTTCTCTTTCAGAAAACGGCATAAAAAATTTTTCTTTTTTCTTTATCAACCAATCATCACTATTCAAGGCAACAATTAAAGTGTCTCCAAGTTTCTTTGCTTCTTCTAAATAAGCTATATGTCCTGAATGGATTGGATCAAAACCACCACTAACAACTACAATTTTCATTTATTAATTTTAATTTATTTTATTTTTTTTTAAACAACTTTAAAATCACTGTCTTCAATTGCTCTTCTTGAGGTCTTATCAAGTCTAAAAAAAACTAAAACTGATGCAAGTAAAACTCCTAGGCAAAGCCCAATCCACATGCCAATTGCACCTTTTTCAGGTACCACTAAATCTGTCAGGCCTAAAATATATCCCACAGGTAAACCGAAACACCAAAAAGCAACAATCATAATATATAGAGGAGCCAAGGTGTCTTTATAACCTCTTAGCGCGCCTTGACCAGTAAAACTAATGCCATCAGATAATTGCATGAAGGCAGCTATAAAAATCAATGAACCAGCTAGAGAGGTTACAATCGGATCAGTATTAAAAAAAGAAGCAAAGAAAGTTCCATAATTTAAAAGTAAAACGAAATTAAATGAAGCCAAGATGACTGCTACGATGATAGCAAAAAAGGATGAGTATCTTGCTCTAACGAATTCTCCTGCTCCTAAAAGATTTCCAGATCTCACTGCAGCAGCCAAACCTATCGAGAGAGGCAACATAAATGTCACTGTTGTAACTTGCATAGCTATGGCGTGAGAAGCAATTGTATTCTGACCAAGATTGCTTAATAACAATCCGCTTCCACTAAAAAGTCCAAATTCAACAAAAATACAAGCTCCAATGGGAAAGCCTAGTTTGAAAATTTCACCCATTTTCCTAAGATCTGGAGGCGTATAACCTTTAAACAAGTTTGCTCCTTGATAAGGTTTGGAGAAATAAATGTAAAGTATCAAAGCCAATAAAGCTGACCATGTGGAGATAGCAAATGATACACCACAGCCACTGCCCCCCATTTCTGGAAAACCAAATTTGCCAAAGATAAATACATAGTTCAAAGCCGCATTGAGCGTAACCATGCCTAAGTTGATAACAGTAATTGGTATAGGTCTCGTAATGCCTTCGCTAAATGACTTTAACGGTTGGAAAAGAAATAATGCAGGAGTGCCAACCAATAAACCTAGGAGGTAGTCTTTGGTTATTTTCTGTACATTTTCTGGAGTTTTAAAAAAGTCTAGTAAATTTCCTGCGAAAATTAAATAAATAGACACCAAAGCTATCAAAGGAATGCATAACCAAAAAGCCTGTTTTACATGAGGCCCAATTTCTTCAAATTTTTTTGCACCATAAAATTGAGCCACATAAGCCGTAACAATAAACAGGCTCCCTCCGACTCCAAAGAAGACAGGCCAAAAGAGCATATTTCCTGTTGCCACTGCAGCTTGATCGACAGTACTGTAGCTCCCCGTCATCAATGCAGCAATCACTCCAGTGGCATGAGAAGCCAATTGTGAAAAAAAGATTGGGATTGCTAAAGAAGCAAAAATTTTTAACTCAAAACCAATTTTATTGCCACTTCCAATAGGCTCGATAATATTTCTGTCTTCAGTTGCTTTCATAAAGGTAGGGTATGATACTACTTGAAATTTAATTTGGAGATAAAAAATTAGGCGTGACAATAGACCTTTTTGGTTGAAACGAATTCACTGGTGGTTCGATCAAAAATATATCCAATATAAAATTAGTCCTCAATTTGAGAAAATAGGATCAGGCCCACTAATTTTAGGTGTCAAATACTTGCATATTAATGGCAACGGAATTTCTGTAGGAGATTTCGCTACTTTTATTTCCGCTCCAGATTCTCATATTCATCTGACTACTTGGAACGCGGGCGATTATGACGGAAAAATTGAGATAGGCGATTTTTGTTTATTTAGCCCTGGCGTAAGAGTTTCTGCTGCTACCAAAATTAAAATAGGAAATTCTTGTATGTTTGCTAACAGCGCATATATCTCCGATTCTGATTGGCATGGAATTTATGATCGGGCTCTCCCGGTTGGGCAATCAAAACAAGTTACGCTAGAAGATAATGTATGGATCGGAGATGGCGCAATTGTTAACAAGGGAGTGACTATAGGCAAAAATTCAATTGTAGGCGCAAGAGCAGTCGTTGTGAAAGATATTCCAGAGAATGTCATTGTTGCAGGAAATCCTGCAGAAATAATAAAAGAGCTTGATCCAAAAGAAAAACAAGTATCTAGAGCCGAAATGTTTTCTTCGCCAAAAGCTCTAGACGAATTGTATTTAGAAATAGATAGAATTAGTTTAAAGAAAAACACTTTTTATAAATGGATAAAAAGTAAGTTTTTTCCTCAACAAGATCAATGATAAAAATTGTAGCCGACAAAGATCTTCCTTTCTTAGATAAGGCTTTCAATTATTCTGAAGAAATAGAGCTGCTAAAACTGCCTTATGATCAAATAACTAATAGTAACTTAAAAAATGCAGATGCCTTGATAAGTAGATCGGTGACAAAAATCAATGAGGAATTAGTAAGCGATACTAACTTAAAGTTAATTTTTTCTTTAACATCAGGAGAAGATCATGTTGATTTCGATTGTTTGAAAGAAATAAAGTTTCAATCTGCCAAGGGTTCTAATGCCCAAGCGGTTTTTGAGTACACTGCTAGCGCTTTACAATTTTCCTCAGAAAAAAAAATTGGAATTATTGGCGAAGGTAACATTGGGAAAAAAATTAAAGATAATCTTTCTTTTTTGGGTTACGAAGTAATTTCTTATGATCCTTATCTTTATAACCATGACGAAAGCATAAAAAATGCCGTCCTAAATTGTCCAATAGTTTCAGTAAATGCTTCTTATTCCCGAGATGGAAAGTATCCTTCGCACGAGTTAATAGAAAACGTATTGAGTGATTCTCTTTTAATAAATACTTCGAGAGGCGAAGTTGTAAATTATAAAAAAATTGCAAAAGATAATGATTGCACTCAGATAATTGATGTTTGGAATAATGAGCCAAAATTAAATAAAGATGATTTAGTCGATGCTTTTTTAAGCACTCCTCATATAGCAGGAAATTCTTTTGAAGCAAAATCTGATGCACTAAATTTAGCAATTGAAGAAATATCTAACTTTTTTGAATTAAAAAAAACAAGACAGTTAGATCCTGATCTCCACTATATCGACATAGACGAAATCAGTTTGGCTGAAGAAATAGAAAAAACTATGATTCCTTTTAATTTCTTGAAACAGTTTCTCGATATAAAAAAATATAGTGATGTTTTTAAAAAGAAAATAAAACAGGACGAATCGATTTCAGATTTTTCAATGTATTTTCAGGAAATTAGAAAAAAGTTTGAGCGTTTAGGATTTGGAAATTACTCTTTGAACCTTTCAAACACCTCTAACGAAAATAAAGAAAAATTATCTTGCCTTGGCTTTAGGTTTCAAGAGAAATAAAATTTATAATAAACCTATGAAAGACTTAAAAGAAAAACTTTCAAAAGAAGCTTTTGAAGTGACACAAAACCAGGGGACCGAAAGACCTTTTAGTGGAGATTTGCTTAATATCAAGGAAGAAGGGACTTATAAATGTATTTGTTGTGGCCAAAATTTATTCTCATCTCAAGCGAAATTTGAATCAGGGACCGGGTGGCCAAGTTTTTTTATGCCAATCGATGAGACTGCAGTTAAAAATATTGAAGATCGTAGTCACGGAATGGTAAGGGTTGAAGTAAGGTGTAATGGGTGCGATGCTCATTTAGGCCATGTTTTTCCTGATGGTCCCGAACCAACTGGGTTGAGGTACTGCATGAATTCTGTTGCAATGTCTTTTGAGCCTTACAACAGTGAATAATTTTTGGAAGTCAACTTTTGGATTTTCTTTTTTCACATTTATCTCAAGAGTTTTTGGCTATCTTCGTGATCTAACATTAGCGGCTTTTTTAGGAGCTGGACAAATTTATGACATATTCGTTGTAATATTCAGAATCCCTAATGTCTTCAGGAGTTTTTTTGGAGAAGGAGCAATGGCACAATCTCTTGTTCCGAGCATTATCGAAGCAAAAGAAAATATAAATAATTTTCTAAATCAAATTTTTTCTTTGTTACTTTTTTCTTTATTGATTTTTGTTGGATTAGCTGAGGTATTTCCTAAATTATTTGTTTCCCTTTTTGCACCTGGTTTTATTTATGATGAAGAAAAGTTTCTAGATGCCACAAATTTTTTGAGAATTGTATTCCCTTACATACTTTTGATTTCTCTTACTGCATTTTTTGGGGCAATACAAAATTCTAGGAAAATCTTTCAATTTGTAGCTGCGACTCCAATTTTTTTTAATCTTAGTTTAATTTGTTTCGCTTTTTCATTTGCTGAACTTTCTTTAAAAGTTTTAGGAATTTCAATATTAACTGCTGGACTGATTCAATTAATTTTAAATTTTTCTGTTGTAGCTTATTTCGGAATTTTTCCAAAACTCACATTGACTTTTGATCGTGAAATTCTCAATTCCTTCTTCAACAAATTCATTCCCGCAATTTTCGCAGCTGGCGTTTATCAGTTAAATGTTTTAGTAGATACGATATTCGCTTCATTTCTGATAACTGGCAGCCCAACTTGGTTGTATTTATCTGAGAGACTAATTCAATTTCCTCTTGGTCTGTTCGGAGTGGCAGTTGCACTTGTTTCTTTACCAAACTTAACAGAACTTTTTATACAAAAAGATATGAAACAAATAAGTTCTCATAGTTTTAAAATTTTGAGGGTTTTATTTTTAATGGGTTTTGGATGTTTCTTAGGGGCTTACTTCCTTGGCGACTACATAATTGAAATCCTCTTTAAGAGAGGTGAATTTTCTTCTTTTGATGTAGGAATGACTTTTTTAGCTCTTCAGGGGTATGCTATTTCGCTCATCTTTTTACTACCTCAAAAATATTTTAATAGTCTTTTCTTTGCGATTTCAAAAACAAATATGGTTGTTTATACTGGACTGTTATCACTTTTTGCTAATTTGATCTTGAATTATTATTTTATTTTTACAATAGATTTAGGCCATTTTGGATTGGCTCTCGCAACTTCTATTAGCAGCATAATAGTCTTCTTTGTGAGCTTGTATTGGTTGTTGAGTAGAAAAATTTTATTGGCTTTTTAACAATGTATTTAATAAGAGGACTTAAAAACATAAATCTTTTTAAGGAAAGATTTTCTGATTTTAGAGTCATTGCAACCATAGGAAATTTTGATGGACTACATCTAGGGCATCAAAAAATTATTTCGGACATGAAAAATATTGCTAATGAAAAAAAACTAAAAACAATGGTAATTTTTACTGAACCACATGCAAAAGAATTTTTTGCTGAAAGCTCTAATTCCTCTTCTCAACCAAGCAGAATATCGCCTTGGCGTGATAAATTTCAAAGATTGAAAGCACAAGGAGTAGATTTTGCTTTCTATTTAAACTTTAACAAAAAATTACAATCGATGACCCCCGAAAAATTCATAAATAACGTTCTAGGAAATTTAAACATTCATTATTTAACTATCGGGGATGACTTTAAGTTTGGAAATCGTAGAAAAGGTGATTATGAGATGCTTGAAAACTGGGGCAGTCTAAACGATGTTATTGTTCAACAAACTCCAACATATCTTAGGGGAGATAGAAGGTACAGTAGTTCCTGGATAAGGGAGGCACTTGATAAAGATGATTTTGAATTGGCAGCCGAATTGCTTGGAAGAAGATATACTTTTTCTGGCAAAGTAGTTAGCGGAAACAGTTTAGGTAGAACTATTGGAGTTCCAACAGCAAATTTGTGGCTGCCTAAAAGTAACCTGCCTATAAAGGGTGTGTATGCGGTAAAAGTTCACTATGAAAAAGAAATTCTTTTAGGAATTGCAAATATGGGAATAAGACCTACCATTGGTGGGGAAAATCCAGTGTTAGAAGTTCACATATTTGATTTCGATAAAAATTTATATGGGAAAAGAATAGAAGTTGAATTTTGTAATAAAATAAGAGAAGAAAAAAAATTTTCAAACCTCGAAGAATTGAAATCTCAAATCCATAAAGATATTGAATTGTCTAAAAATTTATTAATTTCGTGAAACAACTTAAGGAAACATTAAATTTACCTACTACCAGGTTTTCCATGAAAGCAAATCTTTCACAAAAAGAACCAGGAATATTAGATTATTGGAAAGAAATTAATCTTTATCAACTGATTCAAAACAAGAATAAGGGCAAAACTTCGTTTAATCTTCATGATGGACCTCCATACGCAAATGGGCCTATTCATTTAGGCCACACTGTAAATAAAATTCTCAAAGACATAATCATTAAGACCAAAAATTTCTCTGGATATTCTGCGCCTTATGTTCCTGGATGGGATTGTCACGGACTTCCAATCGAGCTAAATGTTGAAAAAAAATATGGAAAAGCTAAGAAGGATTTATCTATTGATGAATTTAGACTTCGTTGCAGAGATTATGCCAATCAACAAATTGCCATTCAAAAAAAAGATTTTATTAGACTTGGAGTGCTAGGGGATTGGGAAAATCCATACAAATCTATGGACTTTGAATTCGAAGCAAATATTGTTCGAGCGCTTGGAAAAGTTATAGAAGCAGGGCATTTATCAAGGGGATTTAAACCTGTTTATTGGTGTGAAAATTGTGCATCTGCTCTTGCAGAAGCGGAGGTTGAATATATTGAAAAAGAATCAAATGCTATTGATTTTTTATTCCCTGTTGATTCTAAGTTATTGGAGAAAGTATTTAACTTGAAAATAAATTCCGACTGTTATGTTGCTTCATGGACAACAACGCCCTGGACTATTCCTGCTAATAAAGCTATATCCGTTAATCCAGATCTAGAATATGAGCTAATTGAATTAGAGGTCAATAAAAGAAAATTAGTTTTAGTTGTTGCATCAAGTCTTAAAGAAAAAACCTTAGAACGATATGAAGTTACCAACAATAATTCTTTAGGAAAAAGCTTAGGAAAAGAACTAGAAGGCATTGTTTGTAAGCATCCTTTGTTGGATCAAGAGTCTCCAATTATTTTAGGCTCCCATGTTACTGATGAAATGGGAACGGGACTTGTTCATACCGCTCCAGCTCATGGTTTAGAAGATTATGAAGCATGTAAAAATTATAACTTTGATTCTTCTAGCCTAGTTCAGGCTGATGGAAAATTTGCAAAAGATACTCCATTTGTAGGCGGAAAAAAATTAGATGAAGCAAACGAAATTATTATAGACGAGTTAAACAAAATGAAGCTTTTGTTTTCAAAAAATAAGTTTAGACATAGTTTTCCGCATTGTTGGAGACATAAAACCCCACTTTTTTTTCGTGCTACTCCTCAATGGTTTATTTCTATGGATAAAAATAAACTTCTTGAAGAATGTCTATCAAAAATTGAGGAAATAAACTGGTTACCTGATTGGGGTAAATCAAGAATAAATTCTATGATGTCGGAACGACCTGATTGGTGTATCTCCAGACAGAGACATTGGGGAGCTCCAATTCCTTTATTTGTAAGTAAATCTTCTGGAAAGATTCATAAAGATACAATAAAGATAATCGAAATGGTCGCAGATGAAATTGAAAAAAATGGTGCTGAAAGTTGGTTTACCTCTGATCCATCGAAATTTTTAGGAGATGATTCCGATGAATATGAAAAAATTACTGATACCTTGGACGTTTGGTTCGATTCTGGCGTGACTCATTATTGTTCAAATTACCAACCAAAAGATTCAATAGTCCCTGCGGATTTGTATTTAGAAGGTTCTGATCAACACAGAGGTTGGTTTCAATCTTCACTACTTACTGGTCTGGCAATTAATAATGAATCGCCTTATCGGACAGCATTAACGCATGGATTTGTTGTTGATGCCGATGGTAGAAAAATGTCTAAATCTCTAGGTAATGTAATTTCACCTCAATCTATATGGAATAAAAAGGGGGCAGATATTTTAAGAGCATGGACAGCATCAACAGATTTCAGAAATGAAATGAATTTTTCAGAAGAATCTCTTGAAAGAACAAGCGATGCTTATAGAAGAATCAGAAATACGCTGAGATTTTTAATGGGCAACCTGAATGAATTTAATTTCCAAAGAGATAAGATAAATCCTGAGAATTATTCAGAACTTGATAAGTGGATTATTATGAAGGGAATAGAGCTCCAAGAAGAAGTAATCAAAGACTATGACAGTTACGAAATTCACTTAGCTTTCCAAAAAATTTTAAATTTTTGCACCAACGAACTTGGCGGTTTTTACTTAGATATTATTAAAGATCGACTTTACACTTCTAAGAGAGATGGGGTTGCAAGAAAGTCAGCACAATCAGCGATGTTTCAAATTTACTCTTCATTAATAACTTTAATCGCTCCAATACTCTCTTTCACGGCCGAAGAAGCATTTGTTGAAATGAGTGGCGAAGGTTCCTCAATTTTTCTAGGCGAGTGGTTCAATGATTGGGAAACTTTTGATTCCAAGATTGATGAAGATTTGTGGGTCAAACTTATCTCTTTGAGAGACGAGGTAAATAAAGAAATTGAAGAAAAACGAAACTTAAATGAAATTGGATCTTCCTTAGAAGCTAAGGTAGATCTGAGTTGTGATGATGGGCTTTTCATGAGGCTAAACGACCTTAAAGATGAGTTAAAATTTCTGTTCATTTCTTCTGACGTAGATTTAAAATTAGATGAACAAAATTCAAAAAATTTATCCGAAGAAGTAAAAATAAAAGTCTCAAAAAGTTCAAACAAAAAGTGCGACAGATGCTGGCATCACGTAGAAAGACTAATAAAATATCAAGACGAAAATATTTGTTTGAGATGCCAAGAAAACATAGACGGTTCTGGAGAAATAAGATTATTTTTCTGATTGAATGAAATCTTTTTTAGTTGTTTTATTAGCTTCATTGATAAGTCTTGATCAATTATCTAAAGTTTGGATTTATAAAAATTTTGAAGTTTTTCAATCCTTAGAAGTCTTTTATTTCCTAAATTTCACGTTTGTCAAAAACTATGGTTTTGCTTTTAGCTTTTTGAATGATGAAAGCTTAAATTTAAATGCTCTAATAGGTGTTTTAATTTTTTTTATTTGTGTTTATTTAGCTTATTTTATTTTTTTAAAAGCACACAAAGAGACCCTATTAAAAAATCAGTTAATAAGTTTTAGTCTGATTTTAGCAGGCGGATTGGGGAATTTACTGGATAGATTGATGTATGGATATGTAATCGATTTTATTGATATAACATTCAATCCATACGTGTTCAATTTAGCAGATTCTTATGTCACTATAGGATTAATAATGTATGTTATTTTTTCTCTAAAAAGTAAGCCTTATGAAAAGAATTAAGCTGGCGAACCCTAGGGGTTTTTGTGCTGGGGTAGATAGAGCAATTGACATAGTTTCGAAAGCATTAGAGATTTATGATGACCCAGTTTATGTCAGACATGAGGTTGTCCATAACAGGAAAGTAGTTGACGATCTCAAATCAAGAGGCGCTGTATTTGTAGAAGAATTATCAGAAATTCCTGATGATGGCATTACTATTTTCTCAGCACATGGAATTTCAGCATCTGTAGAAAATGAAGCTGAAGATAGAAAATTAAAATTCTTTGATGCAACTTGCCCTTTGGTTTCAAAAGTTCACAAAGAAGTTATTAGGTTTGCTAGCGTAGGTAAAGACATAATTATGATTGGGCATAAAAATCATCCAGAGGTTGAAGGCACTCTTGGAAGATTTCCGGAGCATTCTCAAGGAAAAATGTATTTGGTAGAAAATTTAGAACAGGCTAAAACTATAAAGGTTAATCAACCAGATAATTTATGTTTAGTAACACAAACAACTTTGTCTGTTTCAGATACGGAAGAAATTGTAGAAGAATTGAAGACTAGATTTCCTCTAATGCAAGAGCCAAAGTCCGAAGACATATGCTATGCCACTCAGAATAGACAAGATGCCGTAAAGCAACTAGCTTTAGAATCGGATTTAATAATTGTGGTTGGATCTCAGAATAGTTCGAATTCAACCAGGCTAAAAGAATTAGCAGAAAATTGTGGAGTCAAGTCTGTGCTCTTAGACGAACCAGAGAAAATAAATCTATTAGACTTGAAAAATATAGAAACGATAGGAATTACTGCAGGAGCATCAGCTCCAGAAGAATTGGTTCAAGAAATGGTCAAGAAATGCAATTTGCTTGGGTATCAAATTAACGAAGAGATGGAAGGTTTGAAAGAAAAAGTATTTTTTAAATTACCCGTAGAGTTGCGATGAAAAAAAAAATAGCAATTATTGGCGCAGGTATTGCAGGAACGACGACTGCATATTCTCTTGCAAAAAACGGGATGGATGTAACTTTAATTGATTCAAGAAGGTACCCCGCAATGGCTACCAGTTATGCTAATGGAGGGCAGTTGAGTGCAAGTAACTCAGAGGTATGGAACACTCCAAAAAATCTTATTAATGGCATGAAGTGGATGTTTAAAAAGGATGCGCCTTTATTATTTAATCCTTCACCCAGTCTTGAGAAATATAAGTGGGTTTTAGGATTTCTTGCAGCTACTTTTGACGGAAAGCACAAGTCGAAAACTCAGGAAACAATAGAGTTAGCAAAAAGAGCAAGAGAGATTTATTACAAAATTTCAGATGAAGAGGGAATTGAATTTGATTTACTAAAAAAAGGCATTCTGCATTTTTATGATACTCAAAAGGAGTTAGATTCAGCTGCCTCAAAAGCATCCTGGCTTGATCAAGAAGGAATGGAATGGGAAGTCCTAGACGCAGATCAAGTTGAAGATCTAGAACCGGCTTTCAAGTCTACCGCTAATCAAAAAAAATTAATTGGCGGAATTTATACGAAATCTGATGCGAGCGGAGATATTCATAAGTTTTGTAAAAATATGCATAAACTTTTAGAAAATAAATACGATGTCAAATCACTTTTCAATACAGAAATTGAAAGTATTTATAAAGATAAAGATAAGGTGATTTTATCTGCAGCGTCGGAGACAGAAACTAAAGGATTCCATTTCGATAAAGTCGCTATTTGCGCCGGTATAGATACTCAAAAATTTGCTGACAGTCTTGGAGATAAAATGCGTGTATATCCGGTAAAGGGGTACAGTGTGACTATCCACTTAGATGATAGCGTTTCTCAAAATTCAGCCCCACATGTGTCTCTTTTAGATGATCCAAAAAAGATTGTTTCTAGCCGCCTTGGAAATAGACTGAGAGTTGCTGGAACCGCAGAGTTAGCAGGAAAAAATAAGGACATAAAACAGGATAGAATAAGACCTTTGTTGGCTTGGGTACGTGAATATTTTCCAAATGTTAGTACAGAAAACTATACACCTTGGGCTGGTTTGAGACCTATGACTCCTGACATGATGCCGCTGGTATTTGAAAGCAAAGCTAAAGGTATTTTCTATAACACTGGGCATGGCCATTTAGGATGGACTCTAGGTGCCGCGACCGGAGATTTACTGGCCTCAAAAATAATAAATGCAGATTAAATCAGGCTGGATTGCTGAAGCAAAAAAAGTAAATTCTCCAAATTTCGAGGACAGACCTTCGAACACATCTATAGATCTCGTAGTAATCCATTGCATAAGCCTTCCCCCGGGTGAGTTCGGGACAAAAAATATAGATGATTTTTTTCTTAATAAATTAGATATTTCTAAGCATGAGTATTTTAAGGAAATTTCAGGTTTAAAAGTTTCTTCTCATTTTTTAATTGAAAGAACGGGAAATTTAAAACAATTTGTTTCAATAGATAAAAAGGCTTGGCACGCTGGAGTCTCTTCATTTAAAAATCGAAAAAATTGTAATGATTTCTCTATCGGCATCGAACTTGAAGGAACTGACGATTCTGAGTATGAAAAAAATCAATACAATACTTTGATAAAGCTAGTAATCTCGCTGATGCGAAAATACCCAAACATTACCAAAGAAAGAGTGGTTGGTCATTCTGAGATAGCTCCAAAAAGAAAAACAGATCCAGGAATAAAATTTGACTGGGATTATATAAAATCTAAAATCTAGCTATGCCTTCCTTTGACATAGAATCTAAAGTAGATAGCCATGAGTTAACAAACGCAGTGGATCAATCAAATAGAGTTATTTCGAACCGTTTCGATTTTAAAAATGCAAATGCCATGTTTGAAATAAAAGAAAATAAACTTTCGATTTCGGCAAATGAAATTTTTCAGATTGACCAAATGATACCTATTCTAAAGGAGAGTCTTTCGAAAAGATCTATTGACTTAAAAGCTCTAGAGTTTGGAGAAAAGACTTCTAATAACAATAAAGCCTTATTAGATGCCAATATTATCCAAGGAGTCAGTCAGGAAATTTCAAAAAAAATTATCAAAATCATTAAAGATTCAAAAATCAAAGCTCAAGGATCAATTCAAGGAGATAGCTTAAGAGTGTCAGGAAAAAAGCGGGATGATCTTCAAGCAATTATAAATTCTTTAAAGAATGAAGAATTCGAAATCCCTCTACAGTTTGTAAATTTCAGAGATTAATATGCCTTGGCTCAGTTCTTTTAAGGGTTATTTGCAACCTAGAGTACTTTTAATTGCCGGACTAGGAGTCCTTTCAGGCTTACCGCTGGGGCTTTTAGTTGATCCCTTGAGATATTGGTTATCTGAAATAGGTATCGAAAAATCTACTATAGGGTTGCTTTCTTTGGTGATGCTTTCCTATTCGTTAAAAATGTTTTGGGCTCCTTTAGTTGATAGACTAAGAATTCCTTTTCTATCTGCGATTGGGCAAAGAAAAAGTTGGTTGCTCTTGGCCCAGATTCTTACTTTTTTGTGCATTCTTCTCGTTGGATCAATCGATCCTTCTAAAGAATTAAATTTATTTATTCTTTTCGTCTTCGGTATAAGTTTTTTTTCTGCAACTCAGGATATTTGTGTTGATGCGATGCGTATTGAATTGGTCGAAAAGAAAGCCATCGGCGAGGCCTCGGCGCTTTACATTATCGGATATAGGATTGGAGTTATTCTTCTCTCGCAGGTGATAACTTTTTACATTGCAGACTCATATGGCTGGAATGCAGCTTATTTTAGTATCGGAGGAATTTTTATCATCGCCTCTTTAGTTCTAATACTTATAGTTCCTGAGCCTGAAAGAGACGAAAAAGATTACATTTCTTTGTTAAAAAATCCTGATTTGTGGTTTAAAGATTCCTTTATCTTGCCATTTGCCGATTTGATTTCAAGATACAAAACTCATTTACTCTTATTATTGGGAATTACATTTACTTATAGATTAAGCGATATGTTCTTAGGCCCTATGGCAATGCCTTTTTATCAAGAGATTGGTTTTACAAAAATTCAGGTAGCTCAAATAACAAACTTCTATGGAATGTGGATGACAATACTAGGTGGACTCTTTGCAGGATTAACTCTACATAGATTTGGATTAGTTAAGAATATGATTGCAGGAGCAATATTCGTTCCATTAGCAAATATTCCTTTTATATTTTTAAATTTAATTGGCAATGACGTAAATTTCTTAATTTTTACAATTACTGTAGATAATTTCTCCCAGGGATTTATTTCTGTCGTTGGGATAACTTTTTTGTCAAACATGGTTTCCGCAACTTATACGGCAACTCAATACGCCTTGCTTTACGGTCTAGTAGTAATTCCACCAAATATAATTTCCAGTGGATCAGGATTTGTTGCGGAAGCTTACGGTTTTCAAAATTTTTTTATTCTATGTGCTCTTTTAGGTATACCGGCTATCGTTCTAACTTTGATGGTTTGGCAGAAGAGAGAGGTTTTCGGCTTTGACTAAAAATAAATTCTCGTTAGTTTGGACGATAATTTTTTTATTTTTTTTTAGTTTAATTTCCTATGGCTTATTTTCCCATCCAAATGTAAATTCAGATTTTTTTCTTCCCGACGAAGTTTCTCATTTTATGGCTTTCTTAATTTTGTCTTACACAATTTATAAATCCATGGGGTCAATTAGCTGGATTTTTCCAATCTTAGTTTACGGATTAATTTCTGAGATCATCCAATTTTATCTGCCATATAGGGATTTTCAGTTAAATGATTTATTTTTTAATTTTTTTGGCATTTTAAGTGCAATATTTGTAATTTTCTTTTTAAAAAAACTTGAAAAACCTAATTAAGAACATAAATACATTTTAGTTGTGTATTTAGCTAGTCTTAACTAGAATGCGCATCTTAGACATTTATTAAGAATTTTTTAAAAAGGAGAATTAAATGAAATTTAATCCACTTGGCGATAAGCTCCTAGTAAGAAGAGGAGAAGAAGAAGAAACCTCTGCCGGAGGTATTGTGCTACCTGGTTCTGCAGCAGAAAAACCCTCTCAAGGAGAAGTTCTCGCAGTTGGACCTGGAAGGACCTTAGATAATGGAGAAATCTCCGAAATTCCAGTGAAGGTAGGCGATACAATTGTTTTCGGTCAATACGCTGGAAGCAACACAATTAAGGTAGACGGTGAAGAGCTTTTAATACTATCTGAGAGCGATTTACTAGGAACTGTTTCAAAATAATTTAATTTATAAAGAGGTAAACAATGGCAAAAGATGTGCAATTTGGTGATTCAGCAAGAGGTCAAATGCTTGATGGAGTCAATATTTTAGCTGATGCAGTTAAAGTTACTTTAGGCCCAAAAGGGAGAAACGTAGTTTTAGATAAATCCTTTGGTGCTCCTACAGTCACAAAAGATGGAGTGTCTGTCGCAAAAGAAGTAGAGCTAAAAGATAAATTCGAAAATATGGGCGCTCAGATGGTTAAAGAAGTATCTTCTCAAACTTCTGATGCCGCAGGAGACGGAACTACTACCGCGACAGTTTTAGCTCAATCAATAGTAAACGAAGGCTTAAAATCAGTAGCCGCTGGTTTTAATCCAATGGACCTAAAAAGGGGAATTGATAAAGCTGTAACTAAAGCAGTTGAATCAATACAAAAGATGTCCACTCCCTGTGAAGAAAATAAATCTATTGCGCAAGTTGGAACTATTTCTGCAAATAGTGACAGCGAGGTTGGAGACATAATTGCTGATGCTATGGATAAAGTAGGCAAAGAAGGAGTAATTACTGTAGAAGAGGCTTCAGGTATTGAAAATGAACTAGAAGTTGTCGAAGGAATGCAGTTTGATCGCGGTTATCTTTCACCTTATTTCATTAACAACCAAGATAAGATGATCACTGAATTAGAAGATCCAATGATTCTTCTCCACGATAAAAAAATTGCCAACATCAGAGACTTACTTCCTATTTTAGAAGGCGTAGCAAAAGCTGGAAAATCTTTATTAATTATTGCTGAGGATGTAGAAGGGGAAGCCCTTGCAACTCTTGTTGTGAATAATATGAGAGGTGTCGTTAAAGTCGCAGCCTGTAAAGCTCCAGGTTTCGGAGATAGAAGAAAGGCTATGCTTGAAGACATTGCAATCCTTACAGGAGGTACTGTGGTATCAGAAGAAGTTGGGTTGAGTTTAGAAACAACTACTTTAGAGTCTTTAGGTACTGCTAAAAAAATTGTTTTATCTAAAGAAAACACAACCGTTATAGATGGAGCTGGAAAACAAGACGATATCGTCGGAAGAGTTAATCAAATTAGAGCTCAAATTGAAGAAACAACTTCAGACTATGATCGAGAAAAACTTCAAGAACGTGTCGCTAAGCTTGCCGGTGGAGTGGCGGTTATAAAAGTTGGTGCGGGTTCTGAAATTGAAATGAAAGAAAAAAAGGCTAGAGTTGAAGATGCTCTTCATTCTACAAGGGCTGCCGTGGAAGAAGGCGTTGTTCCTGGTGGTGGGGTTGCTTTGATTAGAGCTTTACAAGAAGTTGATGGATTGACTGGTGATAATGAGGATCAGAACATTGGTATTTCTATTGCGCTTAAAGCAATGGAGGCTCCAATTAGACAAATCGTTATGAATGCCGGTGAAGAGTCATCAGTAGTAGTAGACAAAATTAAGTCTGATAAAGGTAATTATGGATTTAATGCCGCTACTTCAGAATATGGCGACATGATTTCTATGGGTATTCTAGATCCTGCAAAAGTTACCAGAACTGCATTACAAGCTGCTGGTTCGGTCGCTGGATTAATGATTACCACAGAAGCCATGGTTTCTGAAATTCCTGAAGAGTCGCCAGCCGGTGGCGGTATGCCAGGTGGAATGCCTCCTGGAATGGGCGGAATGGACGGCATGATGTAACAATTACATTTTAAAAAAAAGGGCTCTATTGAGCCCTTTTTTTTGGCTGTTTATACAATATAATATAGCTTTGAGAGGGATAAATTATGGAAGCTTATTTATACAACGTTTTATTTAGATGGGGCCACATTGTAGTAGGGATCGCATGGATTGGATTGCTTTATTATTTTAATTTTGTTCAAACAGAATATGTAAAAAAAGCAGATCCTGAAGCTAAAAAAGACGTCATGCAAAAATTGGCTCCTAATGCGCTTTGGTGGTTCAGATGGGCAGCTTTTTTTACTTTTTTAACTGGTCTTTACCTTTTATACGTTCAAGAAAGAATGATTACTACCGCTATAGCTCTAGGAACTCTTATGGGCACCATAATGATGTTGAATGTGTGGGGCATAATATGGAGAAACCAAAAGGTTGTTATAGGTTTAAAAGAGGGCGATGCAGTAAAAGCAGGAGCAAAAGCAGCGCTTGCTTCAAGAACAAATACATTACTTTCTCTTCCAATGCTTTATTTCATGGTCTCCTCAGCACATGGCGGAACAGCAGCTTACCCAAAATCGTATCTATTAATTGATGGATATTTAAGTACAGGGTTTTGGATAGTTTTCGTAGCAGTTTTGCTCATTGAATTTAATGCTATTTTCGGAAAAATGTATTCAATGATTACCTCAGTGAGAAGTGTAATCGCATCGAGTTTAGTGTTAACTTTTGTTTGTTCGGGCTTAGTCTTTTATCTTTGAGGCGCTAATCTTCTTTAGGTTCTGAAATAGAGAGTTTTAGAATCTTAGCGAACTTAATCATATTATCTTTGATTAAAACTGTTTCTATCAAATAGTTGTTTAGATTAATTGATACGTTAGATTCAGGAATAGTTTGAATTTTCTCTAAAATTAATCCATTCAATGTTACAGGCCCCTCTAGTGGAAGATCCCAAGACAACTTCTTATTGATTTCTCTTATGGCAGCGCTTCCATCTATTAAATAGCTCCCGTCTTTTTGTTCTTGAATGTCAATTTTGTCTCTAGTTTTATCTGTAGAAAGTTCTCCAACTATCTCTTCCAGAATATCATTAATGTCTATAAGACCTTTAACATCTCCATATTCATCAACAACGACCGCTGAAGTCTTGTTATCCTTTTGAAAATTAAATAGTTGATTGCTTAAAGGAGTATTTTCTAAAGCCACATAAACATCATCAGCAAAATTCATGAAATTCTTTATTGAAAGTTTGTTACTTATCAAAAATTTTTTAATTCCATTCGTATCAATTGTTCCTTTTAAGTTATCAAGACTTTGTTCATAGATTGGCATGATTTCCTTTTGATTGATTGCTATTTTTTCCATTAAGATGTCAAAATTTTCTTCTATATCAATTCCTAAAATTTCATTTCTTGGAGTCATTATTTCGTCAATTAAAATCTCATCTAAATCCAAAATGCTAGTTAACATGTCTTGATATCTTTTAGGTATCATTTCTCCTGAATTTTCAAGAACACTTTTAAGTTCCTCTGTCGTAATGTCTTCATTTTTATTTTCATCTTTAACATTGAGAAGGTTTAAAAGTGAATTTGAAAAAAAATTTACAACCCAAATAAGAGGGTATAAAACTTTTTGTAAAACTTTAAGAATACCTGATGCCGGCAAAGCTATGCTTTCAGCATTTTTGGCCGCAAAAGTTTTAGGAGTCACTTCTGCAAAAATCAAAATTATTATTGTTAAAATAACAGAACCTATAAAAACTCCGCTATTTCCAAATAATTCAAGACATAAAATAGTTGTTAAAGCTGCTGCCAATATATTTACAAAATTATTTCCTATCAAAATAACTCCTAGCAGTCTGTCGGGACGTTTTAACAATTTATCAGCCCTTTTAGCTGAGCGATTATTTTGTTTAATTAAGTGCTTCAACCTATATTTATTAAGCGCCATCATGCCTGTCTCAGCACTAGAAAAAAATGCAGACAACACAAGTAAAATTGAAATACTGGAAAGAAGTAACCAGACGGGAATTTCGTTCAAATTAGATAAATATTGTTCAAATCAATTAACAGTATAAATTATAGAATGTTTTACTTGAATACCAAATCAATTTAAATAGAATAGCCAATCTAATACAAAATATATGGTAACAATAAGACTTTCAAGATCTGGTGCAAAGAAAAAGCCTTTTTTTCACATCACGGTCACTGATTCTAGAAAACCTAGAGACGGAAGGTTTATAGAAAGAATTGGCTACTTCAATCCTATTGCTAAAGGAAAAGAACTTAGATTAAAAGTAGATCATGAAAGGATTGATTATTGGCTTGGAGTTGGAGCATCTTTGAGTGATAAGGTTGCTCTTTTGGTTAAGCAATCTAAATTCACTCCTGAAGAACAAGAAAATTATTTCAAATTTAAAGAAGAAAAAAGAATAAAAATTCTTTCTAAGAAAAAAGAAAAAGCCTTAAAAGAAGCTACACCAGAACCAGAAGCCGAAGCTACTCCAGAAGCGGAAGCTACCCCAGAACCAGAAGCCGAAGAAGTTAAACAAACTTCAGAAGAAGGCGAAGAAAAAAAAGATTAATTCAAAACCCTTTTTATGATTACCCAAAATGATGATTACATTTTGGTTGCCAATATAGGAAAGCCAATTGGTTTGAAGGGCTGGATTAAGATTAACTCTTTTACCAGGCCAGAAGAAAATATAAGAAATTACAAAGAATTTTTTTTAGGAAAAAAGAAAGAATTTGTAACCTTTGATCAAATTAAGAAATCAGGAAAAAATTTAATCACAAAACTCAATAATTGCGATTCTATTGAAGAAGTAGAAAAATTTAAAAACTTTGATGTTTTCATAAAATCTAGTGAGCTTCCTGAACTTAAGGAGAATCAGTTTTATTGGAAAGATTTAATTGATATGGAAGTAGAAAATATAGGTGGAGAATTTTTTGGAAAGGTAATAGAAATTATTGAGGCTGGATCTAATGAGGAAATAGTCGTCAAAGATAAAAAAAAGAAGTCTATCTTAATCCCTTTCATTTTTGGCACTTACATAAAAGAAGTGAACGAAAATAAAATTTACGTTAATTGGGAAAGAGATGACTAAAAAATCTTACTTCATTTCTATATTTCCTGAAATCTTTGAAACAGCACTAAGAATTGGAATCACAAAAAAAGCTTTAATCAACAAGATTGTAGATTTTGAAATAATAAATCCTATATCTTTTTTAAAAGATAAAGAAAGGCTGGATGACGTTCCATTTGGCGGGGGACCAGGGATGCTGATGAAGGCTAATCCCTTAGTAGATTCAATAGACTTTTGTAAGGCCAAAGCTGAAAAAAAAACAAAGGTGATTTATGTCAGTCCTCAAGGTAAGTTATTTGATCAATCTCTTTCGAAAGAACTTGCGAATGAAAAAGATTTAATTTTTTTATGTGGGAGGTATGAGGGCATTGATAACAGAGTTTTAGATTCCAGAGTAGATTTAGAAATCAGCCTAGGTAATTTTATTCTATCTGGCGGCGAACTTGCTGCATTGGCTATTCATGATTCCATTTGTAGGCATTATGAAGGATTTCTTGGTGATCAGGAGTCGCTTGTAGAAGAAACTTTTGTGAATAATCTTTTAGAGTATCCCCAATATACCAAACCGCGACAATCAGAACATGGTAATGTTCCAGAAGTTTTGTTGAGTGGAGATCACAAAAAAATTTCAAATTGGAGAAAGAAACAAGCCTTAGGAAAAACTTTCCTGAATAGACGAGATTTACTTGAAAGATCAAAATTGAAATCAGAGGATATTGAAATACTAGAAGAATTTCTTAGTGAACTTGGCTATGATTCTGATAGAATCATCGACTTACTCAATGAAATAAGATGACTAGTTCAAGAAAATCAGTTGATATCGTAGAAAAAAGTCAGTTAAAGACTGGCCTGCCAGTATTTTCTCAAGGGGATACTGTCTTGGTTGATTACCTTGTTAAAGAGGGGACAAGAGAGAGATCTCAACCTTTCGAAGGAGTTGTAATTGGAATTAAAAACAGAGGCCTTAATTCTTCATTTATAGTTAGAAAAATCTCTAATGGAGTGGGTGTGGAGAGGACTTTCCAATCACATAGTCCATTAGTTAAATCAATTAAGGTAAAAAGAAAAGGTAAAGTAAGACAATCGAAACTCTTTTATCTAAGAGAAAGATCGGGAAGGTCAGCTCGTATTAAAGAAAAAATTTGAAGAGTCATGAATAGAGATGAAAGGCAAATTCTTGATGCCTTTATAGACACTATTTGGATAGAAAAAGGTCTTAGTACTAATACTCTTAACTCATATAAAACTGACGTTGAAAAATATCTAAACTGGATAAGCAAGAATGCGTTGTCTTATAAAAATTTAACGCGATCAAATATCCTAGAGTATTTAGCATATCTCTTTGGGCAAAAAAAAGAAGGCAAGACAGTTGCAAGAAATTTATCCTCCCTAAAAGCTTTTCATACTTATTTGTTACAAAAAGATTTAGTCAAAAACAATCCTTGTGAAAAAATCGAAAGTCCGAAATTTGTAAAATCACTCCCAAAATCTTTGTCTGAGAATCAAGTTGAAAACTTACTCGAAGCACCTGATATAGATTCGTTTATAGGGTTAAGAGATAAAACAATGATAGAAACTCTCTATTCCTGTGGTTTGAGAATTTCAGAATTAGTGAATCTTGAATTAATTCATGTAAATCTTAGACAAGGCGTAATAAGAGTTCTTGGAAAGGGTCAAAAAGAGAGATTAGTTCCAATGGGACAAAGATTAGTTAATTTGATTGAAATGTATAGCAATAAATTGAAAGAAGAAAAAATTGGAGAAACTTCCAATTATCTTTTTTTGTCAAAAAATGGTGACAAAATATCAAGACAGGCGTTTTGGCATAGAATAAAAGTCTATGCTGAAAAAATTGGTCTCAATCAATCAAAAATATCCCCGCACGTTTTGAGACATGCATTCGCAACTCATCTTTTAAATAATGGCGCTGACTTGAGGGTGGTTCAGCTTTTACTTGGTCATAGTGACCTTAATACGACACAAATTTATACTGAAGTTGCAAAACAGAGGTTACAAAATTTACATTCAACTCATCACCCAAGAGGATAAATGCGTTATTTATTAATTTTATTTTTAATGCTTATATCTTGTAGCAAGACTCTTCAAGACCAACAGTCTTTGATTATTAATTTAGAAAAAGTCATTCCAGAAGAATTATCTATAACTTCCTTCATTAAATCTGACTTAGAAAGTTTCTATGAAGTCGAATTATCCGACGGAACATTCTTTTATTACAGTAACGATGGGGAACATTTATTCCTAGGCGACTTATTTCGTATCGAAAAAGATAATTTATTAAATTTATCTTATGCTCGTGAGAAAGAAAAAGTATTATCTGTTTTAAGTGACCTTGACAAAAATTCTGCAATTAAATTTCCTCCTCAAGATAAGAAATATGAAGTTTTTATATTTACGGATGTTGATTGTGGTTACTGTAGAAAATTTCATAGTCAAATTCAGAGTTACTTAGATTTAGGAATAGAAGTTAATTACCTTTCTTTTCCTAGAGAGGGTCTTAATAGTGAAACAGCAAAAAAACTCGTAACTGCTTGGTGCTCAGACGACAAACAAGTTGCGATAACAGAGTTAAAAAATGGAAAAGAACTGCCTTTTCAAAATTGCGATTCAAATCCTATAGAAGAGCATTATAATCTTGCAAGGAGAATAGGTATTACTGGAACACCAACTATTATTACTAAAGCTGGGATTAGTATACCCGGACTTATGGAAGCAAATGAATTAATGGAATACTTAAAATAAGTTATGAATGAGTTAGATAAAACTTTTGCATCAATTGACAGGCTTCCACCTTACATTTTTGAGCAAATAAATGCATTAAAAATGGAGGCAAGAAGAAAGGGGGAGGATATCATTGATTTCAGTATGGGTAATCCAGATGGAGAGACTCCCAAATCTATCGTTGATAAGATGACTGAAACAGTTCAAAGAGTTGATACACATAGATATTCTCAATCAATAGGGATACCCAAATTGAGATTAGCAATTACCGATTGGTATAAGAGAAAATTCGGAGTTACTTTAAATCACGATACTGAAGCTATAGTAACTATTGGCTCAAAAGAAGGTCTAGGGCACTTAGCAATGGCAACTGTTGATAAAGGAGACATAATCTTAGTTCCTAATCCTGCATATCCAATTCATCCATTTGGATTTGTAATATCGGGCGCAGATATAAGGCATGTGCCTATAGGACCTAATATTAATTTTTTTGAAAATTTAGAAGAAGCAATTAAAACTTCTTTTCCTAAACCAAAAATGCTTTTGTTGAATTTTCCAAGCAATCCCACTGCATTGTGTGTTGAGAAAGATTTCTTTGAAAGAGTTATTGAAATAGCTAAAGAACATGGTATTTGGGTAGTTCATGATTTAGCTTATGCTGATTTATGTTTCGACGGATATAAGGCTCCCTCTATATTAGAAGTTGAAGGTGCTAAAGAGATTGCCGTTGAGTTTTTTACTCTTTCTAAAAGTTACAATATGCCGGGATGGAGAATAGGTTTTTGCTGTGGGAATCCAGAATTGATCAAGGCACTAGCCAGATTAAAATCTTATTTCGATTATGGGCACTTTACTCCCATACAAGTTGCTGGAATAGAAGCACTCAACAATGGCGACGAGTACGTTAAAGAGATATGCAATACTTACGAAGCTAGAAGAGACGTTCTTTGTGATGGATTAAATGCACTTGGTTGGGAGGTTGACAAACCAAAAGCAACAATGTTCGTTTGAGCCAATAGTTACTATAGCTTCAGTATCGTGATTTAAAGTAACTCCGAATTTTCTCTTATAC
>OZSS01000147.1_pt1 | contig 31328 bp, 31 predicted proteins | sample 1779911 | NCBI WGS metagenome assembly OZSS01 (sample SAMEA2603589, study PRJEB24840) | metagenome | biome: Water; feature: Photic zone; material: Seawater sample | place: Mediterranean Sea | collected 2013-11-12 | depth 10 m
ATTTGTAACTTGCTATACACTAATTATGTTGAGTCTATCGACATTTGGTTCGAACTTAGAAAAGTTTACTTTTGATAGCTGGACTAAGCCTGATTTGGGTATTTTCTATCATTTACCAGAAACAGTAGATGAAAATACTAAGATTTTATTTATCATTCACGGAAACTCGCGAAATGCTGACGATTACTTAAAAGTATGGAGAAAACTTACTGAAGGTGAAAATGTTGCACTTTTTGCCCCACATTTCAAAAGAAATTCATTTGTAAGCTTCAATACTTTACAAATGTCCACATCCAATGGTGTTATTAGATCTGATAAAAATTTATACCTAAATAATTCAATAGATACCCTGTTTGAATTTATTAAGTCTAAATTTAATCTTAAAGCTAATAGTTATGATATTTACGGCCATTCCGCTGGAGCTCAGTTTGTTCATAGATATCTTCTTATGTCTGAGGATCCTAAAGTTAACATAGCAGTAGCTGCAAATGCTGGTTGGTATACATTTTTAAATGGTGCAAACTTTCCGTATGGCGTTAAAAATCCACCTATTGTATTGAGTGATTCAAATGTAAAAGTGTTTTTAGGTACCAACCTACATATACTTATTGGTTCTAACGATATTGATGAGGATTCTTCCATAAATAAGTCAGATGGGGCTCAAAAACAAGGATTTAATAGACTTCAAAGAGCAAAAAACTTTTTTGATTATACAAACTTAATAGTTGAACAAAATGATCTTACCTTTAATTGGAAGTACCAGCTTGTACCAGGAGCACCCCACAGCAATAAAGTAATGTCCAGAGCTGCTGTAAGAATATTTTTTGATTCAAAGTAATTTAGATAATGGTAGACCCGATTGGACTTGAACCAACGACCTCTGCCATGTCAAGGCAGCGCTCTAGCCAACTGAGCTACGGGTCTAAGTAACTACTCTTCTTCTAAAAGATTAAATACTTTTCCATCCAAAAAGTTAGAAACTTTCCAGTTTAAATACTGATAATGCGCTTTCACTCCAGGATCTCTAGATGTGCCTTTGGTAAATTTTTGTATATCAACAAGTGAACTAAAAACAGAGGCTTTAGCTATATCATCATATGTGCTGTCCTCAGCAAAAACACTGATTAAACCATCAACATAAACCGATTGTAGGTTTCTTTTAAAAGTGTCAGGAGTTTCTCCTTTAACAAAAATACCATTAAATAGATCTTGAAGAACCTCAGCTGGCATATAAGTGTTACCGTATTGACCTGAATCTACAAGCCTGGTCATAACGTTGGGATGCAACAGTGATGCCAATATTCTCCCCTGCATGCCTAGCACCATATCATGTAATTGAGGATCTTCATTTCCACTGTTTGAGTAACTGGTAGCTCTTTTCTCTCTTTGTAGATTTTTAAGAATTTTTGGATCAAAAGTCCAAACACCGTTGGCAAAGAATTTTGTAGTAATTAAATTCATTGCAGCTTTTTGCTTTTCATAAGGTACGGGTTCATAAGCATTCACTTCATCTTGCCCATTCACAAGTCTGGTGATGTAAACTCCGCCTACCTGACCAGCAACAATGTCCATAAATCTGCCTTTATCGCTTACAAGACTGTAGAAAGAATTAGTGAAATCATTCTTTGTTTCACCCTCATCTGAGTAAATTTCAGGTAATTCAGCAATTTTATTATCAAGTGTAATGAATCTATCAGCTGTGTATGTCACAACATCATTTGACATATCACCCCTTCTCGTTCTTGGGTCAATATTTCTACCTGGCGTACCCATTGCATCACCATCAGTACCATATCTGTAAGCAGGCAATACCGATAACGCTAATAACTCTGCTCTCTCTTCATCTGATAAGTTTGGTTTGTAAGCAAACTCAATAGCCCATCTGTCGTATTCACCCGGTTCTGTTGGGAAGTAATTTCCTTGCTCTAAACCTGGAGGTGCAATATTGATTGGGTCGTAATCCATAATTGAAGCAATGGTTGTATTACCAGTGATGCTTTTATCATGCACTTCTCTTGGACCGTATAGATAACTTGCACTGAAGTTATGTCGCAATCCTATGGTATGGCCTACCTCATGCATTGTCAGGCTTATGATCCACTGCTCAAGAGGATCATTTTCAGGAGTCCAGCCCCAAAGTTTTCTATAGTTGTAACCTCTTTTGATCGCGTTAAATTCTTGGACTATATCTGCAGCTATCAATTCACCAGTTCTAGGATTACCGATGCTGGGACCATAACCAGAAAAACCTGGTTCTGGCGATGAAGACCACCTTACAACGTTATATTGAATATCACCTGCATCCCAATCTGAATCATCAGGCTGAATTTTAGCAACTACAGCATTCTTGAAGCCCGCTCTCTCATAAGCTAAATTCCAAACTTCTATACCTTTAACAACCATTGGTTTAATTTCTTCTGGTGTTGCTTTATCGACCCAAAACACAATTGGTTCTACTGGCTCTGATAATTCAGCTGTTGGATCTTTTTTAATTAATCTCCATTTATTAATCAAATCTCTTTGCGGATAATTATCGTAGGTAGACATATCTGTTACTCTCTGAGAAAAATAACCCACTCTTTGATCTGCCACTCTTGGCTCAAACTGATCGTCTGGCATTTCTACAAAAAGGTGTCTGGCTGAGATGGAGGTGTATCTTGCATCTGAAACAGCATAAACAGCTCTTCTTTGGTTAGGATTATTATTTTCGAAAGCAAAATTCACTTCCACAGCAGTATTTTTAGGATAATTTCTAACTTGTTCGACAAAAGTTTTATCCGAATCTAATCTACCTAAATTCAAGGCAACAAAATTTCTATATTCTGGTGGAAGATTTGGTGACACGTTATTTAGAGTTTCCTCCATAAATAGGTCATCAGCCTCAATAATTATTCTGCCGTCTTGCTCAGCAACAATATCAAAATTCATTACAAAAGCTTCTAAGATGTTAGTCAAATCTGATTTACCAATGTTATTTACAGATTCATTAGAAAAGTAGGTATTTTTCTTATACAAACCAAGGCCTGTTTTAAATTTTCTGAACTCTAACACTGCTCCTTGACCGATTGCACCGCCCCTAACACCAGCTGCTTGAGGTGCATTTAAAACATACGCAAAGTAAATAAACTCGGAATCGAGTTGTCCTTCTTTCAGTTCAATATAGAATTCAGCGTCACTTCTCTCAATCACTCCTTCTCTTTGATGAATGGTTAAAAAACCATCATGAGTTTTAAAATTTCCATCCGCTAAAAAGCTATCTATGGTCACAGAATCTTCATCAGTATCTCTAAGTTCATCAAGAAATTCATCTAATACCTCTGCAGGCATTTCTTTTAACATTTCGCCTGTTAATTCATCCGGAATATCTGGATATGCGTTTAATAAAGAAGTTGCAAAAAGTAATTGTAGTAATTTGTTCATATTTTCACCTTGTTTATACCTATTCTATTACCATATATGACGCGTAAAGCATTAAAATCAATGGGCATTAAGACTATCACAAAATGATATATATAGACAAAAAAATCTTCTTACTAATGAGCCTATTTATTGGGTTATTTGCTTGGTCAGATATTACAAAATTACAAGTTCCCGAAGGCTTTGAAATTCAAGAGTTTGTAACTGAAATAGACGATGCAAGACAAATGGTTGAGGGCAGTAATTTTATATTTGTGGGTACAAAAAGCGCTGGGAATGTCTACGCAATTGATAAAAATAATGCCAACAAGGTTTCGGTCATACTCACAGAGTTAGATATGCCTACCGGTGTTGCCTTAAAAAATGGCGATCTTTACATAGCAGAAACAGACACGATTCATGTAGTCAAAAACATCGAAGAAAAACTCTCATCGAATAAAGAAATTACCACCGAAATTTTCTTTTCTGACCTCCCAAGAAAAACCATGTGGAATCCTGTCACAAAGGGATGGCATGGGTGGAAATGGATCGATTTTGGTCCTGATGGCGCACTTTATATTTCTGAAGGTGTTCCCTGCAACGTTTGCGATGAAGATGATCCAAGATACGGAACAATTTTGAAACTCGAAAATGATAACTTAAGCATATTTGCGGATGGTGTTCGCAACAGTGTTGGTTTTGATTGGCATCCTGTAAGCCAAGAGATGTATTTTACAGACAACGGGAGAGATTGGATGGGAGACGATATACCACCTTGTGAACTCAATAGGGTGGTAAGCCCTGGTGATCACTTTGGTTTTCCATTTATTCATGGAAAGAACATATCTGATGATAAATTCAAAGCACCAAAAGATTTCACATTTTCACAACCTGTTTGGGAATTCCAAGCACACACTGCTCCCTTGGGAATTAAATTCTACAGTGGTGAAAGTTTTCCAGAATACTACAGAAATGGTGCATTTGTAGCCCAACATGGGTCCTGGAATCGTTCTGAAAAAGTTGGTTATCGAGTGCTCTTCATGAAAATGGAAGAAGGTAATGTTGTCTCAGCAGACGTTTTTTTAGACGGATGGATGTCTGATGAAACTTCTTGGGGTAGACCAGTAACACCACTTATATTGAAAGATGGCAGCATGTTGATATCTGACGACCAAGCTGACTCAATTATTCGAGTAACCTATAAGGGTTAATCAATTAAATCAATCAAAATTTCATCGCTACCTGCTGGCAGAGAGACCAAGGTCCCATCTTCTGATACATGATAGTTAGTAAAAATTTCATCAACACCGCGCAAGAACATCTGCTCACTTATGTAATTTCTTGGTGCGGGAATCAAATGATAAAAGACAAGCAAATCAACTTTTGCTCTTCTTGCTATATCTGCTACTTCAACAGTATTGGCATGATAATCTTGGATATCAAATAAAACTTTCGAGACAATATTATTTCCGATCTCCTCAGAAATTTTTTCCATTTCTTGTATAAGAGGTTTGGCCAAAGCATCATGAAAAAGGACATCAACTCCTTTTGAGTACTCAGTCATAACTTCCAATGAAACAGTGTCACCACTAATAACTATTGATCTATCCTTATATTCAATTTTGAAAGCATATGAAGGATCAACTGGAGAGTGATCCACTTTAAAAGCAGTTATTTTAGTATCTTCATTCTCAAAAATTAATTTTGCATCTCCCTCAAACTCAACAACATCATATCCATATGCTTCAATAGGTAGTATCGCTCCATGGTGCTCACTTCTATAAATAGAATCTAATTTAAAAGCCTGTTCAAATCCTTGAGCTGTTGATGCTGTTCCAATAGGCCCAATAACAGAAAGTGGAGTTTTTCTGCCCCCCAACCAAGATTGAAACTGAACTTCATGTAAATCACTAATGTGATCAGAGTGAAGATGACTCAGAATAACAGCCTCTAAATCAGAATAATCCACTCGCCATTTTTGAAGATTGTCAGCACTACCTCTACCAGTATCTATAATAAATTTTGAAGTACCAGCTTGCACAAGCAAACACGTCTCAGCACGATTAGGACTTGGTAATGGAGCTCTTGAACCACAAACTGCAACTGAAAGAGCGTCATTCATAAAAATCTCATTTGTTTGAAATAGTGCTCTTACTGTATTTTCAAACAACTTATTTTGTACTGAATGATTTTGAACAAGAAAATAACCAGAGATTAGAAAAACAACTAGTAAAATTAAGATATATTTAAAAACTTTCATTCAGATTTAATCTTGAGAGACATTATAAAAAAAACTAGCAACAATCCAATAGCAATTGGAGCGTAATCTGATCCAGGCGTTGGACCAGTAGTGTAAATAGAATCCAACCCATGATTGATTCGAATAACCGTTGCCCTCAAAATCCATTCCATCAGCCATATGAAGTACATCATTGGTATTAAGCTTTTATACCTAAATATTACAATCCAGCTAATCAAACAAAGCAGCAATTGCATCTCACCCCAAAGTGCACCAAATAAATAAATAATTTTATTAGGATCAGGATCTCCTTCAAAAATTATAATGTTGGCAATAGAGTTCAAGCCAGCATCCTCTGCTAAAAAATGAATAAAACTTCTTACGGTATTTACTACTATAAATAAAAGAAAAAAATAAAAGGCTATTTTGGGACCAAGAAAATTATTATCAGCTACTTTAGGCAGAAATCTATTCACAAAATTTCAATATTAAGCTGACCTTCTAGTCCAGCTTCCCTGTGCTCACTACTTTTTATGTAGTCTGGATCGGTTATCATTTTTAGCATAGCTGCTCTGTTTGGATATTCTGCAATGGCAACTAGATCCCACATTTTATCAATTTCACCTATCATTAACCTTGAAACTGGACCACTAAATATAACTTTAGCTCCGACTTTTTTTAAATGCTCTTCGGTCTCTTTACCATAAAGCATATAAGCTTCTAAACCAGAAAGGTTTGTTTCTCGACCATCAGAGTATTCAGCATGTTTTTTTAATTTAACAAGATTGAGCATTTTTATTGGTCCGATTTCAGGATTATCATCAAAACCCTTTAATTGTTGTTCGTTTGGAAGAACTTTATTTTCGAATTTCATTAGTCTTCTTGCATCAATTTTGCCAATTCTAATCTAGCTATACTTCTTCTGTGTACCTCATCTGGTCCATCTGCAAGTCTAAGGGTTCTCATGTGAGCATACATGCTTGCAAGCGGGAAATCTTGACTTACACCAGCGCCACCATGCATTTGAATAGCTCTATCGATGACATTACATGCCATTATTGGTGCAGCTACTTTTATCTGTGCTATTTCACTTGCAGCAACTTTATTACCATATTTATCCATTTTCCAAGCAGCATCTAAAGTTAAAAGTCTGGCCTGATTAATTTCCATTCTTGAGTCAGCAATAACGTCAAAGTTTCCTCCTAAACGAGCTAATTCTCGACCAAAAGCTTTTCTCTCCATAGAACGTTTACACATTAATTCAAAAGCGACTTCAGCTGCTCCAATAGACCTCATGCAATGATGTATTCTTCCAGGACCTAATCTTCCTTGGGCAATTTCAAAACCTCTGCCTTCACCTAAAATTACATTTTCATATGGAACTTTGACATTAGTGAATTTCATATGAGCGTGACCATGTGGTGCATCGTCATATCCGAAAACATGCATCATTCTTTTTACTTCTACTCCTGGTGTGTCCATGGGAATTAATATCATTGAATGTCTTTGATGCCTTTCGTTTTCTGGGTTTGTAACACACATAAAAATAATGATTTTGCAACGCGGATCTCCTGCTCCTGATGTCCACCATTTTTCACCGTTTATAACCCATTGCCCGTCAACTAATTCAGCAGTAGCTTCCATATTGGTTGCATCGGATGATGCAACTTGAGGTTCAGTCATACCAAATGCTGAACGTATCTCTCCATTCAGCAAAGGCTTCAACCATTGATCTTGTTGCTCTTTAGAACCATAACGAACAAGTACTTCCATATTGCCCGTATCAGGTGCACTGCAATTCATAGCTTCTGATGCAAAATGTGTTCTGCCCATCGCCTCTGCAAGATGTGCATATTCATAATTTGTTAGTCCAGCACCGTAATCACTATCAGGTAAAAATAAATTCCATAAACCCCTATTTCGAGCTTCTTTCTTTAAATCTTCGATTTCTGGATGAGGCTCCCACCTCTTATCAACTGGAATATCCTGTTTGAGAATATCGAGCTCAACAGGCATTACAACTTCATCTATGAAGCTTTGTACTTTCGGTAAATAAAAATCAATCTTTTCTGTGCTATCAAATTTCATAATAAAGGCTTCAAAAATACTATAAGTATTATTTATAATAGTATTCTATAATTATAAGCCATTTATGAAATTAAATAATCTCGATTTAAATCTTCTGGTAGTTTTCAATGCAATTTATACAGAGGGCAGTTTAACTAAAGCTGGTGAGATTGTAGGTATAACTCAACCCGCTGTAAGTAGTGCATTATCAAAGTTAAGAGATTATTTTGACGATCAATTATTCATCAGGGTTGGGCAAGGTGTTCAGCCTACAGCTAAAACAGAAAATATCATCATTCATGTTCGAGAAGCGCTTTCAATTTTACAAAAAAGTTTAGAAACTCCAGACGCCTTTGACCCTGCAGAATCAAGCAGAACGTTCAAGCTTTCATTAAATGACATTAGTGAAGGAAGAGTGTTACCAATTCTCATGGATAAGGTACACAAGCTTGCACCTAAAGTTAGCTTGAGCAGTTATTACACTCGAAGAGATGACTTGCAACACGCATTAGCTGCAAATGAAATTTGCTTTGCAGTCGATCCTTTTCCTCCATCTGATTCTGAGATCAAAAAAGAATTAATTTTTGAAGATGAATTTGTTTGCGGTTTTCGAAAAGATCATGAGCTTGCTAAAGAGAAAAATTTATCAATTGAACAGTATCTTGAGTTAGATCATATCCATATATCTGGAAGAAAAAGAGGTGGTGCACTGGTTGACAACGCTCTTGCTAAATTACAACTAGACCGAAAAGTAATTCTTAGAGCGCAACATTATCTAATAACACCTGAAGTTCTAAATAGCACTGATATGGTTCTAACTTGCACAAAATCTTTTGCTGCTAAACATGATCTAGCATATAAAACTCTACCTTTTGAAGTTGCCCCATCACAGTTTTTCTTGGCATGGCATGCAACAAATGATAAAGATCCAGGCTGTATGTGGCTGAGAGTATTAATAAAAGATTCTTTCAGTGAAGCCAAGTCCAGATGGCATTAAAAGAGTCATTCTAAAACTACCGAATAAAAGTTAAAATACTCAGACAAAATGAGTACACAAAGCTATTTCAAAGACTTACAACAACTAAAATATCGAGATGAAATAAATCTTGTTTCTGATCTCATTGATCATAATGATTGGATTAATGAAAAGGTAATATCTCAAAATGCTGAAGAAATAGTAAAAAATTGTCGACAAGATAGAAATAAAACAAGGTTAGATAATTTTTTTCTTGAATATGGTTTGAGCAATCAAGAAGGTGTTGCCTTAATGTGTCTGGCAGAGTCGCTTCTTAGAATCCCTGATAACCAAACATGTGACGAGATAATAGAGGAAAAAATTGGTGGAAAGAAATGGCTAGCCCACTTTAATAGTTCTCCGTCCATATTTGTGAATGCAACAACTTTTGGTCTATTTTTAGCTGAACAAGTGGTTGAGTTAGATAAGAATATAAGTGCTAATCCAATAAGCTGGTTTCAAGGGTTAACTTCAAGATTAGGTGACCCAATTCTAAGAGAAGCAATTAAAAAAGGTATGGAAATCTTAAGTGAAGAATTTGTATCGGGTATTGATATTGATGACGCTTTAAATAAATTCGATTTTCCTAAAATCCCTTGTTCATTTGATATGCTTGGTGAAGCTGCTAGGACACAATCAGATGTAGATTTTTTCTTTAATGCTTATGAAGAAGCAATAAGAAAAGTTGGTGAAAAAAATGCCTTGCTTTCGAAGTCTTTTCATGAAATTTCCATAAAACTTTCAGCCATTCATCCAAGATACGAAGCTACAAAAAAAGATAGAGTTATGGATGAGCTTTTAGAAAGAGTCTATCAGTTGTGTGTTCAGTCTGCTGCACATGATATAGCTTTAACTATCGATGCTGAGGAACAGGATAGGTTGGAACTGAGCCTTCATCTAATTGAGAATCTTGCTAAACGTAAAGACTTAAAAGATTGGAGCGGTTTGGGTTTAGCAATACAAGCTTACGGCAAAAGAGCGCCAGTCGTTGTTAAATTCATTGATGAACTTGGTGCAAATAGAAGCGGCATGATGATGCGATTAGTCAAAGGCGCCTATTGGGATCAGGAGATAAAAATTCATCAGATTAAAGGCGCAGTAGATTTGCCAGTTTTTACCTCTAAATCTTTTACGGATTTAAATTATCTTTCAACTGCAAAAATAATTTCTGAAACAAAAAATCTACGTCCTTATTTTGCTACACATAATGCCCATACAATTGCAGGGATTATGCAGCTTTATCAAGGCAGAGAAGATCAGTTTGAATTTCAGAGAATATTCGGAATGGGTGACCTAACATACAGAAATGCTCAGAAAGTATATTCAGATTTTCCGTTGACTAGAGTTTATGCACCCGTAGGTTCAAAAAAAGAGTTGTTACCCTATTTGGTCAGAAGGCTTTTAGAAAACGGGGCTAATAGTTCTTTCGTAAACAAATACTTGTCCAAAGATATTCCAGTAAAAGAAGTTGTTAAAAATCCAATAGAGATAGCAACTAAAAACCTTTCAGGAAAAAATTTCTTAAAACAGGTTCCAAGACCTAATAAAATTTTCTCTGATAGAGAGAATTCACAAGGTTTTGATTTTGGAGACTTAATGGAGATAGAAAATTTAACCAAAAATATAGCTGCTTTTGATAATAATGATTTTTATGCTTGCTCATTGCTTAATGGTGAGGAAGTTATAGACAAATATGAAGATAAATTTTCACCTAACGACCAATCAAAGAAAATAGGAAGGGTATCTTATCTCTCAAAAGATAATTTAAGCAAAATAAACTTCAACAATGGTGATAATTGGAAAAAAGCTTCAGTTGAAAATCGCATAGAAGTTCTAAAAAAAGTTGCAGATTTACTACAAGCAAATGCAAATCTATTTTATGCATTGTTAGTTAAAGAGGCAGGCAAAAGTTTAAAAGACTGTGATGCCGAAATAAGAGAATCGATAGATTTTATTAATTATTATTGTTTGCAAGCATCTAAGATTTTCAAACCAACAGAACTAGAAAGCCCATCAGGAGAAAGAAACTTTTTATCGGTCGCTCCAAAGGGCAATTTCCTATGCATAAGTCCTTGGAATTTCCCAATGGCAATTTTTATTGGACAAATTGCTGCAGCATTAGTTGCTGGGAATAAGGTTTTAGCAAAACCTGCAGAAGATACATCTCTAATTGCTTTTCAAATAGTAAAGCTTTTTCATGAAAGTGGTGTGCCTGAATCTGTACTGCAATTAGTTATCGGAGGAAAAGACATTGGTGATGAATTGACAAAACTTAGTGAGTTGAATGGTGTGGCATTTACTGGCTCAACCATAGCTGCTAAATCTATAAATCTCAATCTAGCAAAATCAGAAGGACCAATTAAGACTCTCATTGCTGAAACAGGTGGGCAAAATGCTATGTTCGTGGATTCGTCATCATTAAAAGAACAAGTTATAGATGATGTTATGAGGTCAGCCTTCTATAGCTCAGGCCAAAGATGTAGTGCTTTAAGAGTAGTATTTGTACAAGAGGATATTGCACAAGAATACTGGGAATATTTAAATGAAGCTATGCAAGAAATTAAAGTTGGTGATCCTCAGAAACCATGTACAGATATTGGGCCAATTATAAACAAAACTTCCATATCAAAATTACAAGATCATGTCGCAAAATTAAAAAAACAAGGGAAAGAGTTTATTGAAACAAAGGGAGAATTTGATAAGCAATCATTTTTTATGAACCCAATAGCCTTCAAAATTGATTCTATTAAAGAAATAGATGGCGAAAAATTTGGACCAATATTGCATTTTATCAGTTACAAAACGTCCGAACTTGATGACTTAATTAATGAAATCAATGCAACGGGTTTTGGTTTAACAATGGGTGTACATTCAAGGATTCTTGATAAGGCAAAACAAATTTTTGATAAAGCTAATGTAGGAAACTTTTATTTAAATAGAGACATCGTTGGTGCAGTTGTTGGTGTCCAACCTTTTGGTGGTCAAGGGCTGAGCGGAACTGGGCCTAAAGCAGGTGGACCAAATTATTTGCATAGTTTCGTCACTGAAAAAACTTTCACTGACAATGTTATGGCAACAGGTGGTAATATAGACTTACTAACTAAAAATAATGAGTAATGATAAATAAACTTTTTTTACTGTTCACTGCGCTGATGTATGGCTGGCTAGGTGGCTGGGCTCTATTTGATCCAGCTTCGTATGTAGATGATGTTGGTTTAAGCATGACTTCTAATCTCGGTTCAGCGGAAATTAGATCTGTCTATGGAGGCATCAACTTTTTAGTGGGTCTTTCGGCTCTTTATGCATTGCTCAAACCTCAACATGAAGAAATATTTTTTCAAATATTACTTTTTTTAATTTCTGGCATTCTTTTAGGCAGAATCATAACTTTTATTTATGGCGAGTTTACATCTGCATTTTTGTTAGGCTTTACCGCATTTGAAGTCGTTTATTTCCTATTTTTATCCATAACTCTGAAAAGAATGAAAAAGAGAATTTTCTAATGCCTGACGGGATAATTTATGGTCTTATTGATAATGGGGTGCTAGCTTTTGCTACTGTACTCGGCATAGACATTGATAAATATTTTAAAGGCTCAGGAGTCAATGGAGCTTTATACGGTGCTTTGATTGGAAACTCGTTATCAGATTTTCTCGGAGCAATAGTAGATTTTCCTCTAATGCTTGCCTTAAACATTACCTTTGGGTGTTTGCTAGTCATTCCGATTGTCTGGTTTATTCTTCTGTTTAAGAAGAACTAGAGCGAATAGCATCCAACATTGGTTTCAGATGATCAAGATCGTACCCTGCTTCAGTTCCGATATTAATAGTTTCATCAACCTTTTCTTTAAATACATTCGCACAAGCCCAAAGATTTATGCATCTTGTTCCTGTTTTGCAATAAGCTAGAGTTTTTTTATTTGAATCTAGTATTTTTTTGGTTTCGAGTATTAGTTCAGATTGCAAATCACCAAGAATCATAGGCAAATTTATGAACGTTAAACCTATGGACTCACATCGCTTTTGGATAAGCTCAAAATCAGTCTGATTTTCCTCTTCACCATTTGGCCTATTACAAACTACCAAACTGAATCCCTCATTTTTGAGACCATCCAGATCTTCTTCACTTATCTGTGATGAAACGTAATAATTATCTGTTACTTTTTTCATTCTGCTCTATTTTCTTTTTGAACTTTATGTTTTTTTACTGGAATTTTTGTTTTGCTTTTAAACCTAAAAAAGCGATTAAATATCCTTGGGGTTTTTTTACTATGAAAGTTAATTCTGGCCTTAAAAATTTCATAGGAAGCTGCTCTTACAGGTCCATATCCTTTGACTTCTTTTGAAACTGCAATTAATTCCGATAATTTTTTTCCCTTAGTGCCAGTAATAAGATTTTGTATTTCAATAAGTTTATTTCTAAAGATTTCTTTGTGCTCTTTATCTTGTTTTCTATCTTGTGAAAAACTAAGTGGGTCAAAAAAAGTACCTCTTAAAAACTTCATTGACTTAAGAATTCTAAAAATTGGCAATGCTATAAAGCCTGGGATCGCAATCTTTATAGGTCTTTGTGTTCTTTTATCTTTGATAAATGAGATTACTGGTGGAGATAAATAAAACTTGAGATTATTCCAAGAATTAAAAGTGTTGTCCAAGATTTTTGCGGTGCTTTCAAGGTGCATTCTAGCAACTTCATACTCATCCTTAATTGCATACACCCTATAGAGCTCTTTAATTGCCTCTTTTGTAATATTCTCAGTATCAGCTTCCTGAGACAATATCAGGTCAATGAGGTTTTTATCTTTCTTAAAATCTTCGACCAGCCTGTCATCATAAATTTTAATGCGCTCCAAGCGATCTTCGAAAAGTTCGATTGAATTTAACTCCTTTACTTCATTTTCAGATAAGAATGAAAAAATTTCATGTCTTGGATTAATTGTATATAGCCTTCCTAGATTAAAGTTGTATAGATTTCTTTCTACGCCAATACCATTCAGCTCTATTGCTTTAAAAATATTTTCAGCCTTTAAAGGAATCAAACTATTTTGATAAGCGCTACCTAACATCAACATGTTCGTACCTATAGCATCACCAGATAATTTTTCTGAAATACTAATTGCTGGAATATTTGAAATAATTTTTTTAGTGGTGTTTTCAAGCATATGAAAAACATCGTTATTTTTAAAATCTATATCTCTTTGGGTTATAAAATCAGCTACTGGTATGGTGTTGCTATTTAAAACCGTGATTGTTTTTTCTTTGGAAATTACCTCTTGAATTTCAGGCTTCGTGCCCACTACTCCATCACAGGCCAATAAAACATTAGCGGAACCAGGTGAAATTTTTTGACTATAAGGCTTATTATTTTTTTCAAATATTTTTATGTGCGACCACACTGCTCCACCTTTCTGCGCTAGACCTGTCATATCTAGAACCGATGAATCTTTGCCCTCATAGTGTGCTGCATATGCCAGGATTGCAGATATAGTCAAAACTCCAGTACCGCCAATTCCGGTTAACATAATATTATTAATGTCCTGATTGGTTTTTTGTTGTGGCTCTGGTAGTTCTCCAAGATCTTTAAATTCAGCATTGTTTTTAATCTCTGCATCCACTGTTATAAAAGATGGGCAAAATCCTTTAATGCATGAGTAGTCTTTATTGCAGTTCGATTGATTAATTTTTCTTTTTCTCCCTAATTCAGTTTCTAAGGGTTCTATGGAGACACAATTTGACTGCACAGAACAATCGCCACAACCTTCACAAACATCTTTATTTATGACTACTCTTTTTTTAGGATCTTCCATCAAACCTCTTTTTCTTCTTCTCCTCTTTTCAGCAGCACAAGTCTGATCAAAGATTAGAACACTCACTCCCTCATATTGGCTCAACTCTTCTTGTTCGGTAATGATCGCATCTCTGTGCAGGCTTTTAACTTCATTGTTCACTAGTTGGTTGTATCTTTTAGGATCCTCGGACAAGATTGAGACTTTTTTTACTCCTTCCGCTAGAACTTGTTTTACTATTCCTTCAACATCCCAGTTAGAGCCAATCTCTTGCCCACCAGTCATTGCGACCGCATCGTTGTAAAGAATTTTGTAGGTTATATTCACATTTGCATCTAGCGAAGCCCTGATAGCTAAAATGCCAGAATGTTTGTATGTGCCGTCACCCAAATTAGCAAATACATGTTTTTCATGAGAAAAAGGTGCAATTCCAATCCATGGCGTTCCCTCTCCCCCCATTTGGGTAAAAAATTCTGTACTTTCGATCGAATCAACTGCCATGTAATGGCACCCTATTCCACCTAATGCTCTTTTGCCTTCTGGGACCTTTAGAGATGAATTATGAGGACACCCTGAACAAAAAAATGGTTTTCTAATTATTGGTGCTTCTAAATTACTTTGTTTTTCATTTCGTTTTCTAAACCATTCAAGATTGTTTAGTAAATCAGAGTCGCCTGTTATTTTATGAAGTCTAGTTGAAATTGCTTCTACAATAGTTTGTAAAGGCAAATCATTTTCAGCTGGCAATAACCAATTTCCAAATTCATCTTGTTTGCCTATTACCGTCGGTCTGACACTTTCTTTCCAGTTGTATAATTGCCATTTTACTTGATGCTCTATAAGTTCTCTTTTCTCCTCAACTACCAAAACAGTATCCAAACCCTCACAAAACTCTCTAACTCCATGAGGTTCTAATGGCCATGGCATACCAACTTTATAAATACAAATACCAAGTTCTTTTGCCTTAGTCTCGTCAATGTCTAACCACCTTAATGCCTCTCTAACATCGTTGTAGGATTTTCCAGCGGTTATTATTCCCATTTTAGAATTACAGCTTTTCCACATAGACACATCTATATTATTTGCTCTCACAAATTCTTGTGCTGCAAATCCTTTTGCTCTTTGCAATCTATAATCTTGTTCTCTGGGTGTATCAGAATAGAGTATGTTTCTGGGAAGATCTTTATATTCTCCTAGAAAGCTTTCATCTGGAATAATTATTGGGAATTTTTCGTACGCTGTATCATACCTTTTTCCTGAATCTGCAACATCGGAAACAATTTTAAAACCTGTCCAACAGCCACTGTATCTGCTCATAGCTATTCCTAGGAGTCCAAATTTAACAATTTCATCGACACCTGAAGGATAAAGGTAAGGCATAAATGCACTCATAAAGTTATGATCAGATTGATGAGGTAACGTTGACGACTTTGCAGCATGATCATCACCTGCGATGGCTAGCACACCTCCGTATTTTGATGAGCCTGCAGCATTGGCATGTTTAAATACATCCATTGTTCTATCCATGCCTGGACCTTTTCCGTACCATATTCCAAATACGCCATCCTTTTTTCCTCTTTGTTTAAATTCGCCCTGTTGCGCACCCCAAACTGCAGTAGCTCCGAGTTCTTCATTTAAACCAGGCTGATGGAAGATATTTTTTTCATCTAAATATTTTTGAGCTTTGCTTAGTTCTAGATCGTAACCACCTAGTGGTGAGCCTTTGTAACCAGAGATGAATCCTCCAGTATTGAGATTATTTTGGGCATCGAGGTCTTTTTGTATTAAAGGAAGCCTAACAAGTGCTTGTATGCCAGTGAGGAAAATTTTACCTTCCCTTTTTTCATACTTATCGCTTAAAGAGATTTTCTTTTGCAACTTATACTCCTATGGATAACCATATTCTAGCCATTCTTGATTATAAACTTTCTATCCTAAGTTTGCTGTTTTTATATTTTGAGATTGAGACTTTAGATTAATTTATAAATCGCCTTCTTTTCTGATTTCGCTTCTCTGAACTGCGAACTTTTCTCCATACCGTGCTTCAAGTTTTTGTTGGTTTTCACTAATTACTTCAAAAGGATCGAGCTTGAGGGCTGCACATGCTGTAACCCAATACCACATAATGTCCCCAAGTTCTCTTTTCATATGGAAAATATTGTCTTCTGAAGGCGGCTTACCTTGAAGAAACATTTTTTTTACTATTTCAACAAATTCACCTGACTCACTTCCTAAACCCAAAGCAGCAGTCAATAGTCTGGCAGACTCAATTGGAGACTTTTCGTCTATATTTTTCAAGCTAGTTTTGAGAGCTTCAAGATCAAGGCTTGGTTCACTTGTGACTTTAGTCACAAAGTCACTGTAAGTTGAAAAAAATTCTTTTACTTCTTTACTCATGATTAAAATTTTTCCATGTAGGGACGTAAATCAATTTCATGTGTCCATACTGATTTTTCTTGTAAATGTAGATTGTAATATGTTTCAGCAATTTGATCAGGATTTAAAATACCATCCACTTCTTTAAGTTTGTAAGTTTCTGGAAAATTTTCTTCAATCCATGGATGGTCAATGGCTCCATCAATGATTGTATGAACAACGTGAATTCCTTGTGGTCCCAGTTCTCTCGCAAGCGACTGAGCGAGCGCTCTTAAACCAAATTTAGCGGATGAAAAAGCACTGAAGCCAGAACTCCCTCTAACTGAGGCTGTAGCACCTGTGAAAATGATAGTACCGTTATTTTTCATGTGTTTAGCTGATTCTCGACCAACTAAAAAACCTGCAAAGGTAGCCATTTCCCAAACTTTTTTAAACACTCTGGCAGTTGTTTCTTTGATTGGAAAGAAAACATTTGCACCAATATTAAAAATTACACAGTCAATCTGACCATGTTCACTTATCTTGGAAAATAAATTTATAACTTGCTCTTCATCCCGAGCATCGGTTGGAATAGCTGTAGCATTTCCGCCACTACTTTGGATTTCATTGCAAAGCTCGTCCAATGCTGATGCATTTCGTTCCCTTCTTACAACAAAGACATGATGACCTTCTTTAGCAAATTTTCTAGCCAAGCTTGAGCCCAAACCTGGTCCAGCTCCAATAATTATTACTGATCCTTTTTTCAAAATATTCTTCTATTTATAATTTAATCTTAAGATAATATTAAATTACTTATTCCGATATGGTTACCATTAAATTTATATTTGATATCGCTAGCCCTAATGGCTATCTCTGTCACAAAGTAATACCTAACTATGAAAAAAAATATTCGGTTAAATTTAATTATGAAATTTGTTTGTTGGGAGGCATTCATAAGCTATCCAATAACCAGCCCCCTATGATCGCTAATGCTGAGATTCCCAATAAATTCAATTACTTTGATGTAGAAATAAAACGTTTTGTCGAGTTACATAAATTAACAAAATTTTGCTTAAATCCTCATTTTCCAATTAATACTTTAACTATGCAAAGAGGGGCTTTAGTTGCTCAGGAAGAAGGTTTTTTAATTAAGTACATAGACTGTATTGCTGCAGGCATGTGGGAAGACAAAAAAAATATGGGAGATACAGAAATTCTTATTAATCATTTAAATAAATCTGGGCTCAGTGGCGAAAAAATTCTTGAAAGAACTTCAGAACCAGAAGTTAAGCAAAAACTAATCAAAAATACTGAAGATGCCGTGAGTGCTGGTGCATTTGGTGTTCCAACATTCTTTCTTCACAACCAAATTTTTTGGGGCAAGGAAGCTTTAAGAGAAATGCCTGACTATTTCTAAACTAGGTTTATTATTTCTTTAGCAATCAATTCAGGTTGGTTTTCTTGTGAAAAATGTCCGGCTTCAATCCACCTATGATTCAACCCTTTCGCTCCTGGAATTTTTTCAATGATATATTTATCTTGATCTCTAAAAGACATATCGTATTCACCAAAAATTGCTAGAGTAGGTTTCGTAAAAGTTTTCAAAACTTCCCAAGCTTCAATATTTTCTTTCACTTGGTCATGACCGTCAGTAATTGGCACAAGTAATGGAAATGCTCTTGCACCTGTTTTATAAGTTTCATCCGGGAAAGGCGCATTATAGGCAGCTATTTCTGCCTCATCAAGCTTTTTCATACTGCCTTGATAGACAATCTTGCCACAATTAAAATCCTCAACTGTTTGACTGTAATTTAACCATTGATTAAAGCCTTCGGTCGCCCCAATTCCTACTGGCAATCCTGAATTAGATACAATAAGTCCACTGAATTTATCTGGCTGGGCAGTTAGTATTCTTAAACCTATCAAACCTCCCCAATCTTGAGCAAATAAAATTATATTATCCAGTTGTAAGTGATCAAATAATTGAGAAGTCCAATCAATATGGTTTGCATACGTGTAGGCATCTTTATCTTTATATTTATCTGATTTTCCAAACCCAATTAAATCAGGTGCTATTACCCTCTTCCCAGCTTCAACAAGGTGCGGAATAATCTTTCGATACAAATAGCACCATGATGGTTCCCCATGTAACAAAAGCACTACATCTTTAGATGATGGATTTTCATCTAAATAATGCATTCTTAATTTGTCTTCTCCGTGGCAAACTTCAAAATAATTTGGCTCAAAATCAAAATCCTTTAAACCATTAAATCTCTCTTCAGGTGTTCTTAGTATTGTCATATATCTAGTCTAGTATATATGTTAATACCGTTGCTACTATCACTAGATTTTTTGGCCATCAATTGAGCGATTTCTTCAGCTTTAACATTTTTAAATTTCTTAAGTGGTCCGAAAAGAAACTGTCCAGAAAAATTTGTTATATCCTCGAAAAGCTTAACATCATGCCCTTGAGGCTTGTCTCTCTCTCCAAGCAAATGACTAGGTTGAAATATATTTAATTTTTTAAAATTTAAATTCTTAAGTTTTTGCTCCATTTGGCCTTTGGTTTTTAAGTAATAGTTAAAAGATTTAGCATGTGCTCCTACCGAAGAGATAACTGATATATTTTCAATACCACTTGTTTTTGCTTGCTCTGCTAGATTACAAACATAGTCATAATCAACTTTATAAAATAATTTTTTTACAGATTGTCGCATAATAATTAGATCTAGTAATTCCACAGGAAATCCAAGACAAATAAATAAGTGATCAGCTTTAGGCAGCTCATAATTTTTATCGTAATCTAAGATAAGCTGCTCTACATTTTTTGGAAATTGATAATTTCTTCGAGCGAGTGCAATTACATCATTATTTGCCGAAAGAATATTAATTAGGTTTTTTCCAATTAAACCTGTTGAACCAGCTATAAGATACTTCATATATTTATATATATGAGAGAAACTACTTTAATTCAATTAAATGCATAATTTTAATCGGGAAGAAATATCCAGAATCATTGAAATGGCATGGGAGGACAGAACTCCATTTGAAGCCATCAAACAAGAATTTGATTTAGATCAAGCTGGTGTAAAGAAACTGATGCAAAAAGAATTAAATTCAGGGTCCTTTTTGGTGTGGAAGAAAAGAGTGCGCGGCCGAAAAACAAAACACGTATCTTTAAGAGGCTTTAAGGTTGGTCGGCATCAATCCTATGATAATAATAAGATCAAGACCAAATAACTTGGATCTAACTTCTCTTCGCAGCAAACAATAAAATACTCATCACAACAACTTCGACCAATATTTTATCGGTCGATAGAGCAGCACCATGTGCAAGGTATGCAATTATTCTTGAAAGAGCTGCAAAACCTACTAAAGCTGCAGGTGCATAAAACCAATATGTTTTTTTGGTGTAAGCACCAAGCAAAGAAAAAATACCAACAACTAAAAAGAAGCTAGCTAAGTCGCCAATTTGTGTACTTAGACCATGACCTGTTAATAATGGCATTCCTAGAGTTGAAGCGATATCTGCTGGGCTAGTGAGCCACATGAGTCCATTAAATACAAAAAGAAGGCCAATTGCATATGTCAGTATGTTCAAAAATCTATCCATAACCTTATCCTCTTAGATATTTAAATTACAGTCAAATTCATTGATATAATCAGATCACCTTTTATGAAAAAAAAGATTAAAACATTTGAAATATTATCTATGTTTTCAATTATTTTTTTAATGGGTTGTGGCGGAGGAAGTAGCGGAACTTCTGAAGAAATTACAACTCCAATAGTTACTCCACCACCGGTGAACAACGCTCCTAGCTGTTCATCAACAGAATATCCCAATTTAAAATACTGTACCGTAAAGCATCTTGATCTTGATAGAGAGTTCTATGTTTACGTTCCTAGCAATTTAAATTCTTATGTACCTTTACTATTCAATCTTCATGGATATAGAAGGCAAGCTTTGGATTTTTTGGGTTATTCCGGATTTCAGCCCTTAGCAGAGCTAGAAAATTTTCTTGTGATCTATCCACAAGGTTCTATCTTACCAAGTACAGGTCAACCACATTGGAATGACAGTGGTTGGACGAGTGAAAGTCCAGCTAATGACATCGAATTTATCTCTAGCCTGATTGATTGGGCATATAGTGAATATCAAATTAACCTAGGCAGAGTCTATGCAACTGGCAAATCAAATGGAGGTAAAATGAGCTACCATCTAGCCTGTAATTTAGGTTATAGAATTGCTGGTGTTGCCTCTGTAGGTGGTTCCATGACACCAAATACTTATGAGACTTGTAGTCCCAATCAACCTACTGCCATAGTTCATATTCATGGCGTAGATGATACGGTTGTTCCAATCGATGGTAATGGGCGCTCTACACCTCTGACCGATATGATAGATTATTGGAAAAAATATAACGCCTGTGATCAAGAAACTATTTTTGTTCTTCCTGATCTTAATAATGATGGTTACGGAGGTTCACTCTATAGGTATCATAGCTGTTTGAATAATGTTGCTGTTGAATTATTTCTTATGGAGCAAATAGCTCATGACTGGCCTACAGATCTCAACGATTACGATATTATTGCTGCAGATAGAATTTGGAATTTTTTAAAACAATTTGATATCAATGGCAGGACTGCACAATAATTCAGAATTTTTTAAATTTATTTAGATTCTAAATCTTCAAGCTTCTTTTCAATTTCATCCAGCTTAGCAAGAATTTGGTGAAAAAAATTTCTAGCTTCTGTTGGACACTTCTCAAAAAAATGCTCACTTAATTTCATTAAGTCTTCGTCTTTCATAATTTTATTTTAACAAAATTGGTAGGGATGGAGGGAGTCGAAACGTTTTACTAGTTTCTACAAGTTACCTTTGTTATTTGTCCGCTTGGACCGTTTATGTTTTGCCAGAAGGTAACCACAAAAAATCCTTGACCATAGCCACATAGTGAATTTCCAATCTTTTCAAGATCTAGCTTTGACATGCCACCAGGGTTTTCTACCCATAACGAACTATCTTGTGCCCAATAATTTCTTAGACCAACTTGGTTTAACATATCCGAAAAAATCTTTTGACTTTCACTGCCTACAGCTGCAAATCCATCATTTGATATCATCAAGGTTACGGCAAATATAATTAATTTTTTCATTTCAACAGTCTATCTAAGAACATAACGTTTTTCAATTCATCTTAATTATCAATCGTTAAATGTTAGGTTTTTAAATGTTCAGCGTTTGTTCAGCGAAATTTTTTATATAAGATAGCTTTATTTATAAGCATTTAATGGTAGGGATGGAGGGAGTCGAACCCCCACGCCTTACGGCACTGGAACCTAAATCCAGCGTGTCTGCCAGTTCCACCACATCCCCGGTAGATTGCTTATTCTATATGACAAAGGCAAGGATTAAACCTAAAACGGCAAAAATAACCCACATTATTGTTTCGTTTTGATTGCCCTTTTTAAAAGCCATATAGCCTAAAACCCAAAAAAGAATTGGTGAAAGCAGTAGAAAAGCTTTACCAACTAAAATAGCTACGGGCACTAAACAAATGACTAAAAATATCTTAAAAAAAGTTTCATTAAGGAGACTATTCATTGCTCTCCCCTTTAAGTGCTTTCAGTTCATTTTCAATTGCCTGCAAATCTCGTGTTAAACCATTTAGTCTATTTAAAACATCCGCAACTTTTTGATTATTTTGTCTTCGATATGAATCCACAGCATCGATGGATGACTGATTGGTTTCTATGATCTCTTTTTGTTTATTTAGTTCATTTGTAAGTAGTGTAATTTTTAATTGCAAATCTTCCGCTAACTGAATCTTTTGATTGATAGAAGAAAGTTGATCCTCTAAGCCGCTCGATACTGCTTTCAAATTTTGCAAATTTCTTTCATTTTGCGAAGATTTAGTTTCTTGTTTTTTAAAATTATCAAGATAGCCTTTTCTGTGACCCCAAAGTTTTCTTACTTCTTTATCTAAAAAAGCTATTTGATCTGTCATGGTCTCCATATTTTGTTCAGAATCTTCATTGGTGATGGATAGCTTGCCTTCTATGATTTCAATTTTTTCGCCTACAGCTGCTAGAGCCTCATTATTAGAATTTTTTTGCTCTTCGATATAAAAATACATCCCCAATAGGCAGGCAATCACAATAACTATCAGTAAGGCACTAAACATAAACTGTCCATCCCCTTTCGATTTTCTTCTTGGCGGTATCCTTGTAGGCTGACTCATAAGTAGTATTCTAAAGCAAAAATTACTCATGTGAATAAACTTAGATTAGACTGTTGATATGAACTACAACAATAAAAGTGAAATACTTAAAAGGGCCAATTTCTTACTTAAAGATGGTGTCAAAAATAGAGAATCTATGTTTCATACCCCAATTATTAGTTCTTTCTCCCATCAACATATTTCATCACGGGTAATGGTACTTCGCGCTCATAATGCCACCCAAAGAACGATGCGGTTTCACTCAGATTTTCGCTCTGATAAAGTTAAAGAAATGCTTGATGATCCAAGAACATCAATTATTGCGTACGACCCTGCTTTAAAAACTCAAATTAGATTGGTTGGAAAATCTAAAATACATCACAATAATAAAAATAGCCTTAAAGCTTGGGATGAGTCTCAAGCAATCTCAAAAAAATGCTACTCAGTAAAAGATGGTTCAAGCCATAAAGCTGAAAAACCTGAAATCTACGACTTTCATATGAAAGATATTAAGCTTGAAGATGGATACGCAAATTTTTGTACCATTGAATTTAACTATCACTCTCTCGAGTTTCTTTATCTACAACGGCAGGGCCACAGGAGATGTAAATTTAATTGGAATTCTAAAGGGAAGCTTTCAAGTGTATGGCTAGTGCCCTAGCCCACTAATTCTGATAAGAAACTTTGCACGTATTTTGATATCTGTTCTTGATCTAATTTTAATTCTTTATCAACGTATTGAGTTGATCTTAAACCAGTCCACAAAGGATCACCGTTTTCAGCATCATATATCGTTAATCTCAACATAGATCTATCAGTTTGATACCCATAATCGTCATAGAAAGGGTCATAATAATAATAAGGACTTCTTCTAGCAGTTCTTCTTTTGTTTTTCTTATCGATGGACAATGAAATTACTGCTTTGAAATCAGGGTTATCTAAGTTTTCTGTGAGCCCAAGGTTTTGCAATTGTTCGCTGAATTCTTTTTTGAATCCTGCATTAGTAAATGGGCTAACTTTAACATCATCAGACTTATCTGATATCACTACGACAAAACTATCAAAGTCTTGCAAGGTAAAAGTACTTACTTTTTCTACGCTTACAGGGTTGGAACTACAACCAATCATCACTATTAATGTTATAAGTGTTAGAATTTTTTTAAACATACTTTATTTCTGACCTAATTTATATATATTAGTTCAATTGAATTATTTCAACCATGAATAGTTATAAACTTTTAGATAAAAAAAATAATCCATCTTTAGGATTCGAAGCTGAAAGATATGTGCTGGATGAGTACAATTCTGAACACATTCACTTGAAGAATAATTCCAAAGAGCTTGTCTTTATGGTCATGTTTAGAACAATCCCTGAGGATTCTACAGGTGTAGCACACATTCTTGAACATACAACCTTGTGCGGCTCTGAGAAATTTAAAGTTCGAGACCCTTTTTTTATGATGCTCAGAAGATCGATGAGTACTTTCATGAATGCCTTCACAGCAAGCGATTGGACAGCTTATCCTTTTGCAACTCAAAGCAAAAAAGATTTTTTTAACTTGCTAGATGTCTATTTAGATGCGGCATATTTTCCCTTATTAGAGGAAGAAGATTTTATGCAAGAAGGTCATCGTCTTGAATTTTCAAAATTAGACAAAAGCAGCTCAGATTTAGAATACAAAGGCGTTGTATTTAATGAGATGAAGGGTTCAATGAGCAATATTACTAACACAACTTGGCAAGCTTTAACAAAAAATTTATTCCCAGATCTTACATACAGACACAATAGCGGTGGAGAACCGAAAGATATTACAAACTTGACTCATAAGTATCTAAAAGATTTCCATAAAAAATTCTACCATCCATCAAATGCAACTTATTTCACTTGGGGAGATATTGACGCGAAAGAGATTCAATCATTCATCGATAAAAAGCTATCTCAAAAGTTTAAAAAAGTTGATGAAAAAGATATTGAGGTAGTTGAACAACAAAAACCATTTCCAAAGCCTATACAGGCTGTGGAATCTTTTAATCCAGTTTCAAAAGAACAGTCTGGACATCAAAATTATGCTGCTTGGGTTCTAGGTGAAAGTTTTGACATTGATCAATTACTAGAAGCTCATCTAATATCACTTTTAATAATGGATAACTCATCTTCTCCTCTTTATGGTGCGTTGGAGTCCAATGATATCAGCAAATCGCCAGCTCAAATTCTGGGTCTAGAAGACAGCATGAGACATCTTGTTTTCATTTGCGGTGTTGAGGGAAGTGAGGCTAACAGTCAGCCAAAATTTGAAAAATTACTTGATAAGACTTTTAAAGATATTGTAAAAAAAGGTTTTTCTGATGAGCAAATATCGTCTGCTTTATATCAATTAGAGTTAAGTAGAAGAGAAATTTCAGCAGCATCTTTGCCTTATGGTTTACAAATTCTTTTGTCCATGGCGCCAGGTTCGCTCTATAAAGCAAATCCTTTAGAACTTTCTAATGTAGATGAAGCATTAAAAAAATTAAAAGAGAAAGTAAAGGAAAAAGATTTTCTAACCAACCTGATTGATAAATTTTTTATCTCAAATAATCACAAAGTAAGTCTTGAAATGACACCAGACACAGATCTGATTAATAAAAAAGAAACAGAGTTAAAGAAAATTCTGAATAACATACAATCATCTATGAGTAGCAAGGAGAAACTTGACTTAGTCAAGCAATCCAAGAGTTTGGCTGACAGGCAAAATGCGATTCCAGACAAAGACGTTTTACCCAAACTAGAACTAAATGATGTTCCTAAAGATGTTGATTTCCCAAAGACAAAGAAATTAACAACTTTTGGTTATTCACCCATCTTTTATCAGCAACCAACGAATGGTTTAACCTACAATCTTGTCTCCAAAGAATTGGTAGTTGAATCTCAAGGTGAACTTGATAGTTTAATGATTCTTTCAGCACTACTCGGTAAAGTAGCTGCAGGAAATAAAGATCATATTCAGTTGCAAAAAGAAATTTCTAAAATATCAGGTGGAATATCAGCCTCAAATCATTTTTTCTATGATAAAAATGAAGAACTTAAGGGCAAGATGACCTTATCAGCGAAATTTTTACCTGAAAATACAATTGATACCACAAATCTTATCTTTGAAATTTTCAATAAAACTAATTTTGATCTTCATGAAAGGATTAAAGAATTAATGTTCCAAAATTTTATGGGTTTCCAACAATCCATTGTTGAAAATGGCCATAGATTTGCAATGTTAGGAGCTAGTTCGTCACATAATCAGCTCTCTTACCTCCAAGAATCTATGGGCGGACTGAGTGCAATCTCAAAATTTGCTCCCTTTGTTACAAACCAAGACGATTTAATGAAGAAAGAGATTGAAAAAGTTGAGACAATGTACAAAAAATTGGAATCGATGAAAAGTGAATTGCTTTTCGTTTCAAATGAAAAATTAACCAAAGATCAAATTAATGCAATTAGAGAAATTGACTTTGAGAAAGATGGTAATTCTAAAGTAAAGGTGAACTTTACTAAAACATTCAACAAAATAGCTTTCCCAATCAATACACAAGTGAATTTTTCAGCAATGTCACTTGATGCACCAGTTTATGATGTAAAAGAATCTCCAAAATTCATTCTTCTCTCAAGTTTGATGAGAAACGAATTTCTTCACAAAAGAGTTAGAGAACAAGGTGGTGCCTATGGCGGCGGCGCTTCTTACGATCCATTCTCAGGTACATTTAAATTCTATTCTTACCGCGATCCACGCTTTATTGAAACTATAGAAGATTTCCAAAGTGCAATTAGTTGGGCAGCGTTAGGAAGCTTCGATGAAAATATGATTTTAGAGAGTAAGTTATCAGTTTTATCTGATATTGATAAACCTGCTTCTCCAGCTGGTGAAGCATTTAAAGATTTCAGATTAATGAGTGAAGATAAAACACAGAAGATGCGTGAAGAGTACAGGAAAAATATTTTCAGTGTTACAAAAGAAGATTTAGTCGAAGCAGCAAATTCTCTAAAACTTAAACCCTACAGTGTCTTTTCAATTATTAATCCTAACCTTGAAAAAACTGCTCAAGGAAACGATTTCCTAATAAAAAGAATTTAAAAAATACCCAAAAAACCTTTTTTCTCTTTAAGAGGGCAATTTTTTAGTTGTCTTTCGTATCTCACCGCATTGTATTTAACTTTTCTAGCAACATCTTTAAGCCAGTCTTTATCTTTGTAGCTGCCTCTCTTATAGCCACCATAGCCCTCATGGTATGCTAGATACAATTTATCTACTTCATAACTTCTAATCCGAACTGAAGAGGCTTTTGATAAGTACCAACCAATAAAATCTACCGAGTTGTCAAAGTTTGATCTTTTCGCTCTATTGTTGCCTGTTTCTTTTTGATATTCCTCCCATGTGCCTTCAATAGCCTGTGAATAGCCTTTTGCTGAAGTAGGTCTTTTCCATGGAATAAAACCTAAGATTTTCTCTCTATCTGGTGCAGCATTTGAATCAAAGGACGACTCTTGTCTTATTATTGCCATCACAGTACTTGGATCTGAATTCCACTTTTGCTTTGCTTTTAAAAGAGAATTCTGCCATCTGGGATTTTCATTCAAGATATCACAGATGTCATCTTGGTTGGAAGGTATGCTGTTTGCGCAGGAAGTAACTGCTAAAAAAGTTAAAAATAATATTAATTTTTTCATATTTTTAAAAAGTCTTTAATTTTTGTCTCGTCTACTAATTCTACGCCAAGTTCCGTAGCTTTCTTAAACTTGGAACCAGCTTTTTCTCCATAAAGTAGATAGTTTGTATTAGCACTTACACTACTTGATGGAATACCACCCTTAGATTTAATAATATCTTTTAATTCATCACGACTAAATTCTGTAAAAGATCCTGTGATTACAATTCTTACCCCATCAAGATGGCTGTCAGCTGAAGCAACATAATTTTCGATTTCAATCTGGTCTAAAAGATCATCTATTCCAACAGGATCATTTTTAAAAAATTCAATAATATTTTTTGCTACAACTTCTCCGATGCTATCAAGTTGCAAAAGATCATCGAGTGATGCGCTTCTCAGGCTTTGAAATTCTTTGTAGTGTCTGGCAAGTGATGATGCAGTAGTTTCCCCTACTTCAGGAATACCAAGAGCATTTATGAAAGTTTCTAATTTTGGTTTTCTTGCATTATTAATGCTGGCAAAGAGATTATCAATTGATTTTTCTCCAAAACCCTCAAGACTTTTTAATTCTGTTTCATGTCGCTCAAGCTTAAATAAGTCTGCCACTTTTTTTACGTAGCCAAGATTTATTAAATGTGTATTTATTTTGTAGCCCAATCCATCAATATTCATTGCCTTTCTCGAAACGAAATGTTCAAAATAACCGAACAACTGTGCGGGACAATTCATGCCGGCATGACATCGAAGAAATGGACCATCTTCCCTAAGTTCACTTCCGCACGAAGGACAGAACTCCGGCACAGTTACTGGTCTTTCAGAACCATCCCTTATCTCTTGATTAACTTTTGTAATTTGAGGTATTACGTCCCCTGCTCTTTTAACAAGAACTGTATCATTAACTTTAATGTCCAGCCTTTTAAGTTCATCCAGGTTATGTAATGTAACATTTGAAATATTAGCGCCTGATATGAGAACTGGTTCTATTGTTGCATAAGGTGTAACGATACCAGTTCTACCAACAGAGAATAAAATGTCATTTACTTTAGAAAATTTTTCAGAAGCAGGAAATTTCCATGCGACTGCCCACCTTGGTGCTTTTGAGACGAAACCTAATTTTTCTTGAAGATTAATATCATTAACTTTCACGACAGCACCATCGATCTCATAATTTAGTGTTTCCCTAGAATCTAAAATTTTCTTTACCGAACCGGCTGCTTTAGCTGCATCACCAAATGATATTAAATCATTGGTTGGAAGTTTATTTTTTTCCAAAAAAGCTATGAAATCTTGATGGCTATCGATGCTAAAGTCGTTTGAAGTCCCTCCTAAAGCGTAGAGAAAAATATTCAAGGGCCGTTGTTTTACAATACCAACATCTAAATTTCTTAATGTGCCGGCTGCGGCATTTCTAGGATTAATGAATGTCTTTCCACCTTCCTTTTCTATATTCTTATTAATCGAATCAAAATCGTCTAAATTAAAAAATATTTCACCTCTAAGTTCGATTACTTTTGGAACATTAAAGGTGAGCTTCTGAGGGATTTTTGAAATTGTTTTGATATTTTCAGTGACTATCTCACCGACTTCACCATTTCCCCTTGTTACTGCTTTAGTTAATACACCGTCTTCGTAAGTGAGGGAAATACCAATACCATCAAACTTTGGTTCAACGGCATAAATAACTTTATCGATATTTGCTCTTTTGAGAATTCTCTCCTCGAATTTATTAAATTCATCCTCATTAAAGACATTTGATAAAGAAAGCATTGGTTTTAGATGGGTGTGTTTTACGAAACCTTTTGATGGCTTTGATCCAACTGTTTTTGTAGGTGAGTCTTCACTTGAGCTTAGATCAGATTCTAAGGATTTTAACCTCTGATAAAGAGCATCATACTCAGCATCACTTATTTCAGGATTATTTTCTGAATGATATAAGAAATTGTGTCGCTCTATTTCTTTTTTAAGTTTGTTGATTTCATCTTTAGCTGACATAAGAACCTGTTTTTAAATCAACCTTGCTAGCTGTATCTCTATAATTACTGATTGTTTGTTCAGATAAGGAGTTAAAGTTGTCATCAAGTAATTTCATATCGAATGTTTCCGATAATTTTCTTCCTATAGAAAGCATCTGATCAAATGTTTTTATTACATTACGTTGTCCTTTAAGGTGAAGAACAATAGCCATTAAAGATATAAGCTCATTCTCTTCAAACACACCTGGCTGCTCACGATTTAATATTTTGAAACCTCTATTATTTGAGCTATTCGCGGTCTCAAAATAACCATCTTTGAATATTAGGTCATTTACTGCTAGTTTTTGTTTAATAAGATCAAGCTCCGGCTTATTATCAGTTTTAGCTGCAAGATGCAAAACAATGAACTTTCCTTCATTTTCATCAATCAGATTCAACTCAGCTTGTTTGGGAGTTCTAACTTCATTGACTTCTTCCTCTGCATCGGTTTTTTTTGATTCTTGTTTGAAAAATTTAAAATTTTCCCCTAATTCTCTTGAGAGCTTTATTTCCCCCCGTTCTTGATAAATTTTATAAAGCTTAAAAGAAATAATGCCTATAATTATTAGAGCTACAACGACGTAAATGATGTATTGGTAAAGAGGGTTCAAGATTGTGCCAGCTCCATTGCTTGCTCTACATCCACTGACACAACTTTTGATACCCCGAGATCTCGCATTGTTACTCCAAGTAAATGAGTGCTTTTTTCCATTGAAATTTTATTATGCGTGACAAAAATGAATTGTACTTTTTCAGACATTTCATTAACTAAATTAATAAATCTGGCGGTATTTTCGTCATCTAATGGCGCATCCACCTCATCAAGCAAGCAAAATGGCGCTGGGTTAATTGAGAATAATGAAAATACTAGGGCCAGAGCAGTAAGAGCTTTTTCTCCACCAGAAAGTTGAGAAAGTTTTGTATTCTTTTTACCAGGCAATCGAGCCATAAGCAACAAACCTGAATCTTCAGTTTTATCCAGAAGATCTAACTTGCAAAAACCTCCACCAAAGAGTTTTGGAAACATATCTTCAAGATATTTATTTACAGAATTTAAGCAGTCATGGAATGATTTATTAGACTCACGATCTATCTTCTTAATTGCTTCATCTAACTTGTTCAATGAAATTTCCAATTCTTCAATTTGACCACTCAACACTTCTTTTCTTTGAACTTCAGCTTCAAGAGTTTCTGGAGCTGCAAAATTTATAGGGCCTAAGTTTATTATTCGTTTCTGAAGCTTTTCTAAATCAAGTGTAATTTCTTCCCTCTCACCTTCTATGTCTTTTATTTCTGAGAAGCTTTCAAGTTTCTCTTGCTTTTCTTTTACCTCTATCTCAATGCTTCTTTTGTTAAGCTCCTTCTCGTTTCTTTGATGAACTATTCGATCTTTTTCCGTTTCTAATTTTGTAATTTCTGATTCAAATTCTCTTAATTCTTCATTTGCTTTATCTTGATTTGCTTTTAACTCCATAACCTTAAGCTCTTGATTCTAAAACAATAGAAAATATCAAAGCAGAGGCCCAAAAATTTCTGACAAAAGTTGAAGCTGACTTAAATTC
>OZSS01000148.1_pt1 | contig 31234 bp, 40 predicted proteins | sample 1779911 | NCBI WGS metagenome assembly OZSS01 (sample SAMEA2603589, study PRJEB24840) | metagenome | biome: Water; feature: Photic zone; material: Seawater sample | place: Mediterranean Sea | collected 2013-11-12 | depth 10 m
CCCATCTAATGATTGATCCAATTGTATGACCTCAGATTTTTTTTGTAAAAAAGAATCAAGAGAGTTTATTTTCTTTTCCAAAGATTCAATTTTTGAATTTAATTCATTAAAATCTAAATTATCATTATTAGATTTCACTTCCATTGTAGGTGATGTTTGTTCAACCTTTGGACTATATTCTTTATTTTCTAATTGTTTTTTAATTTCAGCTAATGAGTCTAAAATTTTTTTGGACTTATCTTCGTTAAAATTTGAAGTATTGCTTTTTGAAGTATTTCTACCAAATTGATCAATGTCTGAAACCATAAAGTTTAAGATTAATGTAACTCTTAGAAATAATCAATTGAAGACAGTGGTGCCGCCTGCCGGGATCGAACTGGCTACCTGATGATTACAAATCAACTGCTCTACCAAGTGAGCTAAGGCGGCATTGTGTAATTATTTATATTAAAATTTAAAATAAACAATATTTAAAAAGTACTAATTTTGAAATGATAAGCAGCAATTGCTAGAGAATTAGCAGCATTATAACTATCAATTCCATTCACATTCACCTGTGGGATGCATATTTTAAAGTCACTCTTACTTAATATATTTTTTCTAATACCCTTTCCCTCACTACCTACTATAATCACTGACTTATTATCAAATTTAAAATCTTTATTAATTTCTTGACCACTCATATCTAGAGAATAAGTCCAATATCCACTTTTTTTTAAAACCTCTATTGACCTGTTTATATTTTTGGAAACATGATATTTCAATACTTCAACAGCTCCAGACGAAGTTAAAGAGGTTACGTCATTAATATCTGCTGAAGAATGTTCAGAGAGCATTAAACCATCAGCGCCTATTAGAAGTGCTGTTCTTATTATGTTTCCTAGATTATTTTGATCTGTGATTTGATCAGCTACAACAATAAGTGATTTTTCATTATTTTTAAGAATATCCTCTAAATTAAAGGGTTTATATTTCTCTCTTCTTATAACGATATCATTGAAAAACCTATCATTTTTAATACCAAGCTTAGAAAAATCACTTTTTTTTAATAACCTTGTCTTATTATTAAGTTTATTTTGTTCTATTAATTCTGAAAAATATGATTTTTTTTCAATATTTATGAAAATTTCAATTATTTTTTCAGGATTGTGCAATATACAACTTGTGCAAGAATTTATACCTGAAATAAGCATAGTTTCTAAATAGCAGTAAAAAATTAGGAAGTCTATTGACTTTCAAAGACAAATATCTATTAATCAACAACTGTTTTATACACTTTGGAGGGATGGCCGAGTGGTTAAAGGCGGCAGACTGTAAATCTGTTCACGCAAGTGTACGTAGGTTCGAATCCTACTCCCTCCACCACTTTTTTCTCACTTTTCTTATTGAATTTTAAAGAAAAATTAGTAGTTTATCGGAACTCACAAGGATTTGATTTTGAGTATGTTTTGTAGTGGTTACCCGCTAATTCGCGGGTGTAGCTTAATGGTAAAGCTCCAGCCTTCCAAGCTGGCTACGAGGGTTCGATTCCCTTCACCCGCTCCAATTGCATTGAAAAAATTAAGTAACAGATATTAAAAAAAGAGGTAACAACTTAAAATGACTAAAGAAAAATTTGACAGATCGAAAGAACACGTCAACATCGGAACTATCGGTCACGTCGACCATGGTAAAACCACACTTACTGCTGCAATTACAAAAGTATTAGCAGAATCAGGTGGAGCAGAATTTACTGCGTATGATCAAATTGATAAAGCTCCTGAAGAAAAAGAGAGAGGTATTACAATTTCAACTGCGCACGTTGAATATTCAACAGACAAAAGACACTATGCTCACGTTGACTGTCCTGGTCACGCAGACTATGTAAAAAATATGATTACTGGTGCTGCTCAGATGGATGGCGGTATATTAGTTGTTAACGCAGCTGATGGTCCAATGCCTCAAACCCGTGAACACATTCTTTTAGCAAGACAGGTTGGTGTACCTGCACTTGTTGTTTATTTAAACAAAGTTGACCAGGTAGATGATCAAGAATTATTAGAACTTGTTGAAGTTGAAATTAGAGAACTTTTATCAAAATACGATTTTCCTGGTGATGATATTCCTATCGTTAAAGGATCAGCTCTTGCTGCAGTAGAAGATAGAGATGAAGAGATTGGAAAAAATTCAATTGTTGAATTAATGTCAAAAATTGACGAGTACATTCCTGCTCCAACAAGAGAATTAGACAAACCATTCTTAATGCCAGTTGAAGATGTATTTTCTATTTCTGGAAGAGGTACTGTTGTTACCGGAAGAGTAGAACAAGGTATCATTAAACCTGGTGAAGAAATTGAAATTATTGGTTTGAAAGATACAGCTAAAACAGTTTGTACTGGTGTAGAAATGTTTAGAAAACTTTTAGACTCAGGTGAAGCTGGTGATAATATTGGTGCACTTCTTCGTGGTACTAAAAAAGAAGAAGTTGAAAGAGGCCAAGTTTTAGCGGCTCCTGGTAGTATAAAACCACACAAAAAATTTAAAGCCGAGATTTATGCTTTAAGTAAGGAAGAGGGTGGAAGACATACCCCTTTCTTTGCAAACTACAGACCTCAGTTTTATTTTAGAACTACTGACGTTACTGGTTCAATCAAATTACCTGAAGGTACTGAAATGGTTATGCCTGGAGATAATATTACTCTTGAAGTCGAGCTGTTAGCTCCTATCGCAATGAATAACAATTTACGTTTTGCTATTCGTGAAGGTGGAAGAACAGTTGGATCAGGAGTTGTTTCAGAGATTATCGAGTAAAAATATTCTCTGCAGTAATACTAATATGAAGGAGTGTAGCTCAATTGGTAGAGCGCCGGTCTCCAAAACCGGAGGTTGCGGGTTCGATGCCTGCCACTCCTGCCAAAACAGTAAAAAAAAATATGAAATTTAACCCAGCTAAATATTTAAGAGAAGTTCGACAGGAGGTATCTAAAGTTACCTGGCCCTCCAAACGAGAAACTTTTACATCAGCTGGAATTGTTTTGGTTGTGATTAGTATTGCTGCAATTATTTTGATGCTCTTAGATCAATTTTTTTCATTTATTGTGAGAATAGTTTTAGGTTAATTCAATGGTTGAAAGTACAGACTCTTCAAAATGGTATGTTGTACATTGTCATTCTGGGTTTGAAAAAAAAGTAGCAGACTCAATTTTAGACGAAGCAAAAAAAGTTAATTTAGAGGATTCAATATCTGAAGTTTCTGTGCCTACCCAAGCAGTTGTTGAAGTAAGAAGGGGTGTCAGAGTTAATTCCGAAAAAAAATTTTTTCCAGGATATGTTTTAATCAAAATGATTATGAATGATGATACTTGGCACTTAGTGAGAGATATCCCAAAAGTTTCAAATTTTCTTGGAACAAAAGACAAACCAATTGCTATTTCAGAAAGAGAAGTATCTAAATTATTACAAGATATTACAGAGGGTGTTGATAATCCTAAACCTAAATTTGAGTACGAAGTTGGTGAACAAATTAAAGTATCAGATGGTCCATTTGCTTCATTTAGTGGTATTATAGAAGAGGTTGACAGTTCAAGACAAAAGCTTAAAGTGTCCGTCTCAATTTTTGGGAGACCGACACCTTTAGAGTTAGATTATTCACAAGTGGTTAAAGGCTAATTACATGGCAAAAGAAGTTTTAGGATATATAAAATTACAAATTCCAGCTGGATCAGCAAACCCTGCTCCTCCTGTTGGACCTGCCTTAGGTCAAAAAGGATTAAACATCCAAGATTTTTGTAAACAGTTTAATGATAAGACAAAGGATTTGGAAAAAGGTGCTCCAATTCCAACTGTAATCACTGCTTATAAAGACAGATCATTTGATTTCGTAACAAAAAAACCTCCAGTTACTTTCTATTTAAAGAAAGCTGCAAAAATTAAAAAAGGTTGTCAAACACCTGGCCGATCAAAGTTAGGTAAAGTTACTATGAAACAAGTCGAAGATATTGCAAAAGAAAAATTAGAAGATCTTAATGCTTACGACGTTGAGCAAGCATCAAAAATTATACTTGGATCAGCAAGATCGATGGGTATGGAAGTAGTATAATGAATTTAACTAAAAATAAAAAAAAACAAATTGAAGGTATTGATTTTTTAAAGTCTTACAAAATATCTGATGCAGTTAAAATTATTAAAGAAAAAAAATATGTAAAATTTGATGAGTCTTTAGAGGTATGTATTAATACAGGTATTGACTCTAAGCAGTCAGACCAAAATGTTAGAGGAAGCTTTATTCCTCCTCATGGATTGGGAAAAAAGGTTTTAATTGCTGTTTTTGCCCAAGGAAAAGCTGCAGATGAAGCTAAAACAGCTGGTGCGAAACATGTTGGTGGAGAAGATCTGGTTGCTATTCTTGAAAAAAAGATAGACGTAGATGTTATTGTTGCCACTCCAGATATGATGTCAGTTGTTAGTAAAATAGCAAAGATTTTAGGACCTAAAGGTTTAATGCCTAACCCTAAAACAGGTACTGTCACAAACGATGTAAAAAGCACAATTGAAAATATTAATAAAGGACTTGTGGCATATAAAAATGATAAAGCAGGAACTATACACGCTGCACTTGGAAAAATTAGCTTTGAAGAGAGTCAATTAACTGAAAATGTAGTTTCTTTTCTTGATGAAATTAAAAAAATAAAACCATCTGGATTAAAGGGTAATTTTGTAAATTCTGTTTACTTATCCTCTTCCATGGGATTTGGTTTAAGGGTTGAAATTTAATGAATAAAGCCGAAAAACAACAATATATTGAAAATCTTGATCAAATGTCAAAAGATTATTCTGCAGTTTTTGTTGCATCTTTTTCAAAGATGTCTGTAAAAGAAATGATTGAATTTCGCACTGAAATTAGAAATAACGATGGGGTAACCAAAGTATCAAAAAATAACATCGTTAAAATATTTGTTAATAAAGATGAAGAAAAAAAGGGTCTAATTGATTTTTTATCAAACCAAAAATTATTAATTTTTACAAATAATCCTGTAGGAACAGCGAAAGTTTGTAAAAAATTTGAAAAAGATTTAAAAAAGCTATCTGCAGAGGCAGCTTTTTTTGATAACCAGCTTTATTCAAAAGAGGATATAGCAAAGGTTGCAACTTTACCTTCTCTTGATGAAATCAGAGGAAAAATAGTTGGATTGATTAATGCACCTGCATCAAAACTTGTAAGGTTATTACAAAGACCAGACCAGGACATTATTTCAATATTACAAAACAAAAAAGACTAATTAGGGAGAGACAAAAAAATGGCAGATTTAAACAAAATTGTTGATGAACTATCAACACTAACAGTAATGGAAGCAGCAGAACTTTCAAAACTATTAGAAGAAAAATGGGGTGTAACCGCAGCAGCACCAGTTGCAGTAGCAGCAGGTGGAGCAGCTCCAGCAGCAGAAGCAGCAGAAGAAAAAGATGCTTTTGATGTTGTTTTAACAGCAGCTGGCGATCAAAAAATTAATGTTATTAAAGAAGTAAGAGCAATCACAGGTCTTGGTTTAAAAGAAGCTAAAGACATGGTAGAGGGTGCTCCTAAAACTTTAAAAGAAGGAGCTAAGAAAGAAGAGGCGGAAGCTATGAAGACACAGCTAGAAGCCGCAGGCGCAAAAGTAGAACTTAAATAATTAGTTATTATAGGTTCTACATATTATGCCACTTAGCTTTACAGAAAAAAAACGAATTCGCTATTCATTTGGAAAGATCGGTAAAACGATCGACGTTCCAAATTTAGTTGATATTCAAAAAATTTCCTACGATAAGTTCCTTCAATTAGGAAAATCAGTAGAGAACCGTTCAAATACAGGCCTGCAAGAAGTCTTTAATTCTGTCTTTCCCATAAAAGACTATGCAGGTAAATCTGAACTTCACTATATTGATTATTATCTTGATAATCCAAAATATGATGTTGATGAGTGTAGAAGGAAAGGATTAACCTTCTCTGCCTCTCTTATGGTCACTTTTCGATTGATAATTTGGGATATCAATGAAGAAACAGAAGAAAAATCATTAAGGGATATTAAAGAACAAGTCGTTTATTTAGGTGATTTACCTTTGATGACAAATAACGGTACTTTTGTAGTTAATGGAACTGAAAGAGTTGTAGTCAGTCAGTTACATAGATCACCCGGTGTATTTTTTGACCATGATGAGGGTAAAACTCATGCAAGTGGTAAGGTCTTATATAACGCAAGAATAATTCCATACAGAGGTTCTTGGTTAGACTTCGAATTTGATCATAAAGACAACTTATTCTTTAGAATTGATCGAAAAAAGAAAATGATATCCACCACTATTCTTCAGGCCTTGCCATCAAAGGCCTCAGAAAAATATTTACAGGAGTGTATACAAAATAAGGTTGAGCCAGATATTTATAAAGTATCAGGAATGACATCTGAGGAGATTTTAACTTACTTCTATGAAACTTTTAATTTTAAGAAAAGTAAAGAAGGTTGGATAGTCAATTTAGATTTAAATAAATTTAAGTATAAAAACTTACCCTTTAATTTAGTAGACCCTAATACTAATGAGGTAGTAGCTTACAAAGACGTAAAATTATCTCTTAAATTACTCAAAGAAATTAAAGATAAAAAAATTAATAAATTTTTCTTTAAAGAAGAGGATCTCTATGGTTTTTATTTATCTAATGACATCGTTAATTATGATAACGGATTAGTTTATGCTGAAGCTGGTACGTTATTAAGTGAAGAGTTCTTTAAAAGATTAGAAGAATTATCAATTAATCAATTTTCTGTTATTAATGCTAATCAAGCCACTGGTAATTTAGGTGTTATTAATTCTCTTGTAGCTGATAAAAATAATTCACGAGAAGAAGCTCTTTTTGATATTTTCAAAATTTTAAGACCAGGTGAGCCGCCAACTTTAGAGGCGAGTAACTACTTATTTCAAAATATGTTTTTTAGTGAAGATAAATATGATTTATCCGAAGTAGGTAGAGTTAAATTAAATACATACTTATCTTTAGATAAAGATAATAAAATAAGAATTTTAAGTAAATCTGATATCCTTGCAGTTGCAAAAAAACTTTTTGATATGAAAACAGAAAGTGCTGGTAAAGATGATATTGATCACCTTGGAAACAGACGTGTTCGTTCAGTAGGAGAGCTAATTGAAAACCAATACAGAATTGGTTTAGTTAGGATGGAACGAGCAATTAGAGAAAAAATGGGAACAGTTGATATTGAGTCAATCATGCCTCAAGATCTTGTAAATTCAAAACCCATACAAACTGTTTTAAAAGAATTTACCGGGACAAGTCAATTAAGTCAGTTTATGGATCAAACTAACCCACTAAGTGAGATAACTCATAAAAGAAGAATATCTGCATTAGGCCCTGGTGGTTTGACAAGAGAAAGAGCGGGATTTGAGGTTCGAGATGTTCATACAACTCACTACGGTAGAATATGCCCAATTGAAACTCCTGAGGGTTCAAATATTGGTCTAATCAACAGTCTTTCATCTTTTGCTAGAATTAATCAATATGGTTTCATTGAAACACCATATAGAAAAATAGTTAAAGGCTCTGTAACGGATGAAGTTTTATATCTAAATGCTGACGAAGAAGAGAACTACACTATAGCTCAAGCAAATAGCCCAATTAATGAAAATGGAAAATTTGCAGAAGAACAAGTAAGCTGTAGAAGAAGAGGTGACTTTATTTTCTGTGATCCATCTGAAATAGACTTTATGGATGTCAATCCTCAACAATTAGTTTCTGTGGCCGCCTCTTTAATTCCATTCTTGGAAAATGATGATGCCAATAGAGCATTAATGGGATCAAACATGATGAGACAGGCTGTTCCTCTTGTTAAAAGTGAAGCCCCTCTTGTCGGCACTGGATTTGAATCGAAAGTGGCAAGAGACAGTGGCGCTGTTGTTATTGCAAAAAATAGCGGATATGTTCACCAAGTAGACTCATCAAGAATAGTTGTAAGATCTGACTCTAAAAATATTAGTAAGGATAAAAGTGGTGTAGATATTTACAATTTGAAAAAGTTTCAAAGATCTAATCAAAGCACTGCTATTAATCAAAAACCAATCGTTAAAATTGGTGATTATGTTGAAAGAGGAGATATCATTGCTGATGGACCTTCAACAGATTTAGGAGAATTAGCTTTAGGAAGAAACCTTCTTGTAGGTTTTATGCCTTGGAATGGATACAATTTTGAAGACTCTATTATAATGTCAGAAAGAGTTGTTCATGAAGATAGATACACTTCAATACATATTGAAGAGTTTGAAGTTCTATGTAGAGATACCAAGTTAGGCCCAGAGGAAATTACAAGAGATATGCCTAATGTAGGAGACGAAAGTATAACAAACCTCGATGAAGCAGGAATTGTTTATATAGGTTCTGAAGTTAAACCAGGTGATATTTTAGTTGGAAAGGTATCTCCTAAAGGAGACTCACCAATTACCCCTGAAGAAAAGTTATTAAGAGCAATCTTCTCTGAAAAAGCAGCTGATGTAAAAGATACATCTTTAAGACTACCCACTGGTTACTCTGGTGTCGTGGTTGATGTTCAGGTATTAGTTCGAAGAGGTGTCGAAAAGGATGAAAGAACAATTGCTATTGAAAGAGTTGAAATAGATAGATTAGCAAAAGACAGAGATGATGAGAAAAATATTTTAGAAAATAACTACAAACAAAACCTTATTAGTATTTTTAAAAATAAAAATGCGAGTTCAAATATAGATATTTTCGTGAAAGGTAATAACATTGATGAAGAAGCACTAAAATCAAAACCTATTGAAATTTTAGAACAAATTCAAGTTGATGATGCTTCATCGATGGAGACCTTTACCTCACAAAAGAAAATCTTTAGTGATGCTGTCATTTTATTAGATAAAAAGTTTCAAAATAAAATTGAAAAAATACAAAGTGGCGATGACCTGTTACCTGGTGTTTTAAAAGTTGTTAAAGTTTTTGTCGCTGTTAAACGAAAACTTCAAGCAGGTGATAAGATGGCAGGAAGACATGGAAATAAAGGCGTAATTTCAAAAATTGTTCCGATTGAAGATATGCCGTTTTTAGAAGATGGAACACCAGTAGACGTCCTCCTTAATCCTTTAGGTGTTCCAAGTAGAATGAATATTGGCCAAATATTAGAAACACACTTAGGGTGGGCTGCTTACGGTATAGGTAAACAAATTTCTCAAAGTTTAGATATGGCAAGAAAAGAAGGAAATATAATTCAATTAAAAGAGTCTCTATCGAGTTTTTATGAGCAGAACAAAGACTCTAATACTGAAATTACTAATATGAATGATGATCAATTGATTGAATTGGCTGGTAACTTAGAAAAAGGTGTTACGTTTGCAACACCTGTTTTTGATGGAACTAATACCCAAGAAATTACAAATCTTTTAGATAAAGCTGGTTTTGATAATAGTGGTCAAGTTCATTTATTTGATGGTAGATCTGGTGAACGATTTGAAAGAAAAGTTACTGTTGGGTACAAATATATTTTAAAACTTCATCATTTAATCGACGATAAAATTCATGCTAGATCCATTGGACCTTATAGTCTTGTAACTCAACAACCTTTAGGTGGTAAAGCTCAATTTGGTGGTCAAAGATTTGGAGAGATGGAAGTATGGGCATTAGAAGCATATGGTGCATCAAATACTCTTCAGGAAATATTAACTATTAAATCTGATGACGTAGCTGGAAGAACAAAAGTTTATGAAGCCTTAATAAGAGGTGACTATAACTTTGAAAGTGGAATACCTGAGTCATTCCACGTCTTAGTCAAAGAATTAAAATCTCTTGGATTGAATGTAGAACTAATCGAAACAGATCCAACTGTTAACAGGGAGAACGCATAATGAAAGATTTAACTAATTTATTTAAAACTAACACTCAAACATTAAATTTTGATCAAATTAAAATTTCTGTTTCAAGCCCTGAGCAAATAAGATCTTGGTCTTTTGGTGAAATAAAAAAACCTGAGACTATAAATTACAGAACCTTCAAACCTGAAAGAGAAGGTTTGTTCTGTGCTAGAATATTTGGACCTACAAAAGATTATGAGTGTTTGTGTGGAAAATATAAAAGAATGAAGTTTAAAGGCATTACATGTGAAAAGTGTGGTGTCGAAGTTACACTCTCTAAAGTAAGAAGAGAAAGAATGGCTCATATTGAATTAGCCGCTCCTGTAGCCCATATTTGGTTTTTAAAATCACTACCTAGTAGAATAGGCCTTGCACTTGATATAACTCTAAAAAATCTTGAAAAGGTTTTATATTTTGAAAGTCATATCGTTATAGACCCTTTAATGTCTGGTTTAAGCCCAAATCAATTATTAAATGATGAAGAATTAGAAGAAGCTATTGATCAATTTGGTGAAGACTCTTTCAAACATGGAATTGGTGCAGAAGCTGTTCAAGAAATATTATCTAAAATCGATTTAGTGGCAGAAATAGAAAAACTTGTAGAAGAAAGTGAAGCTACATCATCTGAAACTAAAAAGAAAAAAATACTAAAAAGAATGAAGGTTATGGAAGGTTTTAAAAACTCTAATATTAAACCTGAATGGATGGTTTTAAAGGTACTTCCAGTTATACCACCTGAATTAAGACCCCTAGTTCCTTTAGAAGGTGGACGTTTTGCTACTTCTGACCTAAACGATTTGTATCGAAGAGTAATCAATAGAAACAATAGATTAAAAAGACTGTTAGATCTTAGAGCTCCTGACATTATTGTTAGAAACGAAAAAAGAATGCTTCAAGAGTCTGTAGACGCATTATTTGATAATGGAAGAAGAGGAAGAGTAATCACAAGTACCAACAAGAGACCTCTAAAATCTCTATCTGAAATGTTAAAAGGAAAACAAGGAAGATTTAGACAAAACTTATTAGGTAAAAGAGTTGATTATTCTGGTCGTTCAGTAATTGTTGTTGGACCTGAATTAAAACTTCATCAATGCGGTTTACCTAAGAAAATGGCTTTAGAGCTTTTTAAACCCTTTATATACAATAAATTGGAGTCTTATGGTTTTGCTTCAACGTTAAAATCTGCAAGAAAAATGGTAGAGTCTGAGAGACCAGAAGTTTGGGACATCTTAGATGAAGTAATTAGAGAGCATCCAATTCTTTTAAATCGTGCACCAACACTTCACAGATTAGGTATTCAAGCATTTGAACCAATTTTAATTGAAGGTAAAGCTATCCAACTTCATCCATTAGTTTGTACTGCGTTCAATGCAGACTTTGATGGTGACCAAATGGCAGTTCACATACCTTTGAGTCTTGAAGCACAATTAGAAGCGAGAGTTTTAATGATGAGTACGAATAATATTCTCTCTCCTTCAAGTGGAAAGCCAATTATCGTACCAAGTCAAGATATTGTGTTGGGTATATATTATTTATCATTGATAAATGAAAAAGAAGAGCCAAAGAAATATTATTCACATGTCGGTGAGGTAGAGTTTGCTTTAGAAAACAAAACTATTGAACTTCACACACCCATTCTTTATAGAACTAAAGTTTATAACTCAGAAAAAGATAGCTTTGAATATAAAAAATATACCACTTCTGCAGGTAGAGTTATCCTTTTTAAAACAGTCCCTGAGAGCAAAAACTTACCTTTTGATGTAATAAATAAGGTTCTTACAAAAAAAGACATTAGTAACTTATTAGATAATGTTTATAGATTTACAGGTCAAAAGGCGACTTGCATATTTGTTGATCAAATTATGACTGTTGGCTTTAAGTATGCAGCAAAAGCAGGTATTTCGTTTGGTAAAGATGATTTAGTTATTCCTGAAGAAAAGAACATTTTAATTCAAGATACTCAAAAATTAGTGAATAGCCTTGAAAACCAATATCAAGAAGGACTTATAACTGAAAGAGAAAAATATAATAAAGTTGTTGGTCTATGGTCTACTTGTACAGATAAAGTTGCAAAAGCAATGATGAAAACTGTTTCATCTAGTAAAGATAGTCAAATTAATTCTGTTTATATTATGGCTGACTCTGGTGCTCGTGGTTCTGAAGCTCAGCTAAAACAGCTGGCTGGTATGAGAGGTTTAATGGCAAGACCATCTGGTGAAATTATTGAAAACCCTATCACATCTAACTTTAAAGATGGTTTAACAGTTCTTGAGTATTTTAATTCTACACACGGTGCAAGAAAAGGTTTGGCAGATACAGCTCTTAAAACAGCAAGTTCAGGTTATTTAACTAGAAGATTAGTTGATGTTGCACAAGATTTAACAATTACATGTAAGGACTGTACATGTAAAAATGGTTTAACAGTAGACACCATTTATGAATCAGGTGAGGTTTCTATACCACTAACAGAAAGAGTTTTTGGCAGATATCTAGCTGATGATGTAAAAAATAAAAAAGGTGAGGTCATTCTTAAAAATGATGATTACATTTCACATGAAGAAATTGAGTTATTAGAAAAAGAAAACATTACATCTGTAAGAATAAAATCACCTATAACATGTGGAACAACACATGGTATCTGTGCTAAATCTTATGGAAGAGACTTAGCTAAAGGAGTGCCAGTTAACACCGGTGAGGCCGTAGGAATTATAGCAGCCCAGTCTATTGGTGAACCAGGTACTCAGTTAACAATGAGAACTTTCCACGTGGGTGGTGTTGCAAGTTCTTCAGCCGAGAAATCTAATTTTGAGTCACCAAGTGATGGTAAAGTAAAAATTAAAAACCTTAGATCAGTTACAAACGGATCAGGCAGTGAAATCATTATTAATAGAACTACTGAACTTGAAATATTTGATAACAACAAAACTCTAGTTTCATCATTCAGAGCTCCGTATGGATCAACATTATTAGTTAAAAATGGCGCTGATGTTAAGCTTAATAGCTTATTACTCGAGTGGGATCCTTATACAGTTCCTATTGTTGCTGAAGAAACAGGAAAACTAGATTTCAGTGATTTAGTTGAGGGTGTATCTTTTATTGAAAAGTTTGATGAGACTACTGGTATTTCCTCTAAAGTTATAATTGACTGGAAGAGCTTCCAAGGAAAACAAGATCTTAAGCCTCAGTTGTTAATTACAGACAAAGATGGTAACCCAATTAAATCTAAAAATTCATCTACATACGATTTAAGTGTTGGTATTGTTTTAAATATCGAAAAGGGCAAAGATGTTAGTGCCGGCGATGTTATTGCGAGGATTCCGAGGGCTTCTTCTAAAACAAAAGATATAACAGGTGGACTTCCAAGAGTTGCAGACATTTTTGAATCAAGAAAACCAAAAAATCCTGCTGTATTAGCTGAAATATCTGGAACAATTGAATTTGGAAAAGATATTAAAAGCAAAAGAAGAATTATCATTAATCCTGAAGAAGGAGAGCCAATTGAATTTTTAATCCCAAAAGGAACTTATATTTATTTCAATGAGGGAGATAAAGTAAACAAAGGTGACATGATTGTAGATGGAACTCCCGCTCCAACAGATATTTTAAATATTCTTGGCATTGAGGCTTTAGCCGAATATATGGTTAGAGAAGTTCAAAAAGTTTATCGTCTACAAGGTGTTTTGATTGATGACAAACATATTGAATGTATTACACGTCAAATGTTACAAAAAGTAGAAGTAATTGGTGCTGGTGATAGTGATTATTTGGTAGGAGATGTAAAAGATAAAATAGCTGTTGTAGAAAAAAATAATGAACTAAAGAAAGAAGGCAAAAAAGAGGTTGATTTTAAAATGATGATCCTTGGTATCACTAAAGCAAGTCTTCAAACTAATTCATTTATTTCAGCCGCTTCTTTCCAAGAGACTACAAGAGTTCTTACAGAGGCAGCAATCAATGGTAAAGTTGATAAATTAACTGGACTCAAAGAAAATGTCATCGTTGGTAAATTAATTCCAGCTGGAACGGGTAATGTTATCAGAGCACTTCGAAAAGAGGCTAAAATCCGCGATAATTCTTTATTAAAACAGCTAGAAACCCCTAAATAGATGTTGACTATACTTGATACTATAAATATATTCTGCGAACTATGCCGACCATAAATCAATTAGTTAGAAAATCTAGAGAGAAAGTCTCAAAGAGAAACAAGGTTCCTGCACTTAAATCTTGTCCTCAAAAAAGAGGCGTGTGTCTTAGAGTTTATACAACTACTCCAAAAAAGCCCAATTCTGCTCTAAGGAAAGTAGCGAGAGTGAAGCTTACTAATGGTCAAGAGGTAACAGCTTACATACCTGGTGAAGGTCACAATTTACAGGAACACTCTGTAGTGTTAATTCGTGGTGGAAGAGTTAAAGATTTACCTGGTGTAAGATATCATATAATAAGAGGTACTTTGGATACCCAAGGGCTTGAAAAAAGAAGACAACGTAGATCTAAATACGGTGCTAAAAGGCCAAAGAATTAAAATTTAAAAAATGTCAAGAAGAAGAGCAGCAGAGAAAAGACAAGTATTGCCCGATCCTATTTATAATAGTGTTGTGCTAAATAAATTTATCAATGAAGTTATGGTGGGTGGAAAAAAAACAGTTGCACAGAAAATTGTATACGGTGCTCTCGATATCATTAAAACTAATAATCAAAGCGATGATCCGCTTGAGTATTTTCAAAAATCTATTAATAACGTTAAACCATCAGTTGAAGTAAAATCAAGAAGAGTTGGTGGAGCTACATATCAAGTACCAATGGAAGTAAGAAGTACAAGAGCTCAAGCACTTGCATTTAAATGGATATTAACGAATTCTAAAAAGCGAAATGAAAAAACTCAAGGAGAAAGACTTGCTAACGAATTAATTGATGCTTTTGAAAACAAAGGTAATTCTGTTAAGAAAAAAGACGAAGTTCATAAAATGGCAGAAGCCAACAGAGCATTCGCTCATTATAGGTGGTAAAAAATGGATTTAGGTAAATATAGAAATATTGGAATTATGGCCCACATCGATGCAGGCAAAACTACTACCACTGAAAGAATTTTATATTATACCGGTAAGTCCCATAAAATAGGAGAAGTACATGATGGTGCCGCAACTATGGACTGGATGGAACAAGAGCAAGAAAGAGGAATAACAATTACCTCAGCTGCAACTACTTGTTTTTGGAATGATCATAGAATTAATATCATAGACACACCTGGGCACGTTGATTTTACAATTGAAGTTGAGAGATCTTTAAGAGTTTTAGACGGAGCTGTTGCTTGCTTTGACGGTGTCGCTGGAGTTGAGCCACAATCAGAGACAGTTTGGAGGCAAGCTGATAGATACAAAGTACCAAGAATTTGTTTTTGTAATAAAATGGATCGACTTGGAGCCGATTTTGAAATGAATGTTCAATCTATTAAAGACAGATTAGGAGCCAATCCACTTGTTTTACAAATGGCTATTGGTAAAGAGGCAGAGTTCAAAGGTGTTGTTGACCTTGTTAACTTTAAATCAATTATTTGGAAAGATGACAGTCTTGGTGCTGAATATGATGTAACAGAGATTAGTGAAGATTTATTAGAAGAAGCTAAGAAAAAAAGAGAAGAGCTTATTGAAAACGCTGTCGAAGCAGACGATCAGGCGTTAGAAGATTATTTAGAGGGAAAAGAAATAACCGTTGATACATTAAAAGCTTGTATAAGAAAAGGTACTATAGATTTTAAATTTGTTCCTGTCTTATGTGGAACTGCTTTTAAAAATAAAGGTGTTCAACCTTTACTGGATGCTGTTGTTGATTATCTTCCATCTCCTAAAGATATTGGTTTTGTTGAAGGTATTAAAGAGGGATCTGATGAGAAGTTACAAATTCCAAACACACCAGAAGAACCTTTTGCAGCATTAGCTTTTAAAGTTGCTGCAGACCCTTTTGTTGGTCAAATAACATTTTGTAGACTTTACTGTGGAAATCTTAGTTCTGGATCTACAATATTAAATTCATCAAAAAATCAAAAAGAACGAATTGGGAGAATGCTTTTAATGCACTCAAATACTCGCGAAGAAATCAAAGAAGCCAAAGCTGGTGACATCGTAGCTCTAGTCGGATTAAAGAACGTTACAACAGGTGACACACTATGTGATCCTTCAAATAATGTTATTTTAGAAAAAATGGAATTTCCAGACCCTGTTATTGAAGTTGCTGTTGAACCTAAGACTAAAGCTGACTACGAAAAAATGGGACAAGCTTTAGGTAGACTGGCTCAAGAAGATCCAAGCTTTAGAGTTACTTCAGATGAAGAGTCTGGTCAAACTATAATTAAAGGAATGGGAGAACTCCATTTAGAAATTTTAGTTGATAGGATGAAAAGAGAATTCAAGGTTGAAGCAGATGTGGGAGCACCTCAAGTAGCCTACAGAGAAACAATTACTAAAGATGTTGAAGTTGACTACACACATAAAAAACAATCTGGCGGTGCAGGTCAATTTGCAAGAGTAAAAATGAAATTTAAACCATTAGAAAGAAACTCTGGTGTTAAATTTTTAAATACTGTTGTTGGAGGAAATATTCCAAAAGAATACATCCCAGGTGTCGAAAAAGGAATTAACTTTGCTGCACAAAATGGTGTCATTGCTGGATACAACGTTATTGATTTCGAAGCTGAAGTTCACGACGGAGCCTATCATGACGTAGACTCATCAGTGTTAGCATTTGAAATAGCTTCAAGAGCTGCATTTAGAGAAGCTGTCGGAAAAGCTGGTCCTAAACTACTTGAGCCAATGATGAAAGTCGAAGTTGTAACTCCTGAGGACTATATGGGTGATATTATTGGTGATTTAAATTCAAGAAGAGGCCAAATTGAAAAAATGGAGGATCGAGGTAACGCTAAAGTTGTATCGTCAGTAGTTCCTCTTGCTAATATGTTTGGTTATGTTAATAATCTACGCTCTATGAGTCAAGGAAGAGCAAGTTATACAATGTTATTCTCACATTATGATGTAGTACCTTCAAATGTTGAAGAAGAAATTAAATCAAAACTGGCATAATCATGATAAATCAAAATATTAGAATTAGACTTAAATCCTTTGATCATAACATTCTAGACAGAAGTTCAATTGATATCCTTCAAACAGCTAAAAGAACTGGTGCGAAAGTGATTGGTCCTATTCCTATGCCCTCTAAAATTGAAAGAGTTACTGTTAATAAATCTCCGCACGTTGATAAAAAAAGTAGAGAACAGTTTGAATTACGAACGCATATTAGGATGATGGATATTATTGAGCCCACACCTCAGACTGTTGATGCACTTATGAAGCTCGATTTAGCTTCTGGTGTTAATGTAGATATTAAAATAAAAAAATAATTATCATGATCATTAGTACCAAAATTGGCCAAACTTCATTTGTCAACGAAAATGGTACAAGGGTCTCTGCCACAGTTCTTGATTACAATAGCTGCTCTGTGGTTGGTAATAGAACTATTGATAGAGATGGTTATCTTGCAAATATTATAGGCTTTCTCAAACCAAAAAAACTTAATAAGCCTCAATTAAAAGAATTTAATAAACTAAATTTAGAACCAAAAAAAATTATAAAAGAACAAAGATTATCCACTAATGAAGACTTATTAGAGATTGGCTCATTAATAGACCCTAAATTTAAAGTTGGCGATAAAGTTTCAGTACAGTCTAAATCAACAGGTAAAGGTTTTGCTGGAGCTATGAAAAGACATAACTTTAGTGGTATGAGAGCAACTCATGGTGTCTCTATCTCACATAGAGCTCATGGTTCAACAGGTCAAAATCAAAACCCAGGTAAAGTATTTAAGGGAAAGAAAATGGCTGGTCATTTAGGTGATCAATTAACAACTACTAAAAATTTAGAGGTTCTTCTAATAGATCAAGACAAAAAATTAATATTTATCAAAGGTTCTGTGCCAGGTAAGAATAAATCTATAGTAAAGGTTTTTAAATAAATGTTTGAACAAGTAACATTAAAAGATAAAAATATTTCTGAAAAAGCATTACATTTATCTTTACAAAAAATTTATACACATAAACAAGGTAATAACCACAGCCTTGATAGATCTGAAGTAGCAGGATCTGGAAAAAAATTATTTAAGCAAAAGGGAACTGGAAACGCAAGAGCTGGTAATAAAAAGACAACTCAAAGAAGAGGTGGTGGAAAAGCTTTTGGACCAAAATTCCATGATGTTTCTTTTAAAGTTAATAAAAAAGTCAAAAAAACAGCTTTAATTTCTTCTATAGTTAGTAAAAGCAACAATAAAGCTCTTTTCGTTTTTGATGAAGAAAAACTAGACGAAAAAAATATTTCAGATTTATTAAAAAAAAATCAAAATAAAATGATCATTTTTGTTCTTACCAACTTATTAGATAATAAATTAGTAATTAAATTTCAAAATTACAAAAAATTATATTTTATCTCTGACAAAAGTTATTCGGTTCATACAGCATTAAAATCAGATATGATTTTATTCTCAAAAAAATCTTCTATTTACAATTCATACATAGGTAGTAACTAAAAATGGAACTCAACTTAATTAAAAAACCTGTTATTACAGAAAAATCAACAGCTAATGCCCAATTCAATAAATACATTTTTGAAGTTCGAAATGACGCAAATAAAATAAATATTAAAAAAACAATTGAAGAAATTTATAAAGTTAAAGTTCAAAAACTTAATAGTTTAAATGTAAAGAGTAAGCCAAAGGTATTCAAAGGGCAAAGAGGTACTAGGTCAGAACTTAAAAGAATAATAGTCACTCTTAAAGAGGGTAATACTATAGATATGAGTGGTAAGGTATAAAATGGGCTTAATCACTTACAAACCAACGACACCTTCTTTCAGAAAAACTGTAAAAATTGATAAATCTCAGCTTTTTAAAGGCCGTCCTGAAAAATCATTGCTTCAAGACTTACAACCAAATTCAGGTAGAAATAATACAGGTAAAATTACAATTAGACATAGATCAGGTGGCCATAAGAAAAAATATAGACTCGTTAATTTTAAAAGAAATACATTTGATAAAATAGGTACAGTTGAAAGAATTGAATACGATCCTAATAGAAGTGCTTTCATAGCACTTATCAACTATCAAGATTTAAAAGAATATATTATAGCACCGTCTGATTTAAAAATCGGTGATAAGGTTATTTCCTCAGCTAAAACTGAAATATCATCTGGAAATGCAATGAAGATTAAAAATATTCCTACTGGTACCTCTATTCATAATATTGAACTAAAGCCAGGAGCGGGTGGCAAAATATGTAGATCTGCTGGATCTTTTGCTCAAGTACTCGGAGAACAAGAAAAATATGTAATGGTTAAGCTTTCGTCTCGAGAAACTAGATTAGTTCATGGTGAATGTATGGCGACTATAGGAGTTGTTTCTAATCAAGATAATAAAAATAAAAAAATTGGTAAAGCTGGAATTAAAAGACACTTGGGTATTAGACCTACTGTAAGAGGCGTTGTTATGAACCCTGTCGACCACCCACACGGTGGTGGAGAAGGAAGAACATCTGGTGGTAGACACCCATCCACACCTTGGGGTATGAAGACAAAAGGTAAGAAGACTAGAAAAATTAAATTTACATCAAAAATGATTATTTCAAGAAGGGCTAAAAAGTAATGGCAAGATCTGTATGGAAAGGACCTTACTTTGATGTAACTCTTTTCAAAAAAGTTAAAAAATCAAAAGAAGAAAGTTCAAAATCTCCAATTAAAACATGGTCAAGAAGATCTACAATTATTCCAGATTTTGTTGGAGTCACCATTTCAGTCTATAATGGAAAATCCTTCATACCGGTATATGTGACTGAAGATATGGTTGGACATAAGCTTGGTGAGTTTTCTCCAACAAGAGTTTTTAAAGGCCACTCAGGAGATAAGAAAGCAGTTCAAGGTAAAAAATAAAAATGTCTAAAGAAGTAAAAGCTATTAATAAAATGATAAGAACTAGTTCTCAAAAACTAAACTTAATTGTTAAAGATATTAGAAAAAAAGATATCAATGCAGCTTTAAATATTTTGAAGTTTTCAAATAAAAGAGTCAGTAAAGAAGTTTTAAAAACATTAAATTCTGCAGTCGCAAATGCAGAGAACAACAATAATTTAGATATTGATAAACTTTTTGTCAAAGAGGCTTATGTAGGTAAAAGTCTTAGAATGAAAAGATTTAGACCAATGAGTAAGGGAAGAGCGTTTCAAATTATTAAGCCTTTTTCTAGGTTAACATTAGTGTTAGAGGAGAGAGTATAATGGGACAAAAAGTTAACCCAACTTCATTAAGAGTAGGAATTAATAAATATTGGCAATCAACATGGTTTGAAAAAAAAGATTATTCAACTTTTTTAAAAGAAGACTATAAAATTAGAAATTATATAGAAAAGAATTACTCAATCGCTGGCATAAGTTCTGTTATAATTGAAAGAGCTGCAGCAAACCTTAAAATTATTATTCACACATCTAAACCAGGAGTTCTTATTGGAAAAAAAGGTGCGGATATTGAAAAGTTAAGAAATAGACTATCAAAACTCTCAGACAAGAGTATCTCATTAGATATCAAAGAAATAAAAAAACCTGAAACAGACGCTTCATTACTAGCCGACTCTATTGCAAGGCAATTAGAAAAAAGAGTCGCTTTTAGAAAAGCGATGAAAAAATCAGGTTTATCAGCAATTAAACTAGGTGCTAAAGGTATTAAAATTGTCTGTGGCGGTAGACTAGGTGGTGCTGAAATAGCAAGAACAGAAAAGTTTTCAGAGGGAAGTGTGCCTTTACATACTTTAAGAGCTGATATAGATTACGCAACAGCTCGAGCCCTAACAACTTATGGAATTATTGGAATTAAAGTTTGGTTATTTAAGGGTGAGAGTAAAAATACAACAAATAAAACTGAAGATAAAAAAGAGAAAGCAAATTAATGTTATTACCTAAGAATACTAAATATAGAAAACAGCACAAAGGAAGAATTCATGGAAGTGCTAAAGGGAATTACGAACTAACATTTGGTTATTATGGACTAAAATCATTAGATGCTGAGAGAGTTACTGCTAGACAAATAGAGGCATCTAGAAGAGCTATTACAAGATTTTTAAAAAGAGCGGGGAGACTTTGGATTAGAGTATTTCCTGACGTGCCAGTCACAGCTAAACCTGCAGAAGTTAGAATGGGTAAAGGTAAAGGTGCTATTGACAGGTGGGTATGTAGAGTTAAACCTGGAACTATAATGTTTGAAGTGGACGGTGTTGACAAGCACCTAGCTAAAAAAGCTTTTGAACTTGCATCTGCTAAACTACCAGTAAAAACAACCTTTGTATCATTGGATCAATTTTAATGGCTGATAAAGACGTAAACAGTTTAAAAAAGGAATTATTTAATTTAAAAATAATGAAAAAAAGTGGGCAGCTCACAGATACATCACAATTTAAGAAAGTTAAAAAGCAAATTGCATCGCTTTTAACTAAAGAAAGGACAAATAAGAGTGCCTAAACGTATTTTAAGTGGAAAAGTAGTAAAAAAATCAGGAGACAAAACAATTTCTGTTTTAGTAACAAGACAAACTACACACCCAATCTATAAAAAATTAATCAGAGTTTCTAAAAAATATCTCGCTCATGACAGTGAAAATAAAATTATTGTTGGGGACTCCGTGAGGATTCAAGAAACTAAACCAATTTCAAAAAATAAATCATGGGAAGTTATTAAATAATGATACAAGCCGAGTCTAATTTACAAGTGGCAGATAATTCTGGAGCTAGACTAATCAGCTGTATTAAAGTTATTGGCGGGTCTAAACGAAGATATGCAAGAATTGGTGATATTATTGTTGTTTCTGTCAAAGATGCTATTCCAAGATCTAAAGTAAAAAAAGGTGAAGTACAAAGAGCAATTATAGTAAGAACAAAAAAACCTTTAATCAGAGAAGATGGAACTTCAATTAAATTTGACTCAAATGCAGCCGTTCTTCTAGATAAACAAAATGAACCAATTGGAACAAGAATTTTTGGACCTGTTACAAGAGAGCTTAGAAAAAGAAATATGATGAAAATCGTTAGTTTGGCTCCTGAGGTATTATAATGATTAAAAAGTATAAAAAAGGTGATGAAGTGATTGTTAAAGTTGGAAAAGATAAAGGAAAAATTGGAAAAATATCTAAGATTATCAATTCCTCTGACAAAGTAGTTATATCTGGCGTTAATGTAAGTAAAAAACACCAAAAACCATCCCAAGAGTCTAAAGGCGGTATCGTGGACAAGGAAATGCCTATTCATATTTCCAATATTTTAGCTTACGACTCTAAGTCTAAGAAATCCTCAAAAGTAGGTTTTAAAATAGAAAGTGGAAAAAAAATTAGAGTTTTAAAATCATCAGGAGACAAATATTAATGTCAAATTCAATTCAAGAATTATTTAATGTTTCTGATCAGTTGGCTAAAAACTTAGAGATACCTCATAAGTTAGCTGTTCCAAAAATTTCAAAAATAGTGATCAATGCGGGTATTGGAACTATTAAAGAAGATAACAAAGCTATTGAAAAAATGAAAAAAGACCTTTCTCTTATATCTGGTCAATCACCAGTAGTTAGAATGTCTAAAAAAGCTATTGCTTCCTTTAAAATTAGAAAAGGAATGCCAGTGGGTCTTTCTGTTACTCTTAGAAAAAATATGATGATGGAGTTTTACGATAGATTAGTAAATATTGCTATGCCTCGAATTAAAGATTTTAGAGGGTATAACAAAAAATCATTCGATGGCCAAGGTAATATAACCATAGGTATTAAAGATCACATTATTTTTCCTGAAATAAGTGTTGAAAATGTTGAAAATATCTTTGGTTTTGATATCACTATTGCCACTTCAGCAAACAATGACAAAGAGGGATATGAATTGTTAAAATTAATGAACTTTCCATTTCTAAATTAATCATGGCAAAACAAAGCGCAATACAAAAAAATAATAATAGAAAAGTGCTAATAGACAGACTTAGTGAGAAAAGAAAAAAATTAAAGAATCTTTTATCTAGTAAAGACCTTCCATTTGAAGAAAGAGTAAAAATTCAAATGAAACTTGAGTCTTTACCAAGAAATTCATCAAGAATTAGATATCGAAATAGATGTTTTTTATCAGGTAGACCACGAGGAGTTTATAGTAAATTTAATTTATCTAGAATTGCTATAAGAGATATGGCTGGTAAGGGACAAATACCCGGATTAACGAAAGCGAGTTGGTAGTATGAGCGATACACTAGCAGATATGATTACAAGAATTAGAAATGGACAAAAAGCAAACAAAGTTTCTGTAAAAGCAATTTTTTCAAAATTAAACGTTAATGTGTGTGATGTTTTAAAAAAAGAAGGATACATTGATAGCTTCGAAATATTAGGAGATACAAAAAAAGATATCTCAATTACTTTAAAATATTATAAGGGCTCTCCTCTAATTAATAAGATTGAAAAAATTACTAAACAAGGCTGTCGTGTTTATAGCTCTGTAGATGAAATTCCTAAGACTATTGGTGGTTTAGGAACTACGATATTGTCTACCTCAAAAGGTGTAATGTCAGACGCTGATGCAAGAAATCAAAAAGTTGGAGGGGAAGTGCTAATAAGCGTTTTCTAAGTCATGTCAAGATTAGCAAGAAACCCTATAAATATCCCTGAAGATATTAAAATTTCTATGACAGATAATGAAATTAATTTTGAGGGTAAGTTAGGAAAATCATCAACTGTCCTACCAATTGGAATTAAAGTTGATCACAAAGATAATCTTTTACACTTCTCTGGAGAAAATAAAGCACTTCTTGGCACTATTTATGCAAATGTTAAAAATGAAATAATTGGTAATTCTAAAGGATTTGAAAAAAGATTAGAGCTTATAGGAACTGGATACAAAGCCAATGTTTCTGGAAAAAAGTTAGTCCTTTCTCTGGGTTATAGTCATGACATTAATTTTGATATACCCGAGGGCATTTCTATAAAAGTTGAAAAAAATATTGTTATTGTAACTGGAACAAGTAAGCAATTAGTAGGTCAAGTAGCAGCTGAAATTAAGTCATTCAGAAAACCAGAACCTTATAAAGGTAAAGGTGTTCGATATGAGGGTGAAAGAATTTATAGAAAAGAAGGTAAGAAAAAATAATGAACAAAGATAAAATTAGAGCTACTCGAAGAAAATTAAGAGTGAGAAAAAAGCTAAATGAAATTAAAAAGCATAAGCTTTTAGTATTTCGATCTTCTAAACATATTTATGCTTCAGTTTTATCAGAAAGTAACGATAAAACATTATGTTCATTCTCTTCCGTTAAATTAAAAAAAGATGAAGGTCAAAAAAAAGTTGATGTAGCTAAAATAGTTGGTTCAAAGATTGCTGAACTAGCTATAGAAAAAGGTATCAAAGAAGTGAAATTTGACAAGGGGTCCTATAAGTATCACGGAAGACTTAAAGTATTAGCTGATGCAGCAAGAGAAAAAGGATTATCATTTTAATGTTAGATAATAATGCAAACAAAGAATTTATAGAAAAACTAATTTCAGTAAGAAGAGTATCTAAAGTTGTTAAAGGCGGAAGAAGATTTGGTTTTGCAGCACTCGTTGTAAGCGGTGACGGTCAGGGAAGAGTCGGTTTTGGATCAGGTAAGGCAAAAGAGGTACCTGAGGCTATTAGAAAAGCTTCAGAAGAAGCTAAAAAAACTATGGTAAGAATTCCATTAAGAGAGGGTAGAACTATCCATCATGATGTTAAGGCGAAGTTTTCTTCAAGTACTGTAATTTTAAGATCTGCACCAAAAGGAACTGGAATAATATCTGGTGGTCCTTCAAGAGCTATTTTTGAAGCATTGGGTATATCTGATGTTGTATCTAAAGCAATCGGTACAAAAAACCCACATAATATTGTTCGTTCAACAATTAAAGCTCTTAAGAGCATTAATACACCAAAATCAGTATCTGCTAGAAGAAGTATAGAAATAAATTCTGTTATAAGTAAAAGAGAAAATTAAGAATGATCAATCAAATTTCCAAACAACGCCAAACTTCAAGAAAAAGAAAAGGTAAAGGAATAGGCACCGGTTTAGGAAAAACAGCAGGTAGAGGCCATAAAGGACAAAAATCTAGATCAGGTGTTGCAGTTCGAAACTTTGAGGGTGGACAAATGCCTATTTATAGAAAAACACCTAAAAGAGGTTTTAATTCACTAAAAAAAATTAACCCTAAATCTTTATCTATATCTTTAGTAAGTTTTAACAAATTCGATGAAAATTCTTTAATTGATATTAAGTTTTTAATTGAGGCAGGTTTTCTTAAAAAGAAAGACCATAAAAAATCTATAAAATTAATTGACTCAATCCAATTTAAAAAAAAGCTTCAATTTAAGGATTTCAAGGTAACTCCTGGAGCTAAGAAAAGAATTGAAGATCTTGGTGGATCGACATCATAATTTTTAGATTATGAATATCAAAGTACCTAGTATTGACTATAGCGAAGCAATTAAAAGCTCAGGCTTATTTAAAAAATTAGGTTTTGTTTTATTTGCAGTAGCTGTTTACCGACTAGGAACTTATATTCCCGTTCCAGGTATTAATTCAGCTGTTTTAGAGCAAATTTTTGAACAACATCAAGGAGGGATTTTAGGAATTTTTGATATGTTCTCCGGTGGTGCTTTAATGCGTATGTCAATTTTCACACTAGGGGTTATGCCATATATTTCTGCATCTATAATAATGACATTGATGCAATCCTCTTTTGATAGCTTGAAGGCTCTAAAAGAGCAGGGCACACAAGGTAGAAAAAAAATTCAACAGTATACGAGATATTTAACAATAGTTTTGGGTCTTTTTCAGAGCTACGGTATCTCCAACGGTATACTAAATTTGTCTGATACAGTTGACCCAACTTTAGGAAGTGTTGCTTTTTTTCAAATATCTGCTGTCATAACCATGACATCAGGAACTATATTTTTAATGTGGTTAGGTGAGCAAATAACTGAAAATGGTTTTGGAAGTGGAATTTCAATAATAATTTTTTCAGGTATTGTTGCTAATCTTCCATTCGCTATTTTTAACACCTTTGAACTAGGAAGAACTGGTGCACTCTCAGCTATTGCAATTATATCAATTATTTTCTTACTTCTTATACTCATAGTTGTCATCGTTTTCATAGAGAGAGCTCAAAGAAGGTTATTAGTTCAATATCCTAAACGCCAAGTGGGGAATAAGGTATTTGGTGGCCAATCCTCTTATCTTCCTATTAAAATAAATATAGCAGGTGTTATCCCTGCCATTTTTGCATCATCATTATTATTATTTCCAAATACTATTTCTAATTTTTCACCTGAAAGTACGGGTTTCTTATCTAGTTTAGGATTTTACTTATCTCATGGTAAGCCACTTTATATGGCCTTTTTTTTCGGTCTAATTGTTTTCTTTGCATTTTTCTATACTAGTATTGTTTTCAACCCTCAAGAACAGGCAGAAAATTTAAGAAATAACGGTGGTTTTGTTTTAGGTTATAGACCAGGAGAACAAACAGCCACTTATTTAGAACATGTTATTTATCGATTAACATTCGTAGGTGCAGTATACTTAGGATTAATTGCTTTAATTCCTGAATTCTTAATTGCTAGATTATCAGTTCCTTTTTATCTAGGAGGAACAAGTCTTTTGATTGTTGTGATTGTGGCTATGGATTTCTTTTCACAAATTCAAACACAATTATTTTCATCTCAATATGAAAAACTATTAAGCAAAAACAAAGTTTATAAAAGTAAATGGTTATAGTTTTTATTGGCCCTCCCGGTTGTGGTAAGGGGACACAAGCAAATATCTTAAAAGACAGTATTTTACCAGATTTAAATATTCTAACTGTTAGTTCGCTTCTAAAAGAGAAATCTCAAGATGAAAGTATTTTAGGTAAAGAAATTAAACATAAAATGGATAATGGTGACTTAATCGAGGATACTGTTGTAATCTCAGTATTAAAAGAAAAAGTAAACTCTCTATCCAATGAACAGATATTGATTGATGGGTTTCCTAGAAGTTCTATTCAAGCTGACTCACTTCTTGAAATATTCGATAATAAAGAACTAAGTATTATCAACTTTGAAGTTGATGATAGTCAACTTCTTCAAAGAATAAAAAAAAGATCAATGGAAGAGTCTAGAGCGGATGATAATTTTTTTGAAAAAAGATTACAAATCTATAAAAAATCTCATCAAGAAATAACAAATTCACTCAAAAAAAACTATCAAGTTACTGATATCCAGGCTAATGATGAAATCAACGCTGTAACTGCTAAAATCGTTGATAAACTTGGATTAAATTGAGGTAATTTATATTGACTTTTAAATACTTTTTCAATATTTTCACCCCTTCAGGAGATCTCAATTGGCAAGAATAGCAGGTGTAAATTTACCAGTAAATAAAAGAGCATTAGTTTCTCTCACATATATCCATGGAATTGGTGCTAAATATGCGTTGGATATTTTAAAAGCAAACAGTTTAGATCCCACTAAGAGGATAAAAGATTTTTCTGAGGATGAAATTTCTAAAATTAGAAAATCTATAGATGAAAACTATACAGTTGAAGGTGATCTTAGAAGAGTAGTATCTCAAAATATTAAAAGATTAAAAGACTTAGGTTGCTATCGAGGTTTAAGACATCGAAAACAACTCCCTACAAGAGGCCAAAGAACACACACAAATGCAAGAACAAGAAAAGGTAAGGCTGTTGCTATTGCAGGAAAGAAAAAAGTAACTAAATAAAATGGCAAAAACTGAAAAAAAATCTTCTGATAAAAAAAAATCAAAAAAAAATTTTGGACAAAATGGTGTTGTTCATATCAAAAGTTCCTTTAACAATACAATTGTCACCATTTCTGATGTAAGTGGTAATGCAGTATCATGGTCCTCCAGTGGATCCATGGGTTTTAGAGGTTCAAAAAAATCTACTCCTTATGCTGCACAAATTGCAACAGATGCAGCAGGAAAAAAAGCATATGACGTTGGGCTAAGAAAACTTGATGTTCTTATGAAGGGCCCTGGATCTGGTAGAGAGTCAGCTCTTAGAGCATTACAAAATATTGGATTTATTATAAATAATATTAAAGACGTTACACCGCTTCCACATAATGGATGCAGACCTAAAAAGAAAAGAAGAGTATAAACTAAATTTATAGGAGTTAAAATTGATAGAGAATAATTGGATTACCTTGGTTAAACCAAACAAAGTTGATTATAAAATCAGCGATAATAAAAAATTTGGAACAGTAGTTATTGAACCTTTGGAAAAAGGCTTCGGTACTACTTTAGGAAATGCCTTAAGGAGAGTACTTTTGTCATCATTGCAAGGTACTGCCATATCCTCAATTAAAATTAATGGTGTGCTTCATGAATTTTCTACAATAGAGGGCGTTAGAGAGGATGTAACTGATATTATCATGAATCTTAAAAACGTTACTTTCAATTCTAAAAGTAATCACTCCCAAAAATTAAGTTTAAATGTAAAAGGCCCTAAAGAAGTCCTTTCATCAGATTTTGAAGAAAATCCTGAAGTTGAAATAGTAGATAAAGATGCTGTGATAATGAATGTTGACTCTAATCGAGAGGTAAATTTAGAAATATTCCTAGATATAAATAAAGGATACATATCAGCTGAAAAAAATAAAGATAATGAAAATAAAAGTGTAGGTCAAATTATGCTAGACGCCACCTACAGTCCTGTAAAAAGAGTTTCATTTAATGTTGAAAATTCTCGTATTGGTCAAGACACTGAGTTTGATAAACTTATCTTAGATATTGAAACAAACGGAACAGTATCCCCAGATGATGCCGCTGCATTAGCTGCAAGAATTCTTCAAGATCAACTCAAACCTTTCATTAACTTTGAAGAACCAACTGAAGATGAAAGAAAAAAACTACAATCTTCAAACGAACCGCAATTTAATAAAAATCTACTTAAGAAAGTTGATGAACTTGAGCTATCTGTTAGATCAGCGAACTGTCTAAAAAATGATAACATTTTTTATATTGGTGATTTAGTTCAGAAAACAGAAGGTGAAATGCTTAGAACACCAAATTTTGGTAGAAAGTCCCTTGATGAAATTAAGGAAGTTCTATCCTCAATGAGCCTTTCTATGGGAATGGACTTACCAGGTTGGCCACCGGAGAATATAGAAGAATTATCTAAGAAATACGAAGATCCATTTAAGGTATAATGAAACACGGACTCAAACAAAGAAAGTTAAATAGAACTTCATCTCATAGATTAGCCTTACTAAAGAACTTATCTATCAGCCTTATTAAGCATGAGACTATTACAACAACTACTGAAAAAGCAAAAGAACTCAGACCTTTTATTGAGAAATTAGTGACTAAAGCAAAAAATGATAATTTAAGTAATAGAAAATATATACTGGCAAAGCTTTTTAATAATAAGGAAGCTTGTCAAAAACTTTTTTCTGAAATTTCTAAAGAACAGAAAAGTAGAAATGGTGGATATACTCGTATTATCAAAAAAGGCAATAGGTTTGGCGATTTTGCCCATACAAGTATCATTCAGTTCGTAAAATAATAATCAATGTCATCTTATTTAGCGCTCGTGATAGGTGCTATATTAGGATCTAGCTTTCGTTACTTCTTTACTCTTTTAAATTTCACTATTTTAGGGCTACCCGCAGCAACTATATTAGTGAATATTATTGGATCTGCTATGGCAGGTTATTTTTTAAATAAATTTAATGGTGCTCTATATATTTTTGTTTATATCGGTTTTTTTGGGAGTTTTACTACTCTATCTTCCTTCAATATGGAACTATTTTCATTAGTATCAGATAAATCTTTTATCAAAGCATTAATATATTTTTCTCTTAACATTTTTATATCTTTTCTTTTCTTTTATTTATTTCATATGATCAGTCTTAGATTTGCAAATTAAGATAGATCAAAGCTATAAAAGATTAGATAAGTTTTTATTTCATTATTTTGAGTCTTTACCTTTATCTTTATTACAAAGATTAATTAGAAAATACAAAATAAAAATTAATAACAAAAAATCTAAAGCTAATTCATCATTAATAAAAGGGGATGTTGTATATATATATTATAAATTTGTATTCAAACCATTTTAGTTTATTTTAATTAATCATGCCTATTCGTCAATATCAAGTTGTTGGTCGTGCAACACCAACTGCAGCAGTGAAAGAACCAAAAGTATACCGCATGCGTATTTTTGCTAAAACACCAGTACAAGCAAGAGCACGTTTTTGGTATTTCCTTCATCAATATCGTCATATGAAAAAAACCACTGGCGACATCTTATCTGTAACTGAAATCACAGAAAAGAACCCAAACATCGCAAAAGTATATGCAATCCATTTGCGTTACAACAGTAGAAGTGGAACACACAATATGATGAAAGAATACCGTGATACACGTCTTACTGGTGCAGTAGAACAATTATACGCAGAAATGTCTTCCAGACATCGTGCACGTGCAACTTCTATCCAAATCCGTAACACTGCGATTGTTCCAGGTCCACTTCTTTCTAAGAATCCATCCCAAGGTACAAAAAGACCAAGTGTAATACAAATGATCAATAGCAAAATCAAATTCCCAATGACACACCGTGTTCATCGTGGTGCACACAAAAAACAACGCTCAACTTTCAAAGCAAGCAGACCATCAACATTCCGTGGTTAAACTTATAATAGTAGTGCTTTGTATTTAGTGAAAAATAGTATTAAAATACACACCTGTCGTATATTATGTACTCGTAATAATATTTTTAGCGTTTAAAATGATATATACCTATGTGGAAGAGAGACAAGAGAATGTATAAGAATAATATTTTGTATGTTACGTAATATATTAGTGTTGTGTTAAACATATATAATCAAAAAAGAGGTTCGTTTTTGTACACGAACCTACTCGTTTTTATTTTGTACCGTGTTTGCATTTTTTCCTCCTCTACTCTACATCTCTATTTCTCTCGTAGACGGTCTCTATTTACCCATACTCTTATTTATCTCTCTCTCACTCTCACATCTTTAAACTCTCCGCTAAGCTCCTTAAATTTTCCATGATCATGTCCCGGTTTGATCCAACAGATCGCGCCAATTCACGTTGCAAAGGTATATTTAAACAAATGTATTGCATTAGTAATGTTAAATCCAACATACGATTACACATAGGTCTCGAATTATTACTTGTAAATTTCGAGCGTGTATATTGAAACTCACGTGGATTTAAACCACAGTGGTGCTCCAAAGCATTTGTTAAAACACTTTGTAATGTCAATAGGCGCTGATACATTTTC